>JAEEGL015987321.1_pt1 | contig 10428 bp, 9 predicted proteins | sample 9134231 | NCBI WGS metagenome assembly JAEEGL01 (sample SAMN16246548, study PRJNA631951) | gut metagenome | biome: gut microbiome; feature: rumen; material: fiber-attached | host: Bos | place: Iran: Karaj | collected 2018-10 | reverse complement strand
TGTGCAGAAAATAAATTTCGATCTCGTTGTTCTGGCAATCAATGAACCGAAGCGGGTTTCGTATATTATGGAAAATCTGAAGGAAAAAAGCATCGGAAACAACGAATACTTAGCTTCGGTGATTTTTCCGAGACTGGTAACGGCGGCAGTGAAAAACGGTTATAAGCCGAAGGGTGACGCGCAGGAATTGGCCGCTTACATCGGAGCAACTTATACGGGTATTGAAAAATACTGTATTTTTGCCGCATGCTACGGAAACGGCGGCTCCGACGAGACAGTAGAACCGAGGATACTTTTCCGCACGTTTGCAAAAACCATCATTCTTTTATTTGGAGGACAAATCAATGAGTAAGGTACCTACCCCGAAGCCGACCGGGGAATATGCGGTCGGAATGTTCACATATACCGTATATGATGCACTTGACGAAGCGATGTACTGCGCTCCGGGCACAAAGCGTAGTATTCCGGCAAAGGTTTATTATCCTGTAAGCAAAGAGTCCGTGGAAGGCATGGAAAAAGCGCGTTACATGTCAAAGGAACTGGTCGGTGCGATAAAGAAGAATTATTATTTTACGCCGACATACGAGCAGGCGGAAAAAGAGGGGACGAACCGAAGCGAATGCTATGAAAATGCGCCGTTTATCGAAGGAGAAAGATTCCCCCTGATTCTTTTTAACCATGGTTACGGTTCGTTTTGTGAGGCACATACGTTTTTGTTTTGCGAACTTGCATCACACGGATATGTCGTGGTTTCCATCGGACATCCATATGAAGCAATGTTAACCGAACTGGATGACGGTAGAACCTATAAAACGGCAAAGGGAATCACTTCCAAATGTTACCATCCGGTAATCCCGTCCGTTCTTGCACTCAAGAAGATTATGAAGGCGAAAGGAAGTAACGAAGAACTCTGGGAACAATTTGATGCGGTTCAGAAAAAGTATAATACATTTCTCATGGAGAGAATTCCATACTGGGAAGAAGATACCAAAGCGGCACTTAGATATCTTCAGGAAAACTATTCGAACCGGCTGATTGACTGGGAAAAGAAAATCGGTGTAACAGGACATTCCATGGGCGGAGCCACGGCATTTGCTCTGTGCGAGGATGAGCCGGAAACATTTATCTGCGGAATCAATATTGACGGCGGTCTTTTCGGAAATCATGACGGAAAAACAATCACTGTTCCGTTCCTTCAGATGAACTGTGAACCTAACAAGACTTCGGTAACGAGAGCGTTTATCAGTAACAAAAATGTTGCATATCATGCCGTTTTTCAGGATATGCAGCATATCGGATTTTCGGATTTAAAACATTTTATTCCGGTAAAATCCCTGGTCGGCGGACTGGACCCGAATGTCGCGCATGAGCATGTCTGCAGGATTGTTTTGGAGTTTTTTGATGCGTATTTGAAGAACTCGAAAGAGAAGCCTTCGTTTGAAAGTGATGATGTGGTAACGTTTACGGAGTATGGTCCGTATGAAGCTTTGGAACGTGATTAGTGTTTCACGGGCCGCACGAGTGCATCGAGCACGCCCTGCACGGAATTTTCTTCGACAAGAATCGTGTTGATCGGCTCGTTGATTAAATCAATCTGATGCGCATCGGAATCGGTAATGACATTGCAGTTTTTCAATATGGGATTGGCATTTACAACTTCGTGAAGCCGTCCCATATTTTTTAATTCAAAGCAGTGGAATTTCGCGTCGGGCGGAACAAAGCCTAAGTTTGCAATCAAAGAAAACGTGCTTTTTTCAATATGCGCGGGAATCATGACGCCGTGGAACTGTTTTAACAAATCATAAACGGCATCAAAGGAAATATCGGTTGCGGAGATTAAAAGTGTATCGAATGTGCCGCAGGGCTCATCGTTTTCGTCGATGATAATCTGGTTGCCCCATTTGTCCGGTTTGTTCGGAATGGGTAAAATCCTCGGCTCCACATACGCATCAAAAGCCATGGCATCCTCAAGCGTCGGAAAAAGGCATACAACATGAACTTCCTCGGCGGTGGTCAGTTCCATGCCGGGAATGGCGGTAATGCCAAAATCACCTGCGATTTTTAAAAAGGCAGGGCAGTTTTTGCATGTGTTATGATCCGTCAGGGCAATGACCTGCAATCCTTTGACAACGGCCATTCCCACAATGTTTCCGGGCGTCGATTCGTCGTCGCCGCAGGGGGAGAGGCAGGAGTGCAGATGTAAGTCGTAGTAGAGTTGCTGCATATATTCAACCTGTTTGAAAAAAGGCAGTTTCAAGTCTTTTGTTAAATTCAATTTGCAAGGAGGGCTGCATCGAATTCGGAAAGTTCGGTTTTGAAAAGCGGAATTTCTTCTTCGATGGCTTTGTCAATCAGTGCCTGATCCACGGCAGAGCCTTCCGCGAAAATGATGCATGCCACATCGGTCAGCGTGGCAACCGCAAGCGTGTTTGTATTAACCGTAACGGTGCACCAGCATGCTCCGGCAGGCGCTTTGCCCATCGCAATACTTAATAAATCACAGCAGAAGGGCTTCGTAATTTCGGTCGATAAATCAAGGCCTTCCGTTAATAATTTTAATGATTCGTTTTTTGCCAAATCCGCAACTGTCATGGATAAACCTCCGAATTCCATATAGGTTATCGCGTATGCCCCGGGCACAGCGAATAAGTAGAAATGTGTTTACCTGTTATCAGATATCTTACAGAAGATATTCTACCATAAAAAAATGCGTCTTACGACAAATTTGTGTCCGTTTGCGCCAAATTCGGACTGTCGGATGCGAAGCGCGATATACTTCAAATCACAGGATATGAAGTCCGGGTTTTTAGTAATTCCGGCACGGTGTGAAAGGGGAAAAACATGTTAGAAGTTAAGAACGTCACGAAAAAATACGGCAAAAACCTTGCCTGCAACGATGTAAGTTTTACATTGGAACCGGGCAGCCTGACGGTGCTTCTGGGACCGAACGGTGCCGGTAAGAGTACAATTATGAAGTCCATCATCGGCTTCTTAAAATATCAGGGTACCATCACGGTAAACGGCATTCCGAACAAAACATCCGAAGCGAGAAAAGTGCTCGGATACATTCCGGAAATGCCTTCCCTTTATCCGACACTTACCGTTGCGGAGCATATGGAATTCATTGCAAGAGCATACAAGCTTACGAACTACAGGGAACGAATCGACATGCTCTTAAAGCGTTTCGAACTGGATGACAAACGCAAGAAATTCGGCGACGAACTCTCCAAAGGTATGCAGCAGAAATTAAACCTCTGTCTCGGACTTTTGCCGGATCCGGATATTTTACTTTTGGACGAGCCGCTTCTCGGTCTCGATCCGCATGCCATCAAGGAGTTAAAATTATACATCGAGGAAATGCGCCAGGCCGGCAAAACCATGTTAATCAGTACGCATATCATTGACAGCGTCGATATGATGTGGGACCGTACGGTCATTATGCAGAACGGTAAGGTAAAGGCAAATGTAACGAGAACGGAAATCGACGGACAGGGCAAGTCACTGGAAGATTTGTTCTTCGAAGTGACCGAAGGTGTTGACAAGGATGCGGTTACGGAAAGCGAGAGTACTGCAGAAAAAACCGAAGCAGAAGACGTTGCTCCCAAGAGCAATTCAGAAGATGCAGCAGATGTAAGCGGGGAGGAGCAGGCATGAGATTATTCTTATATTATGCCATCCACTCAACCATCAACACGTTAAAGAAACTCTTAAAGACGTGGCTGGCATTTGTTGTGGCCATCGCCCTTTTCGCGGGAATCGTCGGCATGTTAATCGGCCGTGTGGTTCCGTTAATTATAGACAGTGTCAAAGGCGAACAAATTACTTCGGAGATCACTTCCGAACTTCCTTCCGAAGTGGTCGAAGAGGACGAAGACGGCGGATTAAAACTCAGTATTTCCTTAAGTCTTGAAAAATACGGCCTTACCAAAATGGATGTCTTCGACATCATGGTAACGATTTGCTTCTTCTTTATGGTGACGGTCTGTCTTGCAACCGTAAACAAAGGCGGGCAGATTTTTAAACCGGCGGACGTACCGTTACTTTTTGCTTCACCGATGAAACCGCAGTCGGTTCTGATGTTCCGGCTTATGAATTCCTTAATCTCCACGTTCCTGATTGCATTTTATATGTTCTTCCAGGTGCCGAATATCGTAACGAAGATGAATGTCAGCGTATGGGCCGGATTTTTGGTAATCTTTGCATATTTTATGACGCTGGTTCTGTCGACGCTTTTACAGGTCGGATTCTATGCGGTAGCATGTAACACCGAGAATCAGAAGATTAACATTTCCGGTATTTTACTCGGATTCTACGGTGCCCTTGCGGCTTCCTTCATCGCGTATACGATGATTACGAAGCAGGAGATTGTCCCGGCACTTTTCGGGTTCTTCGGAAGCAAAAATACTTTCTGGATTCCGTTCTGGGGCTGGATTCGCGGCATGATTTATTACGCATTCCTCGGAGAAACGCTCAAATCCGTGATTTTCGCGGTACTCTTTGTTGTGGCATGCGTCATCATTATTCTGGTAATCTGGAATATGAAAGTGGACTTTTACGAGAATGCCATGACCGCGACCGAGAAGGTTGCGCTTCAGGTAGAGAATGCGCAGAATGCGCAAAAGGGTATTGCAATAACCCGTGAAAAGGACAGAAGTGCGAAACTGGAACGCGACGGATTCCATTACGGTTCCGGTGCAAACGTATTCTTCTTTAAAGCGCTTTATAACCGTTTCCGTTTTGCCACATTTAAAATCTTTTCCAAGACATTCCTTGCATATCTGATTGCGGCGATCGCGGTCGGATATATCGCAAGAACGCTGACTCTGCCGTTTGATGCCTTTCTGATTCCCGCAGCGGCATTTGCCCTGATTACGTTCTACAGAACGCTCGGAAATCCGCTTGAAGAAGATACGTCGAGAGAATTCTTTATCCTGATTCCGAGCGCACCGCTTAAGAAAATCTGGTGCTCCCTGCTCGGCGTGCTGGCAGTGTGTGCGGTGGACTTAATCATTCCGTTAATCATTGCGGCAATCCTGACCGGTACAAATCCGTTTGCGGCACTCGGATGGTTCATCTATATCCTTGCGATTTCCTTATTCGGAACCGCAGTCGGTGCATTTATAAACCTGTCAATTCCGGGAGAAAGCGCACAGACCATCAAAGCAGCGGTGCAGATGATGTTCATCTATTTCGGCGTGTTCCCGTCACTCGGATTCGTTGCAGCAGGAATTTTACTTAAAATGGTATTCCCGATGCTTCTTGTCGGTGCGGTATTTAATGCGGTAATCGGCGCGGTATTTACATTCATTACGCCGCATTTCTTATCGAGCAAATAGGGCATAAAAAAACAGGGCCAACCGGCCCTGTTTTAAATTGTCTTTTTGGAAAGAGAGTGCGTTACACTCCGCTGATCTTGTCGATATTCTCCGAAAGCTTATGCAGATAATCCTTCAGGATGTAGATGCAGTCCGTTTCTTTCGCAATTCCTTTTACGATATCCTCCGCAAGGCATCTGCAGGTCGGAGCACCGCAACAGCCGCAGTCGAGGCCGGGGAAGCGTTTGCAGAGTTCGTCAATCTGATTGAGTTTCTCCATGCTTTCTTTCATGTTATCCGCAAGCTCGAAAACAGGAAGGTATTCAACATCCTTCGTCCAGTTTGCATCGTACGGATAAGTCTTTGCGGCATGAACCGCCGAAACGGGTAAGTACTTACGAAGCTTCTGAAGTTTTGCTTTCGCCGCAAAAGGATTCTCCACCTGCATAACTCCGCCGACGCAGCCGCCGTTGCAGGCATTTAATTCTATAAATTCCAGGTCGGAAGAGAATTTCTCGTCTTCCAGATCCTCCAAAACATGAATGACATTTTCAATACCGTCCGCAGCAACATAGGAGTCAGAGAGCAGACCGCCTGCTTCGCCTCCGGTAATGCCCCAGCTGATTCCGATTTTACCGGAAATCGCAAGTTCTTCGGGACGGTTGGCAACAATCTTCATCGAATCCACCAAAGCGGGATAGATGTCCTTGATTGCAAGGACGCAGTCGATATTGCTCTTTTCGTGTCCAATCGGAGAGTTTGCAGCGGTTACTTTCGAAGGGCAGGGCGAGATGAAGAAAATACCAATCTGCTCCGGCTTGTAACCGGTACGGTCAACGGCGCGTGCCCTTGCCTGCTGTGCTGCCATTTCGGCAGGAGTAATCAGGGGCAGAAGATTATCGACGAGATTCGGGAAACGCATCTGAATCAGTCTTACAATTGTAGGACATGCAGTCGAAATCAAAGGCCATTTTTCCTTGTGTTCCGCAACATATTTGCGTGACTCTTCGGAGATGATTTCCGCAGCGGCGGATACTTCGTACACATCGTCAAAGCCCATATCCTTGAGCGCGGTAAGAAGGATATTCACGTCGTCCAAATGGTTGACCTGCGCATACAAAGAAGGCGCGGGCAGGGCCACGGTGTAGTCGTAGTGGTTGATGGCATCGATGAAACCGCGTTTTGCTTTCTTTGCATGATGCGGGCAGATGCGGATACACTCGCCGCAGTCGATGCACTGGTCCGTCGTAATTACGGCCTTGCCGTTACGTACACGGATGGCCTGCGTGGGGCAGTGCTTGATGCAGTTGGTACAACCCTTACACTGATTCTCAAGTAAATATACGGATTTGCCGTAGTTTTCCATGAGGAGTCCTTTCCTTTTACAGTTTGATTACCATGGTAACTTTGGTTCCGACACCGATTCGGGTATCGATATCGATGCTGTCGGTATTTTTCTTCATATTCGGAAGACCCATACCGGCACCGAATCCAAGGTTTCTTACGTTGTCCGGGGCGGTGGAGTAGCCGGCCTGCATTGCCTTTTCAACATCGGGAATGCCGGGGCCCCTATCGTCCAGGATCATCGTGATGGCATCCTCGGAAATAAGAATCGTAATCTTTCCGCCGTTTGCATGAATGACCATGTTGATTTCGCCTTCATACAAAGCGATGGAAACACGACGAATGACGTCCGGAGAAACACCCAGTTTTTTCAATTTTTTCTTTACATCGGAAGAGGCCTCGCCTGCACGGGTAAAATCTTCATCCGATACCTGATAGGTGAATTCCAAAACATCAGCCATGCTCAACACCTCCGCGTAATCCCTGTTCGTAAAGAATTCCGCAAGCGGAGAACATTCTGTGCGGAGTGGCAAGCAAAGGAATTCCTTCCTCGCGGGAAAGATCCATCATTGCTTCATCGGGCTTTTTGCCGCGAACAAAGATAATGCAGACAATGTCCATCATTTCAGCGGTACGGATTACCTGCGGATTGCAAAGTCCGGTCAACAGTACGCACTTGGTCTTTGCAAATGCAAGCACGTCGCTCATCATATCGGAGCCGCATGCGCTCAAAACCTCGCGGTCAAGCTGGTCCTCACAGGTTAAGGGAGTAGCATCCAAAAGTTTAATCACGTCATTCACTGTCATGGGAAAATCCTCCAAAACTGATAAATTTAATTTCAAAAGAATCAAAAAGAACATAATAAACACATAAAAATTATAGCAAATGAGGATGCGATTTTCAATAATGGTGGTATAATATATGCATCATTTTGGGGAGGGTTTTAAGGGAAATGAAAACACTCTTACTGATTCTTCCGAAGAGCGAACTGGAAGAAGAATTTACCAAGCTTTTATCAAATGATTTCAATATCGAAACCGTGAATTCCGAAGATGAGGGATTTCGAATTGTCGACGAAAGAATCGACGAGATTGCGGGCATTCTTGTCGACCTGGATTTAACGCGTGCATCCGGATACCGGATTCTCAAACTGTTGGCTCAGGATAAAATATATGCCTCCGTTCCCGTTATTGCAGTCATCGATCATACACCGGACGCGTCGGATATGGACTGCTTTGAAAACGGATTCGCGGATCTTTTGTATCCGCCCGGATTCCGCGAACAAATCGTAAAACGTGTTCAGAACGCCATCCGCGCAAAGGACTCCTTTACCTATTCCGAGATGCAGAAAATGCTTAAGCAGCTTCCTTCCAATATCTATTTAAAGGATGCGGAAGGCAGATATGTTTTCTGTACGCAGTACTGGCATCACATCAATCACGAAGGCGAGAAGCACTGGACCATCCGTGGCAAGACGGATTTGGATATCCGTAAGGATAAGGAGAACGCAAAGAAGGCGATGGAGACCGATAAGGTGATGCTGCAAACCGGTCAGGGAACGGACTACATTATCGAAGAGAATGACGACGGTGTCCGTGAATTTTTAGAGCTGGTAAAGCGTCCCGTATTCGACGATGACGGAAATATCACAGGTATCATTGCGTTAATAAACGACGTAACCGAGAAAGAACTTCTGAAAATGGAGCTTGAGAAACGCTCCAGGACGGATCCTCTTACCGGACTTTTGAATAAAGGCGCCGTGGAAGAATTAATCGGTATGATGATTCGCAATTATCACAACAGCAACGACTGTTGCGGACTTCTGATGATTGACGTTGACTTCTTTAAGCAGATTAACGATACCCACGGACATGCGGTCGGCGACGATGTTTTGTCGAGAATCGGACGCATTATCAACGGACACTTTCGCGGAAACGACGTTGCCGGCAGAATCGGCGGCGACGAGTTTATGATTTTCCTTAGGAATGTCGAATCAAAGGAAACGGTGTTTACTCTGGCAGACCGTCTGATTAAGCAGGTTCAAAAAGAATTTGAGAATGAGGAATATGCCGGACAAATCTCGCTTTCCATCGGTATTGCAGTGTATCCGGAACACGGCAGACGTTTTGAACAGCTTTACGAAGCGGCGGACAAAGCGCTGTACTGGGTAAAAAAGCACGGCAGAAACGCATATCATCTTTACGACAAACCCGGATACAAGGGAGTTGTCTTCGATATGGACGGAACAATCCTCAATACGATTGAGGACCTGCTGAATGCCACCAATTTTGCGCTTCTGAAAAACGGATTCCCGACACATACCGTGGAAGAAGAGTATTATTTTGTCGGAAACGGCCTGAAGAAAACCGTGAAACGTGCTCTGCCTGCGGATACTTCACCCGAAATTGTCGAAGAAGTGTACCGGGATATGATGGAGTATTATAAGGTGCACGGTGAGGATCATACCAGACCTTACGACGGAATTGTGGAAGTCATAAGAGCACTTCGCGCGCAGGGTCTGAAAACCGCGGTGGTTTCGAACAAAGCGGATTTTGCAACGAAGGCGCTTGTGGATAAATTCTTCCCGGACTGCTTTGACGAAGTCATGGGAGAGACCGAAGGATTTGCCTTAAAACCCGAACGTGCCATGGTGGACGAAGTACTTCACAGGATGGGACTCGAACCGAGTGAGGCGGTTTATGTCGGTGATTCCAACGTGGATTTAATGACCGCGAAAAATGCGGGAGTTGACTGCATCTCGGTATCCTGGGGCTTCCGTCCGAGACATGTTCTCGAGGAACTCGGAGCGGAAATAATTGCAGATAAGCCCGAGGAACTGTTGAAAATCAAGACTTCATAAAGGTTTTGAACGGCGGGCGCGCGATATGCGCGCCCGTTTTTGCGTTACTATACTTTATTTCGGTTTTTGCGTTTTTTTTATAAATAATCTCTGTTTGTTGGACAAATGTTGGACAACGGGTAGTATTCTTTATTCGTATTGTGAGGAAGAACGTTTTTTTGACGGTTTCCTGAATTAAAAGAGTTAATTATTTGTTAAGGAACACAGCCACCGATAAAGAAAGGATTCATTATGGACGGTAATCAGTTACAGAACGGAAATTTATCATATGTGGAGCGTTATGCGAACAGCATATCGGTTAAGAAGGAATTCCTAAAATCCAATTGGAAAAATCTTTCGCAGGAAGAACGCATTAAAAAGAGTGCGGAAGTAATTTATCTGGTGAATGCGCTGAAAAACGGCCGGACAACAATTGAGAATCCTTCGGAAGTCTATAAGAAAGATATCGAGAATACGATTGCGGGTAAATACAGCGCAAAGCAAAGCAATCACATGAAGAAGATTGAGGGAGAGATTAAAAACCTCACGGAATACTTCAATCTTGATCCTTCCCGTCCGCTTCCGGAACGCTTATATCAGCATGCCTTTGCCCCGGAAAACGTAAAGGATGAAGATATTGTCGCAGAGCGCAATGACTTAATTCATGAAGGCCTGATTTCTCCCTATTCCGAGGAGGCATTTGAACATCCCACGCCGGAATTGTTAGTCAAAGTAAAAGACGATATCCGACTGAATCTTAACCGTGACAGTTTAAAGAGCGGAATTGACAAATATATCGATAAACGACAGGACAAAAATGAACTTGGCATAATATTGAATGATGCAGGTCTTTCCGTCAATCTGCTTGATATCCAGGCTGATCTGCTTATTTATCTGATGGGCAGGAAACAAAACCCCATAAGCCTTGA
>JAEEGL015671303.1_pt1 | contig 10428 bp, 11 predicted proteins | sample 9134231 | NCBI WGS metagenome assembly JAEEGL01 (sample SAMN16246548, study PRJNA631951) | gut metagenome | biome: gut microbiome; feature: rumen; material: fiber-attached | host: Bos | place: Iran: Karaj | collected 2018-10 | reverse complement strand
TACGGACGTCATGTGATCCTGGAGTTCGTCGAACATATCCGTGACGAGATCCGTTTCTCCTCTCTGGAGGAGCTCTCCGCCCAGATCGCAAAAGACTGCGTCCGGGCCAGACAGATACTGGAGGGTCGTCCATGAGCATCCTTGACAGGGCCGGCCGGGCCTTTTCCCGGCAGCAGAATACCGGGGCGGACCCCGCCCACGCCTTCGGCTCCCAGGAGCAGATCATGGAGGAATTCCAGCGGCAGAGCTATGTCCCGCCGGAGAGCGTACCCCATCGGGCCGCCGCCGTGCTCAGCTCCCTGCGGGAGCGCATCGCCCGGCCTCAGCGCCAGTACGAGACAGACGCCCCCACCTACTCCGCGGAGACCTACGATCAGCCCGCCGCCCCGGATCTGGGCTGGGACGCGGCCTTCGACCCCGATGCCCGGCAGGCCGAAGCGGCGCCCCCGGCGCCCAGCGCCCAGGAGCGTTTCCAGGCCTTCCGCGACACGGTGTACTCCTCCCCCTATCCCCGGCAGGCCTTCGGCTCCTATCGCCGGGACGGCTCGCCGCTGTTTGAGGAGCTGAGCTTTACCGCCCCGCCCCGCCGGGAAGCGCCGCCCCCGCAGCTCATGTATGAAGAGATCAGCTTCGCCGCCCCCGCGCCCCAGGTCAATACATATGAGAAGCCTGTTTATGAAGAGCTGGATCTCACCGGCCGGCAAAACGCTCCCCAGCCCCGGATGCCGGAGGCCCCTCCCGTGGAGGATGCCTTTTATCCCGAAGGGCCTCAGCCCGGCCAGAAATACGGTCCGCAGCAGCCTGTGCCCTCAGCGGCTCCCCGGCAGCAGGGTGCCCTCGCCAGTGACTTCCAGTATTTCTTCTGGTCCATGTCCATCCTCACCGGCGCAGCGCTGACGCTGTTCTCGTTCATCTACGCGTGTATCACATGATGATCCGCACCGGAGGGTCTCCCCTCCGGTGCTTCATTATCTCAGAGCCTTTTCCAGCAGGGTCTCAACGCTCTCCTCATCCCGGGCGCATTCCCGGGAGTAGCGCAGGTACAGCTCTCTCCTGTGGGGAACGGTCTCGGCGGCGGCCCGGTAATCCCTCTCCAGCTCCCGGAGCAGCCGCTCCGCTCTCCGAAGAGAGGACAGCACGCCCTCCCCTCTCCGCCGGGGTTCCGGAGGACGCGGCCCCGGGCCTCCGGCGAGAAAGCACCGGGATCGCAGCCGCCGCTCCCGACCGCCGCAGCGGCGCAGGAGCTCCTGAAGGGCCCTGCGGCATTCTGCGCTCATCCGCATGGCCCGCTGCAGCGTCCCGTACAGGGTTTGCTCCTTGTTCAGCAGCCGGCAGACATCCTCCCCGGGTCCCGGGGGCGGCGGAGGAAACGGCTCCGGAGGCGGCGGAGCGGGCGGGTAGACCCGATCGAGCACCCGCCGCATGCGTCCGGTGTCCACTTGGTCCATGATGCTCACCTCCCTATAGCCTATTCTCTCCCTCCCGGCCGGGTTACCGCTTGCAATCTCCCGCCGCATATGGCATAATGACTGCGTACACAAGCTCTTTCGGGGAGGTCGTCCATATGCCCAGATTCTTTCTCACCGGCGGCAGTACCATCGCCGGCGGCACCGCCTTTATCGTGGGCGAGGATGCCCAGCACGCCAAGGTACTGCGGCTGCGCGTAGGCGAGAGGCTGATCGTATGCGACGGGCTGGGAAAGGACCACCACTGCACCGTCACAAAGATCGCCCCGGATCAGGTGGAGGCGGAGGTCTTCGAGACCGTCCCCTGTGTGGGGGAGCCCAGCGTCAGGGTCAGTATCCTGTGCGGCCTGCCCAAGGGGGACAAGGTGGACTACATCATCCAGAAGTGCGTGGAGGCCGGGGCTGCGGAGATCCTCTTTTTTCAGAGCCAGCGCTGCGTGGCAAAGCTCCCGAAGGCCGACGACAAAAAACTGGACCGCTGGCAGCGCATCGCCCAGGAGGCGGCAAAGCAGTCCGGCCGGGGCGTCATCCCCCCGGTGGGCGTACTGCCGGATATCGCGGAGGCCTTCAACCGGGCCAAGGCTTCGGACCTGCCCCTGTTCATGTACGAGACCGGAGAGCGCACGCCCCTGAAGGAGACCATCGAGGCTGCCGGAGCTGTGGCCTCCGCCGCCGTCATCACCGGGCCGGAGGGCGGCTTCGAGCCCTTTGAGGCGGAGCTGGCCGGGATCATGGGACTGAAGCTCTGCTCCATGGGCCCCCGGATCTTCCGCTGCGAGACCGCCCCTGTGGCCGCCCTTTCCGCCATCATGTACGCCACCGGAAACATGGATTGAGCATTTTTTGTTGAATGATACAAAAACCGGGAAAGTGCTTGCATTTCCCCGGTTTTTCTGTTAGTATTCCATCTATCATATACATTTGTCCGTATGACAAAGACAAACAAAGGAGATTCCTATGAAAGCAGCTGTTTTGGGCTACGGCACCGTGGGCGCGGGCGTGTGCGCTATGCTCTCGGAAGCCGAGGCTCTCGAGCGCGGGAGCGTACTGGTCCGGCCGGGCAAGGCCGCCGAGCCCTTTCATGTGACGGATATCGAGGCGATATTGTCCGACAGCTCCGTGAGGGCCGTGGTGGAGGCCATGGGCGGCACGGAGCCGGCCTTTACCTATGCCTGCCAAGTCCTCCGGGCGGGGAAGCATTTTGTCACCTCCAACAAGGCCCTTGTGGCGGCCCACGGCATCGAGCTGGCCGCTCTGGCCCGGGAAAACCGGGCGGCGTTCCTGTTCAGCGCAGCCTGCGGCGGCGGAGTGCCTCTGCTCCACAACCTGGCTCTGGCCGCCCGCAGTGACGATATCCTGTCCGTTTCCGGCATATTGAACGGCACAACGAACTACATGCTCCACGCCATGCAGACAAAGGGTATGGATTACGCCGAGGCTTTGAAGATCGCCCAGGAGCTGGGCTATGCCGAGGCGGACCCCACTGCGGACGTGTCCGGGCTGGACGCGGCCAGGAAGATCACCCTGGCCTGCGCCGTGGCCTTTTCCAAACTGCCCGTCAGCGGCATCGACTGCGAGGGCATCGACCATCTCTCCGCAGAGGACGTGAAGGACTTCCAGAGCCGGGGGCTCACCTGCCGCCTGCTGGCCAGGGGCAAGCCGGTGGGAAACACCGTCTCCGCCTATGTGGAGCCTGTGCTGCTGAAGGCCGGCGCGCCGGAGTGCTCCGTGGCGGACAACTACAACATGGCCCGCTATGTGGGCAGGCGCTGCGGACCCATGGTGTTTATGGGACAGGGCGCCGGGCGCTTCCCCACCGCCTCCGCGGTGGTCCGTGACCTGAGCTGCATAACGGAGGGTCAGCGGGAGATGCTGCCCGCCGACTGCACCGCCGCCGACGCGGACAACAGCCGGGAGAGCCACAGCTATTATGTGCGCATGAGCGCCCGGGACGCCGCCTCCCTCCCCCTGCGGGAGATCCTGGTGAACGCCCCGGTGGTCCGGGCCCTCACCGAGGATATCAGCGTCCGGAAAATGCACGCGCTGGCGCAGAAGATCAGAAAGGAGGGCGGCGAGCTGTTCTTCGCCGCTGTGGAAGACTGATATGCTGAAGGTAGTCAAATTCGGGGGCTCCTCCGTGGCGGGAGCCGGTCAGTTCAAAAAGGTCCGGGACATCGTCCTGTCCGACCCCGGCCGCCGTGTGGTGGTGATCTCCGCCGCCGGCAAGCGGGATCCCAGGGACCACAAGCTGACGGATCTGCTGTATCTGTGCCACGCCCATCTGACATACGGGGTGCCGGGAGACGAGATCCTGGCCTCCATCAGGGCCCGCTTCGCGGATATACGGGATGAGCTGGGGCTCTCCTATGACGTGGGCGCAGAGTTTGACGCCTACTGCGCCACTCTCAGCCGGGATACCTCCGCCGACGAGCTGGTCTCCAGAGGCGAATACTTCACCTCCCGGCTGATGGCGGAATATCTGGGCTACGCCTTTGTGGATGCCGCCGACTGCGTGTTCTTCACCTTTGACGGCCAGGTGGACCGGGAAAAGACATACCCGGCCATCGCCCAGGCGCTGGAAAAGTACGGGCACATCGTGATCCCCGGCTTTTTCGGCCGCTCCGCCACCGGGAAGATCAAGGTCATGTCCCGGGGAGGCAGCGATATATCCGGCGCGCTGGCCGCGGCGGCGGTGGACGCGGACGTGTACGAGAACTGGACCGACGTGTCGGGCATCCTGATGGCGGACCCCAAGATCGTCAGCGATCCCAGGCCCATCCCCCAGATCACCTTTGCCGAGCTCCGGGAGCTGGCCTTCATGGGCGCTTCCGTCCTCCACGAGGATTCCATCCTCCCCGTAAAGGAAAAGGGCATCCCCCTGAACATCCGCAACACCAACTGCCCCGAGGACCCCGGCACCATGATCGTGGAGACCGTGGAGAACGAGGTGGAGGAGCAGGACAGGGTCATCACCGGCGTAGCCGGGCGGCGGAACTTCACCATTCTGACCGTCACCCGCCGGAACATGACCGCCACCGAGACCCTGCGGGACGCCCTGGAGATCGCAGACCGGTACCACGTGTCCGTGGAGCATATCGACCTGGGGCTGGACACCTTCGCCCTGGTGATGTCCTCGGCGGCCCTGGAGAGCTGCCTGTACGACATGATCTCCGACGTGCAGAAGATCTGCAAGCCCGACGATATCCGCATCCAGGACGGCATCGCCCTTGTGGGTGCTGTGGGCCGGAAGATGACCTCCCGCCCCGGCACCTCCGGCCGCCTGTTCCAGGCGCTGGGCCAGCAGGGACTGAACATACGCCTGATCGCCCAGGGCGCGGACGAGCTGTCCATCATCGTGGGCGTCGCCAACAGTGATTTTGAAAAGACCATCCGCGTACTATACGATGGATTCACAGGCTGAAAGGAGCTTATCGATATGAAAAAATACAACATCGCCGTTCTGGGCGCCACCGGCGCGGTAGGCCAGGAAATGCTGAACATCCTGGACGAGTACGACATCCCCGTCAATGAGCTGCGCCCCCTGGCCAGCGCCCGCAGCGCCGGGAGCACCGTGAAGTTCAAGGGACAGGACGTGGTCATCCGGGAGGCAAAGGACGACGCCTTCGAGGGGATAGACTTCGTGCTGGGTGCGGTGGAAAAGGACCAGTCCAAGCAGTTCGCTCCAGTCATCGTGAAGAGCGGCGCGGTCTACATCGACAACAGCTCCGCCTTCCGTATGGACCCCGAGGTGCCATTGGTGGTGCCGGAGATCAACGGCGAGGACGCGAAAGCCAACAAGGGCATCATCGCCAACCCCAACTGCTCCACCATCATCACCGCCATGGCCATCGGCGGGATCGCAAAGCTCTCCCCCATCCAGACCATGGTGGCCTGCACCTACCAGGCCGTCTCCGGCGCGGGTCAGAACGGCCTCATTGAGCTGGAGAATCAGATGAAGGCCCTGGCAGAGGGCAAGCCCATCGAGCGCAAGGTGTTCCCCCACCAGATCGCTCTGAACGTGATCCCCTTCATCGGCTCCCTTACCCCCAACGGCTACACCGACGAGGAGATGAAGATGCAGAACGAGGGCCGGAAGATCCTCCACCTGCCCGAGCTGAAGGTCACCTGCGCCTGCGTCCGGGTGCCCGTGATGCGCTCTCACTCCATCGCCGTCACCCTGCGCACTGAGCGAAAGATCTCCGTGGCCGAGGCCAACGAGGCTATCCGCAGCTTCCCCGGCTGCCGTCTTATCGAGGACTTTGAGGGCCGCAGCTATCCCACGCCGCTGGATACCAGCGGCCAGGACCTGGTCTGGGTAGGCCGTGTGAGAGAGGACCTCACCGACGACAACGGCCTCACCCTGTGGTGCTGCGGCGACCAGATCCGCAAGGGCGCCGCCAGCAACGCCGTACAGATCCTGCAGTATCTCATCAAAGAGTGATAAGGACACAAAAAACAGCCTGCCGCCTGGCAGGCTGTTTTTTTGTTTTATCGTTATTTTGTCCAGATCTTCTCGGCGGTGATGTCCTGCAAGGACGCCGCGCCGCACATGGTCATGGTGGAGCGGAGCTCGTCCGCGATCCTGTCCATATAGACCTTGAAGCCCTCTGCTCCTCCGCCGTAGATCATGTTCAGGACAGGCCGGCCGATGAGCACCCCGTCGGCGCCCAGGGCGATGGCCCGGAACACGTCCAGACCGGAGCGGATGCCGCCATCCACCAGGATGGTGAGCTTGCCCTTGACCGCCGCGGCGATCTCTGGCAGCACCTCGGCGGTGGAGGGCGTTCCGCCCTGGACCCGGCCCCCGTGGTTGGACACCACGATGGCGGCGGCCCCGGCCTCGGCGGCCTTGAGGGCGCCCTTCACGGTCATGATCCCCTTGATGATGAAGGGGATGCCCGCGTAGTCGATGATCTCCCGGAGCTCCTCTGTCGTCTTGCTGCCGGCGTTGGGGTTCATGGCTTTCAAAAACGGCAGGCCCGCGCCGTCCACATCCATGGCGGCGGCAAAGGTGCCGTGCTTTTTGAGCACGTCCAGCTTTTCAAACACGGCCTCTTTGTTCCAGGGCTTGATGGTGGGCACGCCCATGCCGCCCACTTTTTCCATATCCTCCGCGGCCCGGATCAGGTTGATGGGGTCCACCCCGTCGCCGGTGAAGGCCAGGGTCCCGTAGTCCGCGGCGGCTTTGATCAGGATGGCGTTGTACTCGGGGTCCTTGTACAGCGGCCCGTAGTGCAGGTCCAGGGACCCCAGAGGGGCGGCGAATACGGGAAGGGTGAAGGTGCGTCCGAACATCGTAAAGGAGATATCCGGGGGCGTGTTGGGGCAGAGCGTGTCCATATTGACACAGATCTCCTGCCATTTGTCATAGTTTCGCGCGGCCACGTTGCCGGGGGCCTTGCTGCCCGGGCCCGGCATGGCGTTGGCGCAGACGCGTCCGTTGCACACCGCGCAGTTCTTGCAGTAAGGGCCGATCCGGTCCTTCGCGGCGTCGTGGATCTCCTGATACGTCATGTTCATCAGCCTTTCTTTTTATCCTTGGTGCCTTATGCCTGCAAAGACAGCACCGCACGATGCGACTGCGGTGCTGTCTTGTCTTAAATCATTTGGTGCCGAAGATGCGGTCGCCCGCGTCGCCCAGGCCGGGCACGATATAGCCGTGCTCGTTGAGCTTCTCGTCCATGGCCGCCACATACACGTCCACATCGGGGTGATCCTTCTGCATCTTCTCCCACGCCTCGGGGGCGCCGATGATGCACATGAGCTTGATGTGTTTGCAGCCCCGCTCCTTCAGGAAGGTGCAGGCCGCGCTGGCGCTGCCGCCGGTGGCGAACATGGGATCGACCACATACACGTCCCGCTCGGAGATGTCTGCCGGGAGCTTGCAGTAGTATTCCACGGGCTCAAGGGTCTCCGGGTCACGGTACAGACCGATATGGCCCACCTTGGCGGAGGGGATCATGGCGACGATGCCGTCCACCATACCCAGACCGGCCCGGAGGATGGGCACCACGGCCAGTTTCTTGCCCGCCAGGCGCTTGACCTTGGCGGGAGCCACGGGAGTCTCGATCTCGACCTCCTTCAGAGGCAGATCACGGGTGGCCTCATAGCACATCAGACCGGCGATCTCGCTGACGATCTCGCGGAACTCCTTCACGCTGGTGTTCTTGTCCCGGATGATGGAAAGCTTGTGCTGGATCAGAGGATGGTCATATACGTGCAGCTCGCTCATGGTAAGTTCTCCTTTTATTCTTAAATTTGATTTACTGCATTTTCGCCTGGCGTTCCCGCTCGGCCTGGGACAGCCGCAGATACACCGGCAGCAGCTCCGCGGCGTTCACGGAGGGCTTGTCCAGCGCCGCCATGGCCACGCCCCAGGCGCTCTGCCAGCGGATGGGCTCGGGGGCCGTGACATACGGCACATCGGCGCCCTCCAGCGCTCGTGAGCATACCTGCCAGCCGTCTCCCAGCACCCAGACAGGGCGGCCGGCGGCCTTCAGCTCCGCCGCCAGCTCTTCCGCGGACAGGGCCCGGTCCGGGCACAGCCGGCGCAGCACGCCGCCCGAGCGCTCAAACAGGGCGTTGTACACCTGACTGCGGCGGGCGTCCATGGCCGAGCAGATCACCGTGCCCTCCCCGCAGGGAGCCAGGTGCGCCATGGCCTCCAGGGTGGACACGCCCACAGCCGGGATGCCCAGTCCCCAGCACAGGCCCTTGGCCGTGGACACGCCGATGCGTATGCCGGTGAAGGACCCGGGCCCGCAGGCCACCGCCACCGCATCCAGCGCAGACGCGGGGATGTCGGTGTTCTTCAAAAGGTCCTCCGCCATGGGCAGAAGGGTGCGGCTGTGGGTGAGACCGCTGCGCTGATAGCTCTGGGCAAGGAGCTCTCCGTCCCGGCAAAGGGCCACGGAGGCCGCCTTGGCCGAGGATTCGATCGCCAGCATCAGCATATTTCCAGGCCCTCCACAGTGATCTTTCTGCCGTTCTCGTCCGTCTTCTCAATGGTGACGCGGATCTCCGAGCCGTCAAAGGCCTCGGGGACGTTCTCGCTCCACTCCACGGCGCAGACGCCCTCCCGGCCGAGATAGTCCTCCCAGCCGATATCGAAGAGCTCGTCGGCGCCGCCCAGCCGGTACATGTCGAAGTGGAACAGTTCCCGTCGGCCGGGATACTCGTTGACGATGGTGAAGGTGGGGCTGACCACGCTGCCCTCCGCCCCGAGCCCCCGGGCCAGGCCCCGGACAAAGGCCGTCTTGCCCGCGCCCAGCTCGCCGTACATGGCGATGACCGCGCCGCCCTCCGGCAGCGCTGCCGCCACGCGCTCTCCCAGCGCCTCCGTATCCGCCTGTGACCGACTGAAAAAGACCATGCCGTTCCCCGTTCATTCGTTTTCTGACCATGTATTATACACGCCATCGGGGACGTAGTAAAGTTTTTTCCCGGCTGTTGCATGAAAAAATAGTTTGTGATAGAATGTCCTGCGAAGAAACTGCCGCAAAGGGGGCGAACCGTTGAAGGAAGTAAAAGATACTCTGCGATATATTTGGGAAAGGACCAATGACTTTGCCCAGAGGGCGGACATGTTCCTGCTGGCTCTGAGCTGTATCTGCAGCATCTTCGGCATCGTCCTGATCGCCAGCGCCACCAAGGCGCTGCCCGGCGCCCACACCCAGGTGCCTGTGCAGATCTTCTCCTTTTTCCTGGGGCTGTTCCTCTACTACGTCTTCACCGTCATCGACGTGGATATCATAGCTGACCGCTGGATCCTGCTGCTGATCTTCGAGACCTTCATCATGCTGCTGCTGGTGGTATTCGGCGAGGCCGGCGACACCGGCGCCCGTTCCTGGATCCGGTTCCTGGGCATCGGTATCCAGCCCTCCGAGATCGCCAAGGTGGTATACATCGTGCTGATGGCCAAGCACATGACCTATCTCAAGGAGTACAAGGACATCAACTCCCTGTTCTGCATGGCCCAGCTGGTGATCCACTTCGGCTACTCCTTCCTGCTGATCATGGTCATTTCCGAGGACCTGGGCAGCGCCACGGTGTTCGCGGCCATTTTCGTGGTCATGATGATAATGGTGGGGATCAAGCTCTACTGGTTCCTCATCGGCGGCGGCGTGGTGGCGCTGGCCATCCCCATCATCTGGAACAACGTGCTCAAGCCCTATCAGCGGGACCGAATGATGGCCCCCTACAACCCCGCCGTGGACCCCGATGGCTACGGCATCCGCTGGCAGACCATCCGCAGCCGTCTGGCCCTGACCGCCGGGCAGTTCTCCGGGGTGGGATACGGCAAGGGCGTACAGACCCAGACCAACGCCCTCACCGGCAAGCACACGGACTTCATCTTCGCCGTGGCCGGGGAGGAGCTGGGCATGGCGGCCTGTCTCCTTATCATGCTGCTGCTCTCGATCATCATTTTCCGCTGCATGTGGGTGGGGCTCCGGTCCAACAACACCATGAGCATGCTTGTCTGCTCCGGCGTGGCGGCCAGTCTGTTCTTCCAGATGCTGGTCAACACCGGCATGAACATGGGCATCACCCCCGTTATCGGCATCACCCTCCCCTTTTTCAGCTACGGAGGCTCGTCGCTCATGTCCACCTTCGCCGCGGTGGGACTTGTATCCGGGGCCAAATACAGGCCCATCCCACAACAATTCCACCGATATTGAATACCGAAAACAAAAACCCGAGGGGCGAGCCCCTCGGGTTTTTTCGTTGTATCTTACTTCTTCACCTTCACGGAGACTGCCTTGGAGAATTCGCCCTTCTTGCCGTTGGCGGTGATCGCCTGCACACGGAAGTCCATCTTCTTTCCTGCAGGCGCTTTCTTGTACGTGAACTTGTTCGTCTTTACCGTACCGATCTTCTTCCACCCGGTCTTCCCGTTCTTGGACATGTAGATCACGTACTTCTTCGCGCCCGTGACCTTCTTCCAGGTCAGCGTGACCTCTTT
>JAEEGL015300648.1_pt1 | contig 10428 bp, 9 predicted proteins | sample 9134231 | NCBI WGS metagenome assembly JAEEGL01 (sample SAMN16246548, study PRJNA631951) | gut metagenome | biome: gut microbiome; feature: rumen; material: fiber-attached | host: Bos | place: Iran: Karaj | collected 2018-10 | reverse complement strand
CGCACATGAACACGGCGGAGGGGCTGATGTTGCCCATGACGATCACGTCCCTGGGCAGGGTGTTCAGCAGCTGCCACATGTCCGCCTTGTCCCCGAAGTGGTACATCCGGGCGCCGGTGGCCATGACCGCGTCCACCTTCTTTTCGATGGCGTTGGAGCAGTTGTGGTAGCACACGATGAAGTCCCGGTCCTGCACGGCGTCCACGATGCGCTTCACGTAGTCGGAGGAGAACTCATGCATGGGGCCGGGGGACATGAGGCCCGCCAGGGGCTCCGCCATGATGACGCCGTTGGCGCCCATGGCCTTCATGGCCTTGATGTATTTGAGAAGGAACTGGGTGCACTTCTCCAGCACGGTGTGGACGATCTCGGGCTCCTCGTAGGTCATGAGCAGGATCTCGTTGACGTCCATCAGGCGGCCCGCCATGGAGAAGGGGCCGGTGCAGTTGGCGAAAACGGGCCGGTCGGTCACCAGGGTGAGGCTCTTTCCCAGGGCCCGGAGGACCTTCCCCGTGCGCCCGGCGCCCAGCTCCGGGATCACCAGGGCGTCCGCCTCCTCCTGGGTGGAGACCAGCTGCCCTGTGATGGTGGGGATATCGTCGGTGTGGTAGGTGCACTTCGCGCCGAAGGCCTCGGCCTCCACGGACAGATCCATGTACGTGGTGGCGAAGGGCATGTTGTACCGGTCCGCGATCAGGCGGACGCCCAGGGCCATCTCGCTGGAGGAATTGACCAGCCTGTCCACGGTGATGAACAGCTGCTGTACGGCCGGATAGGACAACAGGGGCATGGCTTTCTTGTTCTGCGTGGCGATCTGTTCCCGGATCCAGAGGTCCATGTTCATAGTCGTCATCTCCCTAGAAAAATATGATGTCCTCCACCGCATTCAGTATAGCAGAAAACGGGGGAAAATCAAACAGAAATATCCCGGAGAACGTCCCGCCGGGATCGGCAGCTCTGGCCGCCTTACGGCGCCGCCGTCCGCCCGCCCGCCACGAAGGCCGCGATGCGTTCCGCCCCGTCGGGGGGCATGTGGAGCCGCTGGGCCGCCGTGAGCCGCTTGCCGGTCTTCCCGTCGTACACGATGCGGTCGGCGTACCGGGCCGCCGCCTCGCTGCTTTCCGCCACCAGGGACATGCCCAGGGAGCGGAAGAATTCCGCGTTCTGCGTCTCCACCCCCGGGATCATCATGGTGTGCACCAGGGGCACGTTCGCCACGGCGGCCTCCGCGCTGGAGATGCCCCCCGCCTTGGAGAGCAGCACGTCCGAAGCGCGCATGTAGACGCTCACCCTGTCCGTGAAGGGGATCGCCCGCACCGCGGATTCCCCGCCGAACCGCTCGTTCAGCGCCTGCAGCAGCTCCTCGTTCCGGCCTGCCAGCACGCAGAGCAGGGCATCCTCGTCCGGCAGGGCCAGCAGGGTGTCGCAGAGGCTGACGGCGTCGCCGCAGCCGATGCCGCCGGTCATGATGAGGTAGACCCTGGCGTTTTCGGGGATCCCCAGGGCTTTCCGGGCCTCCGCCTTCGTCATGGCGGTGCGGAAGGCCTGGTCCACCGGCATCCCGGTGACGATCAGCTTCTCCGGAGGCATCCCCGCCTGCAGGCACTCCCTGCGGACCCGCTCGTGGGGCAGGAAATAGCCGTCCAGCTCCGTCTCCGCCAGAAAGGGGATGCAGGTGTAGTCGGAAAGGATGCCGTAGCAGCGGGCCTCGAGCCCGTAGTGCCTGCGGATGTAGGTCAGGGTCTCCATGGGGAAGAGGTGGGAGCAGACCACCGCGTCGTAGCCCCGCGCCCCGATGAACTCGCTGAGCTTCTGGCCGTAGGTGGTGTTGACCAGGTAGACCGGGGAGGTGACCCCCAGCTCGCTGACCCGCTCCCCCGCCCGGTACATGAGGCCGAAGAGGTTCGGCGCCTTGGTGGAGATGACGTTCAGCAAAGGCTCGATGCCGATGGGGACATGCTCGCCGAAGAGGTGCAGCATGTCGAAGAAGTCCGTATGGCAGCCCAGATCCTCCAGGGCGCCGCGCACCGCCCGGGCGCAGTGGTTGTGGCCCTCTCCGGTGCTGCAGCTGAGCAGGAGAACGTTCATTCACTCTCCTCCCGCGGCTCCTGGCCGCTCTCCCGGCCCTTGCCGCGGATGGCGTCCAGGCTGGAGCGGGCGGCGGCCACGTCCTCGTCGGTGACCTTGGCGGCGCTGTACCGGGCCTTCAGGTAGACCCGGCGAAGGGTCTCCTCCGCCTCCGGCGCGGTCCCTGCGATGCCGGCCGACCGGGCCAGGATCTCCTCCGAGGTGTCGGAGGCGGACCGCTGAAGGCCGTTGTCCTTCAGGTATTCCAGGTATTGCCGGTAGAGCATCCGAACGGTCTGGGCCCGGCCGTGGACCGCCGGGGCCCGCGATTTCCGGTGCCTGCGCCCGGGGGTGTATTCCTCGGTGGCCTCATAGTCGTTGGGCCCCTCCGCGAGGACGGTGCCCCGCCGCACCAGCTTCACGATGACCCACACGATCATGGCGAGCAGGAAGGCGACAATGATGAACGCGCCGATGTTGAGAAGCTGGTCCGGAAGATGGGGGACGTTGAAGAGCTCCACGTCCCCGTCTTCGGCGGTCGTGGAATCCTCGAAGACGGCGGAACCCGTGGGCAGAATGGAATCGGATCTCTCCGGGTTGAGGTCCTGGACGTGGTGCTCCGCGAATTCCCGGCGGCCGAACAGGCCGAACAGCCACTTGAGGAGGAGCCGGAAGGGGGCGATGAGGAACAGGATCACCGGCCGGCTGTGGATGAACAGCTGATACACCAGCACGGCGACGCCCACCGCGGCCACCAGCACGGTCACGATGGTGAGCAGGTTGACCCCCTGCCAGCGGGCGTCCATGGTGGTGCCCATCTGCATCCAGCGCAGGGCGCAGACGCCCAGCAGCAGATAGGCCGCCAGGTACGCCACGGAGCTGACGGGGACGGTCTTGCTGCCGAAGAGCATGGAGCTGACGGTGTAGGCGACGACGAGGATGACGCAGGTCCCCAGCATCCAGCGGAAGGCCTTGCGGTAGTCGCTGATCTCCATGTGGAAGCGGCCCAGGGTGAGGGACAGGATGAAATACAGCCAGGGAAGAAGGGGAACGACCATGGACAGGGCCGGCTTTGCGAGCAGGAAGCAGGCGCCGGGCACCAGGGACAGCAGGAAGCGCAGGGGCGCCTGCCTGATCCCCGTGGCCGCCAGCGCCGCCGCCAGGCACAGGGGGGCAAAGATGGCCATGGGGCGCTGCCAGGGGTCAAAGATGGAAAGAAGGCTGATGATGGCGTAGAAAAAGCAGATGTCTCCGGTGATCCGGAGGGCGGCGATACGTTTCATGCGTGTTTCTCCTCTCCCAGCAGGACGCAGAGTTTGGCGTCGGAATAGGACTGCAGGCGGCGCAGGGCCTGCTCGCCCGCGGCGGTCAGGGCGGGGGTGATGACGATGTAGCTGTCCGCGCCCCGGCGATGGGTGATGCAGTGGTTTACCAGATCGGAAAAGGACCGGTAGCCTGCCAGCCGGGACAGGCCGATCCTGCGAAGGACGAAAAAGAGGTGCCCCCGGCCCAGCCCCTCCCGCAGGGACTGCAGATCCCCGTTGGAATAGAGGGCGTAGGGGACCTTCCGGGCCTCCAGCTGCTCGCAGACCGTCCGCGTCAGGGCAAGGCACCGCTCGGAGACCCGGGCCGCGGCGGCCTCCATGTTCACCACCAGGGTGACGTTCTGCTCCACCGTGTGGTCCAGCACCCGCACCGTGAGGCGGCCCGCCTTGGCCGTCTGGAACCAGGAGATCTGCTTCATGGGCTCCCGGCCCGTGTAGTCCCGGTAGCCCAGCAGCATGGCGGGGTCCTCGTGGATGAAGCGGCGCACGGACACGTTGCCCAGAAAGCCGCCCAGGGTGGCGAGCTCCTCCAGGGGCGCCCGGGGGGCGGTGCAGACGACCTTGATGCCGATGTCCAGGGAGCGCACCGTGGAGGCCAGCCCCAGCAGGTCGTCCGTCTCCACGTAGCAGCGGCCCAGGTCCACCACGCCCCGCTTCGTCAGGCTCAGGCGCACCTTGCCGGAAAACCGGCGCCTGGGCAGAAGGTAAAAGCGGAAGTCCACGCTTGTGCCGGTGAAGCTCCGGGCCACGTGCCGCTCCTTCCATTCCTCGTCCTCCCGCACCGACACCGCTTCGTCCAGAAGCAGGCCGAAGCCCACGTAGAGCATGGGCAGGCGGCTGGTGTTTACCACGGTGTAGCGCAGGGTGAAGGTCTCCCCGGGCTCCACCAGGTCCATGTCCGCGCTGAAGGTCACTCGCAGGTGGCGCACGTCCTCCCGCCGGCTGAGGAGCTCCAGCACGGCGATCAGGATCAGGGTGCAGACCAGTACGAAGACGATCATAGCTTTTCCAGGGGGACGGCGACCTCCTCCAGCATGTTGGCCACCAGCTTCCCGGCGCTGAGGTGACTGTCCTGGATCACCGTGAGTCGGTGGGGCAGCACGGCGGCGGCTTCCTTCTTCACGTCCTCGGGGATCACGTAGTCCCGCCCGTCCAGCGCCGCCGCGATCTGGCTGGCCCGGTACAGGGCCAGGGTGCCGCGGGTGGAGACCCCGCAGGTGAGCAGGGCGCTCCTGCGGGTGTATTCCACCAGGTCCATGATGTAGCCCGCCGTCTCGTCGCTGACGGTCACCTGAGGAAACTCGGCCCGGAGGACCATGAGCTCCTCCGCGGTCACCACCTGGGGAAGCGCGGCCACGATGACCTTGGAATCCTCCCGCCGCATGACGCCGATCTCCTGCTCCCGGGTCATGTACCCCAGGGACAGGCGCATGAAGAAGCGGTCCATCTGGGCCTCGGGCAGGGGGAAGGTGCCGAAGGATTCCACCGGGTTCTGGGTGGCCATGACCATGTAGGGCTCCTCCATGGGGTAGCTGGTGCCGTCCACGGAGATCTGCTTTTCCTCCATCACCTCCAGCAGCGCCGACTGGCTGCGGGGGGTGGCGCGGTTGATCTCGTCGGCCAGCACCAGGTTGGTGAAGAGGGGGCCGGGGCGGAACTCGAATTCCCCCTGCTTCTGGTTGTAGAAGTGGATGCCGGTCAGGTCGGAGGGCATCAGGTCCGGGGTGAACTGGATGCGCTTGAAATCGCTGCCGATGCTTTTGGCGAAGGCCCGCAGCAGCATGGTCTTGCCCATGCCGGGAAGGTCCTCCAGCAGGATGTGGCCGGAGGCGATCAGGCAGATGATGATCTGCTCCACCACGTCCTCCTTGCCCACGATCACCTTCGCGCAGTTCTCCGTGACCCTTTGCTTGAATGAGGTAAAGCGTGCCGTATCCACAGGCGAAGTCTCCCTTCTGTGTTCGGCCCGTGCGCCGTGCGCCGGGACCGGATATTTCTCTTCCGTCTCGCCGGGGATCCCCGGCGGCCGCTGCGGCCCTGTCGGGCGGGCCCGGGGTTCCGGGAAGCGCGCCCGGCCCGCCGCTCGCGTCCGATCCATCCTTTTCCATTATATCCTGCTTTTTGGAAACTTGCAATGAGAAAGGCCCCATTCGTTCCCGGGCCGGAAAAACCCTTGACAAGTAAACGAGCGTTTACTATACTGGGGGAGTAAACGGTCGTTTACCAAGGGGGAGGGGAAACCGGCATGGGGGACACGAAGGAACGGATCCTGCTGGCGGCGCTCCGGCTCTTTGCCCGGGAGGGCTACGAGGGGGTGTCCGTGAGCGACGTGGCGGCGGCGCTGGGCGTCACCAAGGGCGCGCTGTACCGGCATTACGCGAGCAAACGGGATATCTTCGACAGCATTCTCCGGCGCATGGAGGCGCGGGACGCGGCGGAGGCCCGGGCGCACGGCCTCCCGGAGGGGACCCGGGAGGAGATGGCGGAGGCCTACGGGGAAGCCTCCCTCCGGCAGTCGGCGGAATTTGCCAAGGCCATGTTCCGTTACTGGACCCGGGACGAGTTTGCCGCCTGCTTCCGCCGGATGCTGACCCTGGAGCAGTACCGGGACCCGGAGATGGGGCGGCTCTATCAGCAGTACCTGGCCGCCGGTCCCCTGGACTATATGACCGACATCTTCGCCGCCCACGGCCTGCCCAGGCCCCGGGAGGCGGCGGTGCGCTTCTGCGCCCCCATGTTCCTCCTGTACAGCGTCTACGACGCGTCGGAGGACGGGGAGGCGGTGATCGCCCTGGCGGACCGGATGCTGGACGCCGCGGCGGAAGAATTGACAGCGGGAGGAGCGGAAAAAACGTGAAAGAGAATTCGGAGATCATCATCCGCAGGGAGCGGGAAAGCGATCACCGGGCGGTGGAAAACCTCATCCGGGAGGCCTTCTGGAATGTCTATCGCCCCGGCTGCATGGAGCACTTCGTGATCCACCGGCTGCGGGAGGACCCCGCCTTCGTGCACGAGCTGGACTTCGTCATGGAGGAGGACGGGCAGCTCATTGGGCAGAACATGTTCATGCATGCCGTGATCCGGGCGGACGACGGCCGGGAGATCCCCATCATGACCATGGGCCCCATCTGCGTCGCCCCGGCGCTGAAGCGGCAGGGCTACGGAAAGCATCTGCTGGACTGCTCCCTGGAGCAGGCCGCGGCCCTGGGCTGCGGGGCCCTCTGCTTCGAGGGGAACATCCTGTTCTACGGCAAGAGCGGCTTCACTTACGCCCGGGAGTTCGGCCTCCGCTACCACGGCCTGCCGGCGGGGGCGAACGATTCTTTCTTCCTCTGCCGGGAGCTGATCCCGGGGTATCTCAAGGGCGTCACCGGGGAATACGCCCCGCCGGAGGGCTACTTCTGCGCGGAGCGGGAGCCGGAGGCCTTCGCCGCCTTCGAGGCCCAATTCCCGCCCAAGGAGAAAAAGAAGCTGCCCGGGCAGCTGGATCACTGAAAAACGCCGAGGACCTGCCGCAGACGCGGCAGGTCCTCAGACTGCAGGCAAGACGCAAAGCAATCGAATTCGGTCATTGCGAAGCAGGTGACCGATGTCACCGGTTGCGGCAATCCGTAGCCCCCGTCCCCGAACACTTCACTTTGCCGAGGGTACGGGAGAACGGATTGCTGCGTCGCCGCAGGCGGCGAACACGGCTTCAAAGGCCTCCCCGGGGATGCTCACGTAATAGCTTTTCCCCCAGCTCCCGCAGCAGACCCGGCCTCCCTCGTAGAGAACGAGCATCGCCTCCGTTCCGTCCTCCAGCCGAAGGAGGAGCTTGCGGGCGGGCTCATCCCAGAATGCGCCGTGGGCTGCCCGGAATTCCGCCGCGTCCGCTTCTGCCAGAAAGGCGTCCCAGACGCCGGAGGCCAGATCCGTTTCCTGCCATCCGCCCTTCGCGTCCGGCCGGCAGAAGGCGGTCACCCGGCCCTGCAGGTGCAGCCGGTCCTCGAAGATGTCGCTTCCCGTGACGACGGTGATCCCGTTGAAGCGGTCCAGGAACAGGATCCACAGGACCGCCGATCCGTCAGGCTCCGTCCACTCCACCCGGAGACAGATCCGAAAACCCGTGTCATAGCCCTTCACGGCGTACACGTCCCCATAATAGGTGGAGGCAAATTCCTGTGCATAGTCGTCCTGCCGGAACCATTCGTCCAGATTTCCCTTGGCATGGCCCAGGTATTCCCCCACCAGTCCGTCGATCTCCCGGGCCTTTTCCCCTTCATAGGAGGCCCCCTGGGTATAGATCCCGCCCCGATAGACCACCAGACCGATCATTTCGTAAACTGCCTTCGTGTCCTCGGGCAGCTTCTCGGCGGGGATCTCCAGTCCCCGGATGGGCGTCGGGCCGTCCGGGGCGATATAGCCCTCGTCCCCGGGCCGGAGGATGTGGGGCGTGGGGATATTCGAGGGCATGGGCTCCCGCTCGATGCTTCCGGGCCTGGGGACCGGCATCGTGGAGGGCTCGGCGGCGGTCCCGCTTACGGCCGGGGCGGGGACGGGGAGGGCGGCGCTCCCCGGATGCCGCCATAAAGCCAGGGCCCCCGCCGCGATCAGGCAGAGGCAGGCCGCCAGGGCCCCCCATCTGCGCCGGGGATTCTTTATCTTAACGGGCGCCGCATCCGCGTCCAGCAGGAAATCGTCCCGGATCTCCCCCAGGGCGTCCTGCAGCTTATCCATATTCAGATCCATATCTCCTCCTCACCAAGGCGCGCGCGGAGCTTGTCCCGCGTGCGCTTCAGCATCATCTTCACCTTGCTCTCGCTGAAGCCGTAGCGGGAAGCGATGGCGCGGACGGGATCACAGTACCAGTACCGCCGCAGGAATACCCGGCGCTCCGCAGGGGGCAGGTCGGCGAGAAAACCGTCCAGCACCGCCGTCAGCGCCTCCGTCTCCAGCCCTTCGTCCATGCGCCTTCCCGCGGGAAGGCAGGCCGCCAGCTCCTCAACGGAAGCCTCCCAGGCGCCGCCGCCCCGCTTTTGGGCGGTCCGGTCCCGGCGGCGTTTCAGCGCCTGCCGCCGGGTGATCTTCCCCAGAAAGGCGGAGAGGCGCTCCGGCCGATGGGGCGGCATGGCGTTCCATGCGCCCAGAAGGGCGTCGTTCACACACTCCCTGGCGTCCTCCGCATCCTGCAGGATGTTTCCGGCGATGGCCAGGCAGTAGGTCCCGTATTTCCTTTCGGCTTCGGCGATGGCCGCCTCGTCCCTCTGCCAGAAGAGGGAAACGATCTCCCGATCCTCCATCGTGTCTCCTCGTCTTTTTGCGGCCGCGGGGAAACCTGCGGCCGGTGTGAAGCTTCACCCATCTACTCCCCGTTTTTTCCCATCGGTCACGCAGATGCCGATAAAAAAGAAACCGGCATGAAGGATCATGCCGGTTCCGCATCCTGTTCAGTTCACCGGCTCCACGGTGAAGCCCTCCGCGGGGAGCAGCCGCTCCCGCTCCGGCCCTGCGGCCAGGAGCCGCCGCCCGTCCCCCTCCGCAGGGGTCCAAACCACCAGGTCGGCACCGCTCTCCGACGCCAGCTGCGCAAGGGCGTCGGAGGAATCCGCCGCGGCCAGGCGCAGGCTTTCGGCGCAGCAGTCCACAGGGTCCCCGCCGCGCAGCAGCACCCACAGGGAACGCAGGGGCTTTTCCTCCCAGTCCGCCCCCGGCAGGAGCCAGGGGCTCCGCAGACGGCCTTCCCAGGCGTAGAATCCCGGGTCCTCCGGGGAAAGGGGATAGGCCCGCAGGAGGCTCCCTGCCGTGCCGGGCGCGGCGGGGAACTGCCCGGCGATGACTCCCGCGCCGTCCACGCAGCTGTACACCGCCCAGTCCCCGGTGGCGTCCTCGCTCAGGGAGAGACTGAGCCCCCCCGCGGTGGCCAGGAAGCCGTCCGAGAAGCCCCGGGCCTCCAGAGCGGCGGCCACGTAGCGCAGCATGAAGGCCTGCTTCAGGGCGTTCAGGTCCAGGATGGGGGCCGTGATCTCGTATTCCTCCAGGAAGTCCAGGTAGCTCTGCTCCACCCGCAGCATGACGGTGTGCGTCCCGGCGTCCACGATCTCCAGGCGGCAGTCCTCGGGCCGCAGGCAGCGCCGGGCCATCTCCTCCAGCCGTTCCCGCACGTCGGGATTGCCGAGAGGGTCGTAATTCTCCGGGTCCTCCCCGTAGCAGATGCGCTCCCACTCCCGGAGGAAGGGACCGGCGTAGAGGCTGTAGCCCTCCTGCTGCTCGCTGCGCGCCAGGGCGTCCGTGAGGATGTCAAACAGCGTCTGGGACACCTGCACGGGCTCGTTGAGGCGCCGGTTCAGGTCGGCCAGGTTCTCCTCGAAGCCCTCATGGACCGTTTCGGGGTCCAGCAGCTTGTAGATGAAGGCCAGGGAATTGGAGTAGCAGTCCGCGATCTCATTCTTCCGCAGCCGGATGTCGCGGCTGCCCTCACCAAAGTGATACGTCAGGCGGAAGTCCGCGGCGTAAAGGGGCACGTCCCCGTTGGCCCGGGCGCCGATCACGGTAGTGCCGGGCTCATTTCCCATGAGCCGCTTCACCCCGAAGGTGAAGGCGGACACGGCCACCAGCAGGGCCAGGAAGAAAAGGGCGATGCGGAGGGGCAGATTCTTTCTGCTGATTTCGATGGAGTCGTCTTTCATATGCACCCGTAAAGAGGAATAAGGGATCGCGGGCGCGATCCCTTATTCTGTCATTGTTCTTATCAGCCGCCGAAGCGGATGGCCTTGTACTTCTCGATCTCGCTGGGGCTGCCGAAGACCATATGCCCGTTGCCGATGTCCGTCAGCTCCGGCTGTTCCTTGGAGTAATCGTGGATCGAGGTGTCGTAGACGAAGAGCTTCTTCTGCTTCTCGATGATGGGATCGGGGATGGGGATGGCGGAGATCAGGGACTTGGTGTAGGGGTGGAGGGGATAGGCGAACAGCTCCTCCGTCTCCGCGATCTCCATGATGCGGCCCTTGTAGATGACCACGATGCGGTCGCTGATGAAGCGGACGATGGACAGGTCGTG
>JAEEGL015230632.1_pt1 | contig 10428 bp, 9 predicted proteins | sample 9134231 | NCBI WGS metagenome assembly JAEEGL01 (sample SAMN16246548, study PRJNA631951) | gut metagenome | biome: gut microbiome; feature: rumen; material: fiber-attached | host: Bos | place: Iran: Karaj | collected 2018-10 | reverse complement strand
TTGAACGCGGAACGGCGATTTGGTATCATATACGCCCTAACACAAAAACCAATTGGAGTCAAAAATGGTCTATTCGACTGAGGTACAGCACCAGTGCCCCCTGATGAAGGGGTGCAACCACGGTCCCGCGCCCATCCCCGAAGAGGGCAAGTGGGTCCAGGCTAAGCAAATCAAGGACATCAGCGGCTACACGCACGGCGTGGGCTGGTGCGCGCCGCAGCAGGGCGCGTGCAAGCTGTCGCTCAACGTGAAGAACGGCGTGATCGAGGAGGCGCTCGTGGAGACGATCGGCTGCTCGGGCATGACCCACTCCGCGGCGATGGCGAGCGAGATCCTCGTGGGCAAGACGATTCTCGAGGCCCTGAACACCGACCTCGTGTGCGACGCGATCAACACCGCGATGCGCGAGCTCTTCCTCCAGATCGTCTACGGACGCACCCAGAGCGCGTTCTCGGACGGCGGCCTCGTGATCGGCGCCGGCCTCGAGGACCTCGGCAAGGGACTCCGCTCGATGGTCGGCACCATGTACGCCACCAAGGCGAAGGGTCCGCGCTACCTGGAGATGACCGAAGGCTACTGCACGCGCATGGCCCTCAACAAGGACAACGAGGTGATCGGCTACGAGTTCGTCTCGCTGGGCAAGATGACCGACTTCATCAAGAAGGGCCTCTCTCCGAACGAGGCGTGGGAGAAGGCGAAGGGCCACTACGGCCAGTTCGAGGGCGCCGCGAAGTACATCGATCCCCGCAAGGAATAAGTGAAGGAGAATTTCAAAAATGGCTAACAAGAAAGTTGCAAAGAAGGCCGCTTCCGCCGAGAAGCTGTTCGAAGGCTACGAGCGCCGCGAGGCCAAGATCCTCGCCGCGCTGAAGCCCTACGGCATCAAGTCCATCGAGGAGTGCCGCGACATCTGCCTCAAGGCCGGCTTCGATCCCTACAAGATCGTCGAGGAGACTCAGCCGATCTGCTTCGAGAACGCGAAGTGGGCGTACACCGTCGGCGCCGCGATGGCGATCAAGAAGGGCTGCGCGAAGGCCAAGGACGCCGCCGCCGAGATCGGCGTCGGACTCCAGGCGTTCTGCATCCCCGGCTCCGTCGCGGAGAACCGCCAGGTCGGCCGCGGACACGGCAACCTCGGCGCGATGCTCCTCGACGACGCGACCGAGTGCTTCGCGTTCCTCGCGGGCCACGAGTCCTTCGCCGCGGCCGAGGGCGCGATCAAGATCGCGCTCAACGCCAACAAGGTGCGCAAGACGAACCTCCGCGTCATCCTCAACGGACTCGGCAAGGACGCCGCGTACATCATCAGCCGCATCAACGGCTTCACGTACGTCAAGACGGCGTTCAACAACAAGACCGAGAAGGTCAAGGTCGTCGAGAAGAAGGCGTTCTCCAAGGGCCCGCGCGCGGCGGTCAACTGCTACGGCGCGGACAACGTCCCCGAAGGCGTCGCGATCATGAAGCTCGAGAACGTTGGCGTGTCCATCACCGGCAACTCCACGAACCCGACGCGCTTCCAGCATCCGGTTGCGGGCACCTACAAGAAGTGGTGCGTCGAGAACGGCAAGAAGTACTTCTCCGTCGCCTCGGGCGGCGGCACGGGCCGCACGCTCCATCCGGACAACATGGCCGCCGGCCCGTCCAGCTACGGCATGACGGACACGATGGGCCGCATGCACTCCGACGCGCAGTTCGCCGGCTCCAGCTCGGTGCCCGCGCACGTGGAGATGATGGGTCTCATCGGCATGGGCAACAACCCGATGGTGGGCGCCACGGTGGCCGTGGCCGTCGCCGTCGAGGAGAGCTTCAAGGCCAAGAAATAGCCTGAAGCGTCTTTCGCGAAGAAGGCCGGTCCGTTCAGCGGGCCGGCCTTTTGCATTCGATGCGGGATGTGATTGGTGCATGGGCGGATGATTTGGTAAAATATTGTCCCATGCACCCGAAACTATCTTCTGAGATTCCCGTCCTGAGGGAGATCAGCTCGGCGCTCGTGCGCGAGCGCAACGTGCGGACTCTGCTCGAGACGGTCCTTGACATACTGGAGCGCCGCATGGGAATGCTGCGCGGCACGGTGACGCTGCTGGAGGGCGACGAACTGCGCATCGAGGCGTCGCGCGGGCTGGACGACGACGAGAGGGCCCTCGGCCGCTACCGCATAGGCGAGGGCGTTACGGGACGCGTGGCGCAGACAGGCAAGAGCGAGGTGGTGCCGGACATCCACGGCGACAAGAGATTCCTGAACCGCACCGGCGCGCGATCCGACGACAGGCCCATCGCCTTCATCTGCGTGCCGCTCGTCCATCTGGGGCAGGTGATCGGGACGCTCTCCATCGACAGGCTGAACGCGCCGGGGGCCACTGCCGAGGATGACCTGGCGCGCGATGTGGCGCTTCTGGAGATCATCGCCAACATCACGGCGGACGCGGCGGCGGTGTGCCGCGAGGAGCTTGCCGAGCGGCAGGCCCTGCTGGAGGAGAACCGCAAGCTGCGCGACATGCTCACGAACAACCCGGGCGACCTCATCGGCAACTGCCGCGAGATGCGCGCCGTGTACGAGCAGATCCGCCAGGTGGCGCCCAGCGAGGCGACTGTGCTGATCCGCGGCGCCAGCGGCACAGGCAAGGAGCTTGTGGCTCGCGCGATCCAGGGCCTGTCGCCGCGCAGGGACAGGCCGTTCGTGACGCTGAACTGCGCGGCGCTGCCGGAATCGCTGGTGGAGTCCGAGCTGTTCGGGCACGAGAAGGGGTCTTTCACGGGCGCCGCCCAGCGCCGGATCGGCCGCGCCGAGGCGGCGGACGGGGGGACGCTGTTCCTCGACGAGATAGGCGACCTCACCATCCCCATCCAGGTCAAGTTGCTGCGCTTCCTGCAGGAACGCACGTTCTCCCGCATCGGGTCGAACGAGGAGCTGCATTCCAATGTGCGCTTCATCGCCGCCACCAGCCGCAACCTGGAGGAGCTGATGGCCAAGAAGCTCTTCCGCGAGGACCTCTACTACCGGCTGTCGGTGTTTCCGATAGCGATGCCGGACCTCGCGCGCAGGACGGGGGACATAGTTCTGCTGGCCGAGCACTTCCTCGCGAAGATGAACGTGAAGTACGGCAAGCATGTGACGCGCATCTCGCCGCCTGCCGTCAGCATGCTGCAGTCCTACTCGTGGCCGGGCAACGTGCGCGAGCTGGAGAACTGCGTTGAGCGGGCGGTGCTTACGTCCACTGACGACTGCATCCACGGCTACAACCTGCCGCCTTCCCTCCAGGCCCCCGAGTTCGCCGAGGACCCTTACAGGCCGGACGCCTCGCAGACGCTCGACGAGCAGGTGGCGGCGTTCGAGAAGCGCGTGCTGGAGGAGGCCCTCGCGCGGCACGGCGGCAACCGCAGCGCGGCCGGGCGCGAGCTGGGGGTGTCGCCTCGCATGATGAACTACAGGCTCAACAAGCACGGCATAGCCGGCCTGTAGCCGCGCCCGCCGCGGTCACGCGCGCTTGCGCTCCATGGCTCCGGGGATTCCGAGCATGCCGCGGTATTTCGCCACGGTGCGGCGCGCGATCGTTATGCCACGGCCCTTCAGGATGCCGGCGATGCGGTCGTCGGAGAGGGGGTTCGCCGCGTCCTCGCCCTCGATCATCTCGCGGATCGTCTGTTGTACGGCGGTGTTGGAGACGGCTTCTCCGGACTCGGTGGCCAGCCCGCTCGTGAAGAACTTCCGCATCTCCACAAGCCCGAACGGCGTCGCCATGTACTTGTTGCGGACAGTGCGCGACACGGTGGTGCCGTGCACGCCAACCTTGTCCGCAACCTGCTGCATCGTCAGGGGCTTGAGTGCGTCCATAGTGCGCTGCTCGAACACCGCGGGCTGGGCGTCGATGATGGCCTGGGCGATGTTGCGGATCGTGTCCTGCCGGTTGGCGACGGCATCGCGCAGCGCCTCGGCCGCGCGTATGCGCTCGCGGATGTAGGATCTCACCTCCGGCGTGCATGACGGGTCCTCCAGCATCTCGAGGTAGCGCTTCGAGATGCGGATCTCCGGCAGGTCGCGCGAGGTCACCCTGGCGCGCCAGCCCTTCTGGCCGTGCGGCACGGCGAACACCTCCGGGCGCACGAAGTCCCTCTGCCTGTCGATGTCCACGGCCTTCTCGATGTTTGGCGGCCTGAGGGAACGTCCCGGCTTGGGGTCGAGCGAACGCAGTTCCGCGAGTGCCTTGCGATACTCGTCGGGCTCAAGGCCGAGCGCCTGGCAGATCGCGCGCTCCTGCCGCGCGGCGATGTCGGGCAGGTGGTGCTCGATCAGCGCGCGCACCTCGTCCTCCCACGGCGAGTCGTCCAGCTTCTCCATCTGCGCGAGCAGGCATTCGCGCAGGTTGCGCGCGCCGCATCCGAGCGGGTCGAACTTCTGGATCTCAGCGAGCACGCGCAGGACGTGCTCCTCGCTGGCGCGGGTGACCATCTGTATGTCGGGAATCGAGCCGGCGAAGTAGCCGTCGTCGTTTATGCCGGCGATGAGCGCGGTGGCCAGTTCGCGGTCCTTCGGAGAGATGTCGGAGGTCGGCACCTGCGCCATCAGGTGCTCCTGCAGGGATTCCGTGCGCACGAGCGAGTCGAAGAGATGCTGGCGCTTGGACTGCGCCTCCTCGTCGCCCGACGCGCTCTGCAGGTTGCCGAGGAAGTAGTCGCGGTAGCCGTCGTCGGTTCCGAGGGTCGCCTGCGCGGCCTCGCCGCCCGGGGTGAAGTCGAGCTCGCGCTCCGTTACGGCTCCTCCGGCGTGCTCCTGCGGAAGCTCCACGGACATCTGGCGCTCCATGGGGTCGCGGATGTCCTCGATGACGGGATTGAGCTCCAGCTGCTGCTGAAGCTCCGTGCGCAACTCCACCGACGTCATCTGCAGCATCTTGAGCGACTGCCGCATCTGCGGGGCCATTGTCTGCCCCAGCCGCATGGACTGCGCGAGACTGTATCCCGTGCCTGCCATCTTGCGGGTCAAATGATACCAAATTCCCGTAGAGGTTCAATAGGCAGCCCCATTATATTTTCGTAGGAGCCCGTGTAGGAGGCCACTATCAGGTCCCCGTTCTCGTCGATGTCGTACGCCCCCGCTCGGTCCGTTGGGCGCACGCGCGCCACGTATTCGTCGATGTCGGCGTCGGAAAGTTCGCGGAAGGTCACGTGCGATCGGGTACAGGCGGTGCGAACGGGTGAAGGGGAAGGGGCGGAAGCGTACGCGACGCCGGTGAAGACGGTGTGCGTCTGCCCGGAGAGTTCGCGCAGGAAGGCCTTCGCCTCGGCCAGGTCGCGTGGCTTGCCGTATATCTTGCCGGCGAACCACACGATCGTGTCGGCCGCCAGGGCTGGCGCGCGTCCGCACGTCAGCAGCTTCGCGCGCGCGTTTGCCACTACGGTTCCCTCCGGGTCGTGCGGGAGGGATACCTCCGGCGCGTCCGTCTTCACCACGTCGAACTCCACGCCGAGGTCGGCGAGGATCTTAGCCCTTCTGGGCGACTGCGATGCAAGCGTCAACCGCATGGTCGATCATCTCCGGAATGAATATGGGCAGGGCGTGCTCCGTGCCAGGGACCATCGTCACGGACGCCTGCGGGAATGCGCTCTTGAGCCAGGTCGCGTTCTCGGGTCGCACGATGCCGTCGTGCTCGCTCTGGAACACGTGCACGGGCCGTTCGAGGTTCGAATCGCGGACCGCGTCTCGCACGTCCGTCTCAAGCAGGTACTTGAGCCCACGCTCCAGGTTCGCGGGCTCGTCGGTCATGTAGGGGTTCGGCTTGTCTTTCGGCGTGCCGAAGAATCCCTCGCCGCGCGTCATCATCAACCCGTACCGCAACGCCTCAAGGCGACGCGGCGTCATGCCCCGCCAGCCGCTTTCCCGCTCCTCCATCATGCGCGGCGTGGCGGCAACCAGCACCAGCCCGGCAATCTTCCCAGGCCAGCGCGCGGCGAGGCGCAACGCCGAGCTGCCGCCCATCGACCAGCCCACGAGGATGCAGCGTTCCACATCTTCCATCGCCTTCTCCGGCTCGCCGTCCAGCTGCTCCACGTAGCTGAAGAGTCGCGTCCTCTGGAAGCGGCACAGGTCCCAGGCGTGCGGACTTGCCGCCCATCCGTTCAGCACGAAGACCGGCAGTTCGTGGCGGGCGGCGGCTAGCCGCCTGAGCTCGGCGGCGATGGCGCCGAGTTCGCGTGCACGCCCGCGCTCGTAGTCGCCGTCAGCCATTCGCTTCCGGTCCCTTCACGGCACGGACCGCTGCTCGCCCGGCGGCCTCGCCCATCTGGTTGCAGTTGACCATCACGCGCAGCGCGCCGTACGCTTCGCGCTCGCAGTCGATCATGCGTCCTGCGCAGCACAGGTTCTCGGCGCCGGCCGGAATGAGCGCGCGCATGGGAATCTCGTACCAGGTAGGGTACGGTCCGCCGTCCGTCCGCCAGCGTCCGCGCCGCCAGCGGATGCCCCCTTCGGGCGTCGCCTCCATCACGTGCTCCTCGCCGTTGAGGTAGCGGAAGGTGATGCCCTTGCCCTCGTGTATGTCCACACGGTATGATCCCTTTGCGATGCAGTCGTCGAAATGCCGTCCATGCAGCACGTCCCTGCCCGTCACGCGGTACTGCGCCTTGATGTGGCGCGATTCGCGAATGCCCAGGTCGGGCGCCACCGTGACGATCGCCAGGCGCTTGCCGTCCGGCATCGGGAAGTTCCTGTTTACAGCGTCGACGATCCGCCTCAGCTGGGCGCGCCCCTCGAAGAGGCCTTCGGTGAGGTCGTGCGCGACGGACGGGTCGCAGGCGGCGACGCGCGTTGCGGCGAGGAACGTCAGCCCTGGCGCGCCGATTACAGGGGCAGACCACTGGAAGACGTGCTTCAGGCCCGCTCCGCAAGCGGGCTTCATGATTTCGTTGAAGGAGAATGAGGGGTGGACGCGCCGTATGTCGTCTGCGCCCGAGAGAATGGCGCAGAGCGTGTGCGCCTGCATGTCGCAGCGCGGAAGAGCCCATGTCTCGAACCCGGCGCGCGCCGCAAGAATGGCGTCGCCAGTGGCGTCGACGAACTGCCTGGCCGCCAACGCGCGCCGCCCGTCACGGTCCTCGATGATGACATGCGTCAGGTGTCCTGGACGGTCCAGCACGGCGTCCACCACCTGCGCCTTGAGATATGAATCGACCTTTCCCGTCTCGCGCACCAGCTCGTCTAGCACGATCTCCAGCGCGGCCACGTTCAAGTAGCAACCGACGTTCTTGTCGGCTTTCCCCAGGAGGCGCGCCTCGCCGCGCGCCAAGAGCTTCTGCTCGATTTCGTCCGTGATGCCGCCGATGATCTTGCGCGCGCCGTCCGTGGAGTAGAGCGAGTGCCACACAGGAACCAGCCCCGCCGTGGCCGTGCCGCCGAAGAATGCGTTGTATTCGACGATGGCGACCGAAAGCCCGGCGCGTGCCGCAGTCACGGCCGCCGCCACACCCGTTGTTGAGCCGCCTGCCACCACCAGGTCGTACGCGCCGACCAATGGAATCGAACCGCCGGGAACATCCAGTCTCTGCCCGGATGCCACCCTCGCGGTCGCGCCAGCCGCCACAGCCGCAAGGAAATGTCGTCTGCTTGTCTTCATTGGCAACGTCCTTTCCGTTTCGTTGCCTCTTCGGCGAAGGCCACGATGCGGCGGGCTACGGCGAGCTTGCTCATCAGCGGCAGGTGGCGCACGCGGCCGTCGGGCGTCACGAGCGATACGCGGTTCGTGGCCGTGCCGAAACCGCTGTCCGCGCGCGTCACGTCGTTGCCCACCACCAGGTCGAGATCCTTCTCGCGGCACTTGCGCGCGGCCTCGGCGTCGGGCAGGCCGGTCTCTGCGGCGAAGCCGATGCGCACGAGACCCTTGACGCGCTTCAGGGACTTGAGGATGTCGGGGTTGCGGACGAGCTTGATCGTGTCCGGCATCGCGCCCTTTTTCAGCTTTGTCTTCGCGCAGCGCGCGGGGCGCCAGTCGGCGACTGCGGCGGTCATCACGAGAACGTCCGCTCGCGCGATCTCCGCTTGCACGGCGGCGAGCATGTCGCGGGCGGAGACGATGTCCACGCGCCTTACGCCCGGCGGCGTCCTGAGCGCCACAGGGCCGGCGATGAGCGCGACCTCGTGCCCTGCCTTTCTGGCGGCGCGCGCCACCGCGAACCCCATGCGCCCCGTGGAGGGGTTGGAGAGGAACCTCACCGGGTCGATGTGCTCCCGCGTAGGGCCGGCGGTGACGACGAAGCGCATGGTCACCTGTCCTGCACGCGGTCGAAGGTCTCCACCACGATGGCGGGCGGCGTGCCGGTGTACTTCTTCAGGTCGGCGGGAGTCGTCTCGCCCGAGAGCACGCACACGAAGTCGACGCCAGCGTTGTCGGCGATCGCCTTGTCGGTGTAGAGGCGGTCGCCCACCACGGCTATCTCGTCGAGGCCGAACTTCGCTAGGACGGGCGCGAGAAGGGTTGGCGACGGTTTCCCGAACACGTGGCTGGGCTTCATGCCGTTCGTGATCTCCAGGAACTTCATCATGCCGCCGATGTCGGGGATGGGGCCGCGCTCGCTCGGGCAGCAGTTGTCGGGGTGCGTGGCCACGAAGTCGACCGGCCGCTGGTTCTTCGTGCGGATGGGGCACATGGGGCTGGGCGGGCAGTTGCGCATGTTCCAGAGGCTGGTGGCGTTGGCCAGCTTCGCGTACGTCAGCTCCTTGTCGTAGGTGAGCGCGATCAGCTCGTTGCGCTCCGGGTCGTAGTCGAACGACACGCCCGCGTCCGCCAGGCGCTCCGTCATGTGGGCCTTCACCTTCTCGCTGGACATGAGGTAGACCGACCTGTATCCCTTCTCGCGGATGTACGCCTCGAGGGTTATGAGTGGCGTTAGAATCTGCTCGGGGGTGACGGGAATATCCGCTCCCGCGATCTTCTTCATGTACTCCTCGGGGCACTTCGAGGTGTTGTTGGTGAGGTAGTAGAACGAGAATCGTCCGCTTTTCGTGTTGTCGATCACGAACTTCACGGCCGACGCGATCGGGGTTGGTCCCATGAACAGCGTCCCGTCCAGGTCGCAAACGAACGCCTTCTTCTTCTTCAGATCAAATGACATCGTTTTCTCCTTTAACCTTTTAACAACCCAAAAGCTGCCCTCGCGAAGGCGTCCATCTGGCCGGTGCGGTAGGTGAAGTCGAGGGAGTTGTAGCGGTCGCGCATGTGCGCGGCCACGATCACGTTCGCGCACGAGTCCTCTCGCGTGGTTCCGATCTCCTCTGGGTCCACCGGCGCGCCGACCACGCGCAGGCGGCGGGCCACCTCGGCGGAGGGCAGGAGCTGCCTCTCGAGGCGCGCCTTGATCTCGGGCCAGCGCGTTTTCGCGATCATCAGTTGCCCGCGCAGGCCTTCCTTGTCGAGGTACTTCGCCTTCGTGGAGGTCACGCCCACGTCGGGGAACTTCGTGCCGGCGAAGAGCTTGCGGGCGAGCGCCTCCTCGGTCGGCCAGTCCGGCCAGGCGGCCACGCACGCCTCCACGTCGAGCTTCGTGTAGTCGAACGCGAGAATCTGCTCGAAGAACTTGGTCATGAAGTGCGTGTACACGCCCACCTGGATGCCGTGCGGCACGATGTCGCCCTTGTACGTGTGGTCGCGCATCTCGAGGATGTGGCTGAACATGTGCTCCGCGCCGGAGGCGGGGCGGGAGCTCTGCATGTCCTGCATCGCGAAGCCGCCGAGCATGAGGCCCTCTACGAACTTTCGCATCGGTTCGGTCTCCATGGCGGCCACGCCCTCGGGGTTGGAGAGGGCGTCGGGCAGGCCGTCCTGCACGGTGTGCCACGCGCGGTCGTGCCATTCGCAGGCGCCGAGCTCGTAGGCGAGTATCCAGTCCGCGCCCGCGGGCACCTTGGCGAGCAGGTCGGCGAAGCCGCTGGCGGCCATCCACTTCGGCGCGGTGCGCATCACGTTCAGGTCGGCCACGATGGCGCGCGGCGCGGGGCAGGGGTAGGTCTTCTTCGCGCCCTCGGGCGAGCGGATCGCCGCGCCGAAGCTGGAGTAGCCGTCCACGCTCGCCGCCGTGGCGCACACGAGGTAGGGGACCTTCAGGTCGCCGGAGGCGAGCTTCACGAGGTCGTTCACCACGCCGGATCCGGCCGCCACGGGCACTAGGTCTCCCTTCCCCGCTCCGGCCGCGGCGAGCACCTCGCGCACCTCCGCCACGTAGCGGTAGTCTGCGTGGAACGTCCTGCCGTCCGGCTCCAGAATGTAGCGCTCGGCCGCGATTCCGTCTGCCGCCAGGAGCGCCGACACCTGCTCGCCGGCGGCGACCCACGTGCGCGGATCGGCCACGACCAGCGCGCGCGTGGCGCCGGGGAAATGTCGCCTGACTAGCGCAGGGGTCTGGCCCAGGATGTTCTCGCCGATTACGCACGCCTGCGTGTCG
>JAEEGL015192264.1_pt1 | contig 10428 bp, 10 predicted proteins | sample 9134231 | NCBI WGS metagenome assembly JAEEGL01 (sample SAMN16246548, study PRJNA631951) | gut metagenome | biome: gut microbiome; feature: rumen; material: fiber-attached | host: Bos | place: Iran: Karaj | collected 2018-10 | reverse complement strand
GGATGGTTTCGAGGATAGATTTTGGTTGCTCGTAAATCTCTTTGAGCATATAGTCGCGATAGCCGCCCTTCTCAGCCTCGTCGCTGTCGAAGTCGATTTGCTGAATGTCGGGATTGATAACGTCGTTTTTGATGGTCTTGACAGTAACGCTGTCGCGAGTGATAACTGCAAGGTTTTGATTGTCAAGATAAACGGCTTTTTTTGTGTATTGCACAAACGGAGTAGCGTCGGATGCAATAAAGTATTCGTTGTCGCCGTAGCCAATAACAAGGGGACTACTATTGCGAGCACAAATAAGTTTGTCGGGTTCGTCAACGCACATTACCACAAGACCGTAAGCACCAATCACTTTGTTGAGAGCAAGACGGACGGCTGTTTCGGCGTTTACCTTGCCAAAAAGATAGATATATTCAATAAGGTCGGCGAGTACCTCGGTATCGGTTTCTGATTTAAAAGTGTAGTTGCGGGCAACAAGTTTCTTTTTGAGAGTGGCAAAATTTTCTATAATGCCGTTGTGGATAATCACAAACTTGCCATTCATCGAAGTATGCGGGTGAGCATTCACATCGTTAGGTACACCGTGAGTAGCCCAACGAGTGTGCCCCATACCGATAGTTCCGGTTGTATCTTTACCCTTGGTAAATGCTTCAAGGTCAGAAACCTTGCCCTTCTTTTTGTAGACGTTGATATTTTTTCCGTTGTTAACAGCCACGCCAGCCGAGTCGTAGCCGCGGTATTCAAGTTTTTTAAGTCCATTGATAATAATCGGGTATGCAGGTTGGTCGCCGATATATCCTACTATTCCACACATAGTTGTTTTGGTTTTTTTGGTTAGATATTAATTATTTGTCAAAAACGGTGTATTGAACAACAAGTTTCAAAGGCGATGATTTTTTGCTCGGAGCGTTGATAACTGTGCGGGCAAAATCCGATGTTCGAGCATTTGGAAAAATGCATATGTCGTAATACGGTTCCACATCGGCTTTGTATTTTTTGAGCAATTCGTTGATGCGTATTGTTAGGTTTACAGTATAGCACATACGCGATTTGTCAAATTTTACAGTGTTGATATTAGAATTGCCATATGAATCGCGAGCAAAAAATTCTTCAAAATATACTAATTTCCCGGAAGCCTTGTCGATGCCGAAACAAGTGATTTCATTGATGGGTGTGTAATTTGGATAATCGCTTGCAACACTGTCAACTGGCATAATCAACTGAGCACCCATAAGTGAAAAATACCTTTTTTGTTCGCTGGTGTTGTATATGTTTAACTTTTTCACGTCAGAAAGGTCGAGTTTGATTCTTGTGCCGCTCATACTTTGGAGATAGAGCAAAGTGTCGGATTCAGAGTCAGAGGGAATATTTGTTCCCGTGTAGTCGTGAGTAAAAAACGATGCACGGGCGTTGCTGTTGGCAATTGAGAAAGTTACGTTTCTGCGAGTGGTGTCACCTTCGCAATGGTAGTAAACAGTGTATTGGATATTGTTGTTTTGATGGGTGGTTTTGATTATTGTAGAAGATTCCGAACCCTGACAAAAACACAATCCGAATAGGTTGGCATCGAATGTAGTGTCTTGAGTGCATTTGATGACCTTTTCGCCATATTCTTTCGAGATGTTGAATGTTAGGTTTTTGCCTGCATTTTCAGGAACAAATTCGGTGGTAGCAATCGGCGAATCGGCTATTATGCTCTTGTAGTTGAAATTGCTGTAATAATTTGAGTCGGCGTATAATACCTCGGTAAGCGGATATATGTTGATAGAACTTTTGGCTTTAAGGTCGCCGTAAAAATGTACTGCAGTGCTGTCTAATCCCAATGTGAGAATCACCGAGTCGCAAATGGCATTATTAAGAAACTCTCCGTAAGAAGTGTTGGAAAATTTTGCACAGAATGCAGCGTCGGTTTTACCGAAAACCGGATCGTTGAAACTGCCTACAAGTAGGTGAGATTGATATGAACTGTATACAGAGTCTTCGGTAACAGTGTATGCCTTAATTTCAATTGTGTCGGTAACTACAATGCCGGGACGGTCGGTCGATGGCATAATGTCGGCGCCCATATTTTCATCGTTGTCACAGGCTGCAAACAATGCAGCAACCGACAATAGGGCTGATATGTACTTAATATTCATTTATTTATTGTTAGTTCGTCTTGGTTTAATCAGTAGATTGGCTCATTACTTGGTCGTAAAAATCTGAATAAGCATCGATATATTTGTCTTGAGGTTGATATCCGAGAAATGGTTTTCCGCAGTTGCGTGCATATTCCTCCACTTCAGAGTTGATGGTTTCGTGACCTTGAATTACACCGTCCGACATATTGATAGCCAGTTTGCTGAGGTTAGCAAACGTGGGATTTTTTACTACTTCAAGATCTTCTTCCATTACACCGTCAACTTTGAGTTTTTTTGCAAAGTTTTCGGGAAGGCTGTCGGGGTAGTCGTCGTTGTAAACAGAGTATACCACTTTGCTTTTGCTGAATAGCGGATCTTCTTTGAATGCGTGTTTGAGGTACAGGGGCACAAGCGATGTAATCCATCCGTGGCAGTGTACAAGTTCGGGACTCCAACGTAGTTTTTTAACGGTTTCTAATACGCCACGGGCAAAAAATATTGCGCGTTCGTCGTTGTCGGGATAATACTTTCCGTCTTTGTCGGTGAGTATACCTTTGCGGTGAAAAAAGTCTTCGTTGTCGATGAAGTATACCTGCATACGCGCCGACTGTATCGATGCCACTTTGATAAGCAACGAGTGGTCGGAGTCGTCGATGATAATGTTCATACCCGAAAGTCTGATTACCTCGTGCAACTGGTTTCTGCGCTCGTTGATGCTGCCGTAGCGTGGCATAAATGCGCGTATCTCTCTCTTCTTCTCCTGTATTCCTTGGGGAAGATATCGTCCTATCATTGACATTTCCGTTTCCGGCAGGTAGGGGTAAATCTCCTGCGAAACGAATAGGATTTTCTGTTTTTCCATAAAATCGGAATTGCTTATTTATTTGACTGCAAAGATAATAAGAATATTTTGATATTTTGGAAAAATATTTTTGTTTTTTTTTGCCAAAATTTGTTAATTTTTTTGTAATATGTTGTCTTATAATGATTTATGAGAGGCGGACGAGCCGTCCGCACTCCATAAAAATTCCGCCATTTTTTGAAGTGAGCGTCCTCGATGACTTATTTGGTTTTTGGCTTCGGGTGTGAGTTCTGCCACTGATTGGTTGTAGCCTTCGGGTAGAAATACAGGATCGTAACCAAATCCGCCGTTGCCCGTGCGATGTGTCATTATGGAGCCGCGCATTTCGCCTTCGAATATGTATTGCTTGCCATCGATGATGAGGGTAATGTAGGTTACAAATCGAGCTTTGCGGTTTTCTACACCTTGCAGTTTTTCAAGAAGTAGGTTTATGTTGTCGTCGTTGTTTTTTTGCGGACCGGCAAAACGTGCTGAGTATACTCCGGGGGCGCCTTTGAGAGCTTCTACCTCCAGACCGGTGTCATCTGAAAAACAGTTGATATGGTATTTGTTGTATAGGTATTCGGCTTTTTCTATGGAGTTTTCGCGAATGGTGTTGTGTGTTTCGGGCAGCTCGTCGTGAATGCCTGCGTTTTCGAGACTCAGAATTTGATAGTTGGGCAATATCTGTTGTGCCTCGCGGAGTTTGTTGCTGTTGTTGGTTGCGAAAATAAGTTGCATTTTATATAAGGTGTTTATTCGTAAATAATTTCATGTTCGGCGGTGCAGCCGTTTTTGTCGGTAACTGTGATGTAATACTCGCCGGTGCTCATTAAGCGGCGTTTGGGTTCGGCGTATCCGTCGTTCCAATGTATCTTGTATGGCTCGGTGCCGCCGGTGATTTCTAATTCGGCGCTACCGTTGGGTTTGTTGTGCGTGGGTTCGTGTGTTATGGCGTTGATTTTGAGAGGTTCGGCGGCGGAAACATCAAACTCGTTTTTGATAGTGCATCCCGCTTGGTCGGTAACTGCTACAGAATAGTGACCCGGTTTAAGGTCGGTTTGACGTGGATTTTCGCTTCCATCGCTAAATTTGTATTCATATCCGGGAACTCCACCAGCTGCTAAAACGCTCCATTTGCCGTTTTCAGAATATGAGCATGTGGCTGGCGTGGTTTCTATGCTTACGGTAAGTTCTTTTTCGGGTGAGTTGACTGTAAATGTTTTGGATGCGGAACAACCGTCGGCTCCTGTTACTTTGATAGTGTAGTTGCCGGCAGAAAGATTTTTGAGATTGGCTGATGATTCGCCGTTTTGCCATTCGTATTTTACCGGGTTTGTGGCGTTTTGTATTTCGGTTTTGATAGAGCCTAATCCTTCGGCTTTGCACGGCGAATCGGTTACCTCGCCAGTGATTTCTATACCTATTTCCGGTTCGTTGAGTATTATGGTTTCGGTTATAAGGCAGTTGTTTTTGTCAGAAATGTTGACGGTGTAGTTTCCTGCTTTGAGGTTTTCTTGACTTAAAGTTTTGTTTTTGTTGCTCCAAGTAATGTTGTAAGGTTCTGTTCCGCCCGATGGAGTAACAGCTATTGAGCCATCGTTGCCACCGTGGCAGGTGATGTCGTGTGTGGTGTACGACATTTGTAGGGTAACGTCAGGTTGGATGATTACAAATGTGCGCTCAATGGTGCATTTATGCAGGTCGGTGATGGTAACGGTGTATGTTCCGGCTTTAACGTTTGTGAGATCTTTGGTGGTAGCTTCATTGCTCCAAAGGTATTTGTAGCCGGGAGATCCTCCTGATACTTTGAGAGTAACAGCACCGTTGTTCATGCCGTGACAGTTTACATCGGTGGTTTCACCGGTGGCCTCAAGTAGTTTTTCGGGTTCAAGCACTTGAGCTTGGCGGGTAAGTTCGCAGCCGTTTTTGTCGGTGGCCTTGATGGAATAAACGCCGGCAACAAATCCCGGGTTGAATTCTTCGGCTGGTTTGCCTTCTATTTCAAAGGTGTAAGGCTTGTCGCCACCAGATGCGTCGAAAGCAATTTCGCCGTTGGCCTCGCCCTTGCATTGCGAGTGAGTAACCTTTGGCGACATTTTAAAAGGTGTTTTTGGCGCGGTTACTTCAATGGAGTCCCAAACAAAGCATCGCTGAGCGTCGCGAACAATGCATCCGTAAATGCCGTAGCCTTGGTTTATAAGCTCGTTTGATTCGGTGTCGTTGCTCCACACTATATAATAAGGTTTTGTTCCGCCTTGCACATCGGCAGTGAGGTGACAATCGTGGTCGCCGTAGCAGCGAATAGGCGTAGCTTCGAGTTTGATGGTGAGTTTTGCCTCGGGCTCATCAATGGTAACAGAGGTTTGCAGTTTTGTGCCCTTGCTGTCGGTAACTGTTACGCTATAAGTTCCAGCTTTAAGATTTTTGATGGTTTTGGTCTTTTTGCCATTGCTCCAGAGGTATTTGTAGTCGGGAGTTCCGCCCTTAATTACTACTGTGGCAGTGCCTGTGGCGTCGCCTTTGCAATTTACATCTTCTTTTTCGATGCTGATTTGCATAGGTTCGCGGTATTGGTAACGGATGAGGTTGATTTTGCCCTTTCGATCGGTTTCAATTTCAAGTACAGGTGCGCCAACCCCTTTTACAAACCATCGGTAGAATATCGTGCGGTCTTTGTTGCTGTATTCCGGTGCCGGACGCCAACCCATCAGATGGCTATGCTTGTAAGCAAGCATGTTTTTTGTAACGGTGTTTTTTTCGCGCAGGGCGTAATACTTGTCGGTGGGTGTTTTTACCTCCATGCAAGTGTCGAAATAAGATATGTAACTCATATCAAGGTCGATACGCACCGAGTCGGCAAATTGAGCAAGCCCGTAAAACGAAATGAACTTTTTGCTAAGGCTGTCGCTCAGAAACGCACCTTTTTTTATAGGAAACTTGTAAAGATCCAAATCTTCGGGAAAAATCAGCACCACAGCCGCCTTGAGCCCAAGAAAGTCGTTGATAAGACCTTGCATTTTGATAGAATTGCTGTCTTTGGTGATGAACTCCATATCGCGTCGGCTATGAAATTTTACAAGGTCGGAGTTTGGAAAAAGATTGCCGAAACGGCTGCGGTTTTTATTGTATACGCGTAGTGTATCGAATGTTTCGGGCGTGATATTGGCAAGATTCCACTTTTGTGTCTCTAAATCGCTAATATACAGAGTAGTATCGGTGAAATATTTAACAGCGTAGATATAGCCGTCGCCTTCGTTGGCAAAGTCGTCGGCGGTGATTTCAATCTGGCTGTAAGCGTTTGCAGCCGAGAGTGTAATAATAGCGGTGAGTAAAAAAGCGAATCTTGTCATATCTAAGGGTTTAGTTTGACGGCATTATTTTGTCGCCGCCAATGGTTATGTATGTAGGAAATTTTGAAACAGAAGTTCCGTTGTAAAAATATGGTTTGAGCGAAACCTTAACACGTGAAGCGTCGGCATTGTCGGTGGCAAGACCACAAGCAAAGTTGAGCACCTTGTCGCGCGATTCGCCTTTGAGAAGTTCAAGAAGGTCGATGGTAAAATTCATCGGCATCACAATGGTTTGGTTAGGCTCTATTTCAAATTTTTGGTTCATAGTGCCGTCAAGTACTCTAACATTGTCGATCCAAAGAATGTAGTCGAATCCGCCTATGCTGGCTTTCTTGGCATTAGGGTTGTGACTTTTGACGTTGACGGTGAGGTTGAGGTCAAACTTCTTATTGGCAAATGCCTTAAGCAGTTTGGCAGCGTCTAATACCGAAAAGTCGGAATAACTGCGCTTTTGCGAAAAGTTGATGTCAGCCACCTTTACATCGGTAACGTTTTTGAAGTCGAAGTCGCATTTTACAAAGTTGAGAAGTTGGCTTGCGCCTTTGCAACCTGCTAATAATGCGATGATTGCGAATAAAATTATCAGTCTGTTGGTTTTCATTGCTTTAATTATTTATTACGGTTTATGATATAATCGGCGAGTTTAGTGAGTGCATTTTTTGCTTCGCTGTCGGGAAAGTCGTCTAAAAGTGCCAATGCTTCTGACTTTAATTGTTCCATCTTTTTGACGGAATAATCCACACCTCCGTTTTTTACCACGAAGTCTACAATAGCTGCTATATCGTCTTTTGATTTCTGTTTTTTTCTGAAAATCTTTTTTATAGTTCGCTTTTTGCCATCTTTGTCGTTTTCAAGAGCGTAAATTACCGGCAGAGTTAGTTTTCGTTCTTGAATGTCGTTGTATTTTGGTTTGCCAATTGAGCCTGTTTTTTGGTAGTCGAAAAGGTCGTCTTTGATTTGAAATGCAAGACCTATTTTGGTGCCGAAAACCTTCATCTTTTGTACAATATCTGTGTTGGCTCCCGAAGATTGCGCTCCTGTGGCTGCACAGGCTGCTATTAAGGTGGCGGTTTTTTTGCGGATTACCTCATAGTACGATTCTTCGGTAATGTCCATACGTCGAGCGTGTTCCAATTGATCTAATTCGCCTTCCGACATTTCTTTAACTGCCTCGGATACAATTTTTAAAAGGTCGAAACCATTGTTTTCTAAACTCATGAGCAGACCTTTTGCCAAAAAGAAATCGCCAAGTAGCACCGCAATCTTGGCTTTGTAAAGTGCGAAAATCGAAAATAATCCCCTTCGGTAGAAACTTTCGTCTACCACATCATCGTGAACGAGTGTGGCAGTGTGTAGCAATTCTATCAGCGAGGCGGCGGTAAATGTGGCGTCAGATACCTTGCCGGTAAGTTTGGCGCACAAAAATACAATGATAGGACGCAATTGTTTGCCCTTGGTGCGCAGTGCGTAGTTGACCACAAGGTTGAGTTTGCGGCTTTCTGATTTCATATTTTTTTCAAAATATGGTTTGAATGCCTCTAATTCCTCGTTTATCGGTTTTTTTATTTCGTCTAAGATTGACATAACGGTTTTCGCATTTTTTTGGAAAGTAAAGTTACGCATAATTAGTTTTTCGAGCAAAAAAAAATACTTTTGTAGCGCGGATTTTCAAAATTTTTTTTGATGAAGAATATTTTTGATAGTTGGTTTTCGCCTTCGGGCTTGGTTGATATACCTCAGTACGGATTTGATGAGGATATTTTTCTTCATTCTGTAAATAAGAATCTGAATCCGCTAAACTTTACATTTCAGGATGGAATTTATCGAGCTACACTGCGAAATTCGTTTTTTCGCTATAAATACGAATTTGAAGTAAAGATTCAAGATAAAGCTTCTTATCACTTTTCAATCACTAATTTCGCTATTGCGTTATTTACTACTGTACTTGTTGGAGCGTTTCTTTTTAGGGGACATATATCCACTTACTTTTTTTGGAGCGTGGTGGCTTTTTTTGTGATTTATGGAGCTAACTTTTTTGCTGTGAAAAATTTTTTGGTGTCGTCGTTGCAAAATGCTTTAACCGTTACCGAACCCGAATTGCCATCTCCTCATTCAAACATTAGCATTACTCGGCAGAGCGTTTGTCCTGCGTGCGGACAGGTGTTGTGTGGTTTTGAGAATGAATGTCCCGAATGTGGACTAAACCTTACCACAGGCAAAGCTCAGCCGCGACAGAGCGTTAGCAATTTTAAGGATTATAAGATTTGCTATCAAGTTTGTTCTTGATTTTTATGGGTTTAATGTTTTTTTACATTTCAAGGTTAAGGGTATTCTCTTGTTCGTGTGTCTTTTAAATGATGAAACACAATAGTTAACCTTAAAAAACACTTAATTGCTATGACTCCATACATAATTGAATTCAAAGCTCGTTGCACAAATCCCGAGCGTATCAAACAGATATTAAAGACCGTTGACGCACAATACCAAGGTTGCAACAACGAAACCGATTCATATCTTAAAGAAGGAAGCCACATTCTTAAACTTCGCGAATCTGGCAACATTGTAACCATATTTAAATATTCAGAAGAAATCACTGCCGGAAAACTTTGCCGACAGGTTTGCAATAGTCTTATGAAAGACCTTCTGATTCAGACTATAGGTTTAGACAAGGTAGTGACCAAGCGCCGTGAAATATATATTATCGACAATGTAAAAATCAACATTGATCAGGTAGAAGGTCTTGGAAACTTTGTGGAAATTGAGGCTGAAAGCGATGACGAAAACCGCGACGCTACAATTCAGACTTGTAAATTTTACCTTAGCCTGATGGGAATCAAACAGCGCGACATAATACCGTTTTCTTACGGCGACATTGTGGAACGCCAAGCAGTTTAGTCCTGATTATAACTTGCTATATAACCCGGGGAGAGAAAATTTCGCAATTGGCCGATGTTTTCTCTCCTTTTTTTGTACTTTTTTGTGCTTAAGTCCGTTTGATATAGACACACCAACTTTTTATTTTGATTATGAAACGTATAGCATCTGTATTATTGATATTGTTTTCGGCTATTGTAGTAAGGTCGCAAGTGCCTGATGAGTATCTCCAGTTTGGCGAAAATGTTGACGATCAGGAAACCGACTTTCTTGGTTTCTGTCTGCTTCCGGGCAGCAATCTTTTGGAACGTTTTGTGGAAATACACATCAATCCCAACGGAACATTTAAATATACATATCTGACGATGGACGGTTTTGTAAATCGTGCTGCAGGTCGTGAACGTAGCGCTGCTAATACTAAAGGTGCTAATTATTTTGCCAATTTCGGTATTCAAAATCCCGGCGTAGTGGGCGACCTTTGGAAACTTCGTTACACTGAATATCCCTACCACGGCAACAATGAGCAGGGTTGGAGTACCAATGATTCTATTCCTACTCTACCTTCTGAAGCGCAGATGGAAATTTTGAAAAAATACGGAATTTCAAGAATGAGCGATTATTGTTACGGTATTATGGCATTTATGCTTCTTCACGATATGGAAGACCCGGCTTGGATCGAAAAATACAAAAACGCTTCTTATCAAGGCGGAGCAGTGCCTCAGGGTAATAGAAACAATGTTCAGTTCGACGTTATTGGCAACGAAACCAAAAACGGCAACGACGAAGAAAACACTTTTGTAGATTAAAACCTGCGGTAAATCTCGTTGTAACGCATTGCCACAACTGGCTCTGAAAATTCTGCCTCCACTTTATGACGTGCTCCTTGCGATAGTTTTATCGCATCGTCCTTAAACAATATTTTAGCAATTGCCTCAGCCAATGCCACCGAATTTTTTACAGGAGCAAATCGGCCATTTACACCCTCGTCAATCATTTGCGGAATACCTCCCACGGCAAACGCTGCGCAAGGAGTGCCGCAAGCAAGCGATTCCATAATGGTGTTTGGCAAGTTGTCTTCGAGCGAGGGACTTACAAACACATCTCCTGCAGAGTATAGAGTGGCAAGGTCGGCACCGTCGCTAATGTAGCCCGCCTCGTGAATTTCGTAGGGCAAACGTTTAAATGGAGGGATGTTTCCTTTGCCAAAAATAAGGATGGCTATTTGATTGTCTTACTGCGGCTT
>JAEEGL014697925.1_pt1 | contig 10428 bp, 11 predicted proteins | sample 9134231 | NCBI WGS metagenome assembly JAEEGL01 (sample SAMN16246548, study PRJNA631951) | gut metagenome | biome: gut microbiome; feature: rumen; material: fiber-attached | host: Bos | place: Iran: Karaj | collected 2018-10 | reverse complement strand
TATAGTGCATGGATTTCTTGAAGTTGATGGTGTTCAGGATGCGGATGCGGTAACCGTGCTTCATCAGGAGCGTCCCGCACTCCACGGCGATGCTGCCCTTGGGGTCCGTGACTACGAAAGACCAGGGGTATTTCTCCGACGCGCATTGCATGAGGTTGGGCTTCAGCCAGAATCTTGTCTTGCCGCTGCCGGAGCCGCCGATGACCAGCACGTTTTTGTTCCGCGCCGTCCTGGGGTCCTTGGGCCGGTTGTTCATCGTAAGGCTCTCTGTCTGTGTCAGGATGATGTTGTTGGCAAAGACGGGATCGACGAAAGGCGCGATGTCCTCCGCCGTGCCCCAGCGGGCCGAACCGTATTCCTCGTTCTTTCGGAACTTCTTTGCGTTTTTGCTTCGGATGTAGACCGCCAGCCGGATCACCGCAGCGACGGCGATCCCCACGCAAAGGTCGATGGGATGGAAGCTGGGAGCAAAGGACGAAAACGCTGCCTTGAAGCCATCCAGGATGTGCATGACCTTGGCGGAGAAGTCCCCGCCGGGGGCCAGCCGCGCCGCCTGTCCCAGCTTTGTGCCCAGCAGGGCGAACAGCAGATACGGGGAATTGAGGATCAGGAGCTTCTTGATATTCCGCCGCTTCACCGCTCCGGCTCCTTGTGACGGGTCTTGTCCTTCTTGGGATGCTGGATAAGGCTCTTGAAATGCTCCAGCTTCTCCAGGATGGAGGGCCGGGATGCTTTCCTGACCTGCTTCTGCGTGTACTCCGTAAAGGCGGCGGTCATGGCGTCAGCGTCCGGAGCCTTGAAGAAGACCATATACTTATTCTCGCCCTTGACCTTGAAGGGGGCAAAGTCGATGCCGTACTTCCGAGCAACGCGGTTGAAAGCACCGATGGTATCGTCATTGACTTCAATGCTCTGCATGCCCCGGTCCTTTGCCGCCAGCTCCTTCACGGTCATTTCGCCGTGGGCCTCTTTTTCTTGCTTTGGGAGCTTCTGGTTTCGGTTGGCTTTTGCCTGCGCCAGCAACTTCTCCAGCGCCCGGCGCAGCTCTGATGCGGTGAGCTTGGAGCAGTTGGTGATCATTACGACGATCTTGTTTTCTACTTCTTCCTGCATAGGCAGTCACCTCCTGGTTTGGGTTACGGCGAATCGCCGTAGTAGTCATGGTTGACCAGCATGGCGTAGTGGTTGTCCATGGTGGACACCGCGTTGAACAGCGCCGCCAGCAGATACGCTTTTGTGTTATATACGCGGGTGGTGTTTTCTCCGATCCCTTCCAGGACCTTGCGGATATGCTCCCCGGTGAGCTTTCGGAATCGGTCCTGAACGTAGGAGGCAGGATACTCCGCGTCCCGCCCGATCTTGATGGTCCTGCTCCGGTTCATGGCGACCTCCACCATGATCTCCACCAGCTCGTCCACCTGCCGCTGATTGGAGGGCGTTATGAGATAGTCATACTCGATCTGATCCTGGATCTCTGCTCTCAGCGTCCGTCCGTCTGTCGGTCCGTCCTCTGCGGGCGCTTCCGAAGGAAGGAAAGACTGAGTATTTGATCGAACAGTATTTGATTTTTCCGTTTTTGATTTCTTAGTATTTAATAATGCGACGGGCTTTTCCTGTTCAGGCTTCTCCTGTTCAGGCTCAACCTGTTCAGGGTTTTCCAGAACAGGATTCTCCAAGACTGGATTTTCCCGTTTAAGTGAAATCTCCGGTTCTGCGGGATGTTCCAGGATCGTGTACTCGATCTCCGCCAGGCGTCCGTGGCCGTCCCGGATGCGGCGGCGCTGGATGTACCCGGTGCTCTCCAGCTCACGGACCGTGGAGCAAATGCTGTCCACGCCATCCTTGCAGATCATGGCAAGGCCCTTGGTGGTATAGTCCCAATTATCCGGGAGGGAGAGCATCAGGGACAGCAGCCCCTTGGCCTTCAGGGAGAGCGCCTTATTGCGGAGGTGATGGTTTGCCATCACGGTGTAATCCTTGGTTTTGTCGATACGAAATACAGCCATAAACACCATTCCTTTCATGACAGATCATTCAGAGGTCAATACCGCCGCTTTTTCTTTTTGTTAGGTAGGATATACCCCTCGACGACGGCGGCGTGTTTTCTGATGCGGATATAGCCTTGGTCCTGGGCGGTCTTGGCCCTGGCGTATGCTTCATCGGTCAGGAACAGCCGCAGGCGTTCCCCTTTGTATCCTAGGGGGCTGTGGTGGTTCAGCACGTCGAAGATGATCATGTGCCGGGTATCGTCATGGAAACGCTCCACAGCAAGCTCGTCCTGGCCGGTGATTACTGCGTCATTTTTCATAGGCAGGTAGTCCTTTCGTTCCGCTTTCGGGCAGCAAAAAAGCCGGGCAGTGAACAACTGTCCGGCGTATTGTCTATATGTAGTTCGGTGTTCTCAGTATTCTTCAGAGAAGTGAAAAGGAGAGAGAAAAAACGATGCTTGCCATTTGGGCTTTGAGCGGTATAATGAGAATGGAAAGTACGGCGAAATTGCTTTTCGTTAGCGTTACTGCAACGTTTTATCTCAACGCCATAAAGATATTCCCCTTGTGATTATCTTACACCCGGTGTGTTGTCCATGTGTGCTTATATACTCTTTCGGTCAGAAGGTTGAATTTCGCCGTACTCTTCCTATTAATGAGGTGAGAGCGATAGATATTGAAGCAACCAAGCAGAGCTTTTTGGATGCAAAAACAAGACTAGATGTGGCAAGAGTCTTAGGGATCAATGATAGAAGTCTGCGCTATTTTTTGTTCAAAAAGCGGCCAGAGAATATGTACCACGTTTTTCGAATTCCTAAGAAAGACGGCACATATCGAGAGATATCAGCACCGAACAAAGAGCTTATGCAGATTCAGCGCAAACTAGCGGGCATTTTGTCGCTAGTTTACAAGAGCAAGCCATGTGTTTTTGGCTTTGTCCAGGGAAAAAGCATTGTTGATAATGCGGAAAAGCATGTAAAGAGATCATTGGTTTTCAATATAGACCTAAAGGACTTCTTTGGGCAGATTCATTTCGGTAGGGTCAGAGGACTATTCATGAATCCTCCTTATTCATTAGGCGAGGAGGCAGCAACGACAATTGCACAAATCACGTGTTTAAACGGAGCATTGCCTCAAGGTGCACCGACATCCCCGATAATTACAAATATGATTTGTGCGCCAATGGATAATAGCTTTATGCGTCTAGCGAAGGAAACTGGATCCACATATTCCAGATACGCAGATGACATCAGCTTTTCAACTTATAAACATGAATTTGATCTAGGCATTGCCTATCAGGATGAATCCGGCATACATGTAGGTACTGCAGTATTGAAAGTTCTGTCAAAGCATTCTTTTGAAATCAATCCTCAAAAGGTAACTCTAAGATGCAGGACGATGCGGCAAGAAGTTACAGGGTTGACTGTAAATGAGTTTCCTAATGTACGGAGAACCTATCTGCGGCAGTTACGGGCAATCCTTCATAGCTGCGAAAAATACGGCGTTTATTTAGCTGCACAATCGTATGTTAAAAAAGGGCTTTGTAAGAATCCCCAAATAAAGAGCATTATTGATAATTCAAAGCACGAAAAGGAAGTCATTTCATGGTTTGAAAAAGTGCTCTGCGGAAAAATCAGGTATCTCTCGCAAGTTAAAGGGAAAGACAGCATGTCTTACCTATCACTTGCGAAAAGGATGAATACAGTATTTGATAGATCCATTTTCGATGTATCAGAATTGGACAGGCTCGACTATCTTATTAGAAATTATACCTTCATCTTGGAATGCGATTATAGCAATGTTTTTTTCCAAGGAAGTGGATTCTATGCGCAGGGTTACGGGCTATTTACTTGCTATCATGTATCAGAAAAGGGCGGGATTTTCAAAGTCTATCTCCCGGATGGTTACAAGGACACTCGTTTCGGTTTTCTTGGTAAAGAGTTAAATAATGAATTGTCAGCAGATAGGACAGTTGATTATGCGCTTTATAAACTACCTGCTCTAGATAACTGTACTTCCGGATTTGTGATTGGCGATAGCACAAGACTAAAGACGGGGGCGAAAGTTACCATAATCGGATACCCAAACCACAAGGAGGGTAACTCTGCATATATCCAACAATGCAATATAACCAGCCAGATTACCTATTTTGGGGCACCATTTTTCACTGTTAGCGGAAGAATTTCACATGGAGCAAGTGGTGGTGTCGTGATTAATCAGAAACTGGAAGTGGTCGGGATAATTAAGGGGGGAATTGTTGACACTACAGGTGAAGACAATGATGAGCATCATGGATTTGTGCCAATTCACTGTGTGATTGAACATCTTAACAGTTTGGGCTATTCAAATTGAATTAGACTATGTTTTTTCTGGCTGAGAGAGCTGACATAATTCACAGGTATTATGGAGAAAACCAGATTGTTGAAGGCGGCAGCATGAACCTATTGGCTCGCTGCCGCTTTTCTATTGGCGCTCCGCACTTCGTAACCGCTTTTTCAGCCATTGATCCAGCAGCTTGAAGATGGTTTCCTCTATCCGTTCTGGCGAGTAGGACTTGGGGAAATATTTCCGGAGCTTGTCCAGCGGAATGGTAATGCTGACATTCTGCGGCTTCTTCGGCTCCACCATGATCTGGAGCATATTGTCCTCGTTCAGTTCGCCGGATTGACTGAGCTTTCGCATACGCTGGGCCTGGGATACGGAGGGTGTTGCCTGCTCACTGTCGATGGTTTCCAGCAGGAGGCGCTGCTCCGGCTCCGTTAGCGTTGCGATCTGATAGGCGGGCGTCAGGGAGATCTTCTTATCGTCCACCATCTGCATCAGCTCCGGGACCAGATTGTTGAGGGAGATAATATTACGGACGGTATCTCCGCTGATACCGTCCACATTTCCCACTTCATCGTCGCTGCGGAAATTAGCCGAATTATTCGGCACATTTTCCTGTGCCTGTTTTGGCGGCCTTCCCGCCGTGCGCTTGATGGCCTCCAGCCGCATCTTATACGCCTTGGCCCGTTCGCTGGGCAGCACGTCCTCCCGCTGAGCGTTGGAATCCACAAGCTGGATGATAGCCTCGTCGTCGGTCAGGTTGCGGACGATGCAGGGCATATCAGTAAAGCCTGCCCGCTCGGAGGCCAGTTTTCGCCGATGCCCGGCGACGATCTCATACCCGCCCTCGACCCTTGGACGGACGATTGCGGGCACCACAACGCCATTTTGCTTCACGCTGTCCACGGTATCCTGCATGGCTTGATCCTCCCGGATGCCGTAGGGGTGGTTTGGGAAAGGGTGCAGCTTGTTCAGTGGGATACGGACGATCTGTTCCATTTTCAGAAAATGACTAGGTGGTATTGTCCTTTCTGGCACTTTGTTTCCTCCTCAATTTGTAATTAAACAGCAAAGGCGCATCACCCAATAGGGATTTTTATAAGAATAGCGGTGTGCAATTATGTTCTATCTCACCAGCACTATGCAAATCTGGCTGGCGCAGATGGAGGCGCTGTACCTCCTCACGTATTAGTTCTCGCAGGGATATGGACTATCTAGGCCAATCCTGTTAACAATAAAGGGGATCATGAGTCGTTGATAATGCTGCAGTGGAATAGGAAAAGAGCTGGGCTGAAAGCAGGACAATACTTATAATCCGAGTATTGTCCGTTTTATTGGACACGATTAGTGAGTATAATCGCTCGACAAAAGATAGGAGGTGCGCAAAAATGAAATTGACTGCCATGTGGCTCGGTTCATACAATTATAGTTGTTAGATTAGAAGTGTAGAAATACAGCTTTGAACCAATTCGGGGTAGGTCACTGACCGGAATCCTTTGACTCCTCCGCTGAAACACTCTATAAGCGGGGCAGACTCTAAGTTCTTCATTGTTCATATTCATGTTAGTTCAACAGAAAACCATAATACAATCATAGCTCTCAAAAAACGGTTGTATTTACTCCATTCATAGATTATTATTGAAATGAATGGAGTTGATTAAATGGGTGCATTAGAAGCAGTCGGTAGTATTACCAGCATCATTGGACTCGGATTATCTGTTTTTTTGATTATTCGAACTGGAAAAATCCAAGATAATGTCAGAGACGCTTTGAACCAAAATTCTAAAGTTCAATCATATAACAAACATAAGCACGGCATTTTAACCGAGCTTTATGATTGTGCTCGGTTCTTTCTTGATGAGCATACGCCTGAGGACCAAAAACTGTATATCCATAGAATGGATGTAGCTTTATCAAAATTGCAGACATTTCACCCGAATCTAACCACCGAGTTAGATAAGAAAATCAAGACTATACGAGCATCTTATAGTGGTAAAGATAAAAATGAGACTTTTGGATTCCTTGCTATTATGCAGTTATTAGATGACATTATAGCAATTTTAGAACAGGAGGATTCTTTTTTTGTATGATTAACAGAGATAATGCGATCAGATTAACGAAAAAGCTCAAAGGTTTGACTGAAAAAAAGAAGATTACTTGGCTAACGCTCCCGTATTACTTCGATTCAAATGATAATGAACCTCTCCGCAAATATGTGATTAATAACAATGCATACGCGTATTCACCTCGGGCAAGTGTTCCTGTAATAAACGAGTATGCATCATATTGCACCGTTATTAACGGCGGGGTTGTTATAATCATTTCTGAATCATGCGACGGATTTATCACACAATCTTTGTATCTTCAAACGTCTCCAATGAATCCGGTCATTCCATCCTATAACGATGAAACGGTTCAGGGTGAACTCAGAGACCTTGTTGCAACTATTTCAACACAAAGCACTGACGTCGATAGGTTTGTTTCTGGGATCCTTGATTTCAATCCTTAAACATGAGGAAATTGACAGAGGAAAAGTTACAATCAATTCTCAAACATAAGCGCATGTGGAAAACAATCAGGGAAAGATACGAAAAATGTGCATTATGCTACACGGTTGACCCGGATATTGTAGCTTCAATATTCATTATTGAAACTTTTTTTCGCCCTTTCTACATGCGCTTTTGTGAATATTGCTTGTTACTGGTTTCCGCAATGAATTGTCTCATTTTTAAGCATCCAATTAAGAATTATACTATTGGCTGTTGCCAAGTGGGGCTATCGACAATTCTAAACTACTATGGAATTCAGACTTATCAACATGCACATACAGTTATGCTATCAGGCTTTGCCGATCTGAGACTCATGTATAGCGTTATATCAAAGAAAAAGTCTGTTGAAATACTTACGTTTCGCCTAGCCCCTATTATTCAGCGGGCAAATCGGATTTATCCGAACAAACTGAAATCACGGCTAAACTATATTGGAACACAGTATAATGGGCGATTTGCATATGGAATGCTATTTACGTGGGTGTACCAACAAGAGAGAATGACAATCAAACAATGAGAGACTAATGTTACGGTACAATGGACAGAGCAGTATATACAATGAGAATAGGAGTGTGATATTTGGGCAAGGTGCTGCTCGATTGATGGCCAATACTAACCGGCAGGGTTTCCAATTACGTGATACGGTCATATGCGGTTACACGATAGGCCCTTGGCCATATATAGCCAGAGTGCTGTGGTATAATAATATGTAATATGATTTTGTCGTTACTGCTGGATTTAGATTAATGAGAGAGTGAATGGTGAATCGCTAATTTGACTCATGCTTTGATGCTTCTTTATCAGTGATACTTTATATGCGGCTATACATTTTTCGGCCATCTTTTCAGCCTAAAATGGCTAATTCATTGCGAGATCAATTGGTACTCGATAATACTTGAGTCTTTATAACACAAAGCAGAATAAGGCTTCTTGGCATTCAGCGGTACATGAGGGGAACTGCCGTCAGCGGTTCGAATCCCTCCTTCTCCGCCACCGAAGAGCCTTGAAACCAAAGGGTTTCAGGGCTCTTCGCCTCTTAGTTGTCCTAAAGTTGTCCTAATTGGTCAAATTGCGTTATTTCTGTTTAGGACATCTTGAATATAACGCTCCATCCGGTCGGCAGACTGCTGTTTCATCCGCTGAGAGGCGTGTCCGTAAACATCCAGAGTAAAACTTGCGGTCGCATGACCCAGGTTGGACTGTACAGTCTTGATATCGTCCCCGCTTTCTATGGCAGCAACTGCATATGAGTGTCTGAGATCATGAAAGCGGGCGTCTTCAAGACCGAGCGACCGAGCAATGTCCTTAAAGTCCTTGTATACGGAGAGGTGGACCAAGTGTCCTCCGATGGCGTTTGTAAAGACCAGTCCGGAAGGATTCCTCCAAACCTCTTCGTACTTCAGTCGCTCCTCTTCCTGCTGTTCCTGCCGGGTACGGAGAAGCTGCATAACGTAAGGAGCAACCGTGATTACCCTGGATCTGCCTGTCTTGGTCGGAGAAAGGACATACTCACCGCCGACTTTGTGCGTCTTTGTCAACTGCTTGTTGATAAACAGTGTGCACCGCTTAAAATCCACACAATCCCAGGTCAGCCCTAGAACTTCACCCTGTCTAAGGCCGGTAAAAACAGTGACCGTATAGAGGATTTCAAACCGGTGCCCCTGTATAGCGTCGAGAAATCTGCGGATATCCTCCTGTTCGAGAGGTTTGATTTCCTTTTTGTAAACTTTCGGCAGATCGCATGCTTCCGTGGGGTTGGTTTTCATTGCGCCGACGCGGATTGCCTGATTAAGCGCCTTGTGAAGGACCCCGTTGACATTCTTGATTGTTTTAGGGGACATGCCTTTTTCCAGCAGCCGGTTATAGAATCGCTGAACCTGATAGGTCGTCAGCGAAGTCAGCCGGATCTGACCCAGGACGGGCTTGATATGCACATTGCAGGCGGAACGATAGGAATCCTCCGTATACGGTTTCACAGAATGCGCCACATAGGTATCCAGCCAGACGTCCAGCCACTGTCCGAGTGTCTGTTTGGAAGGTGCCACATAATTGCCTTGGTTGATTTCACTCAGTTTCTCAATCAGCTTCTGAGCAACTTCTTTTTGAGTGGTGCCATTAACAGCATGCTGCAGACCGGTGGCAGGATCAGTAAAACGCCCTTGCCAATAGGTATACTCTTTTCCGTACTTATTAACCGTTTTGATTTGCCGAATCGAGCCGGTGCCATTTGCTCCCCGGCCCGCTTTTTTTGTGCGCGGCATTTCGACCTCCTTCCAGCCGCGTATGATAAATGAACCATGAACATAGAATACCATTCAGCGGGGCTGATGGCAAAGGGGTTTCCTTCCTAAGGGTGCCTTTCACTCAGACATCCCCACAGAAGCGCCCTCTGAACTATATACGTTACAGGTAGGCAAATAACAACACGACTCAATTAGAATTTGTAATGGAGAACTGACGGCTGCCGGATCAGGACATCGGCAGCCGTCAGTTCATGTTTTCAGGCGTCCGATCTTTCAGCGGCTCTTTCAGAAACATGCGAGTCGCACAGGTTTCTTACGAACTCGTCCAGGGCACCTCTGGGGATGCGGATGCTGCGGCCAATCCGCACAGAGCGGATCTCCCCCTTGTGGACCAGCAAATAGGCAGCGCTGCGGCTGATACCCAGGATCGGAATCAGATCCTCCACATGCAGGAGCAAGGGACGGGAATCTTCATTCTTGGCTTCCATGTTTTTGTTTTCTTCGTTCATTTTGGTTCTCCTTCTTTTTGTCTTACTTTAAACCTGCTTCATCGCTCCGCGGCAGAAGCAAGTCCCCTCATAAATAAATGTACATTTGAGAGGGTGTATGACCACCATTGGAGAAGAGATTTCTCAAATCTTTTTTTGCTGAGACTTAATCCTAAAAGCCCGGGAATCCTTGTATTTAAAGGTTCCCGGGCTTTTTTGTTTTCTTTTACTTCTGTGTTGGCCTGCCTGTTTTTCGCATGTTCTTTTGCCGTTAGACGCAGTTTCACAATTGGATTCCCATCCGCAGTTCTCCCAGCCCGGACTTGGATTATTCCACTGTTTTTCCATTTTGTGTGCCTTGAATGGTGGTCACTGACCCCCCGAAATGTACATTTATTTATGAGAGGGGTTTTTATTGGGTTTCACAAGCTTCCGAAAACTGACCCCCTCACAAGCCAAATCAGATCATTGAAAATTACATACGGATCCAGGACATTACCGTGTTCGAGCCACTGTAAGCGGGTGAAAGCATCCTGCCGGATGCGATGCGATGACGGCACGGGAAAACAATGATACTCACGCTCGGCTAGGCCACACACCGAGGAGCGTCGCACCCATAAGCATGGGCCGAGGCTGAAATGCCTGTGTCCCCACGGCAAGGGGACCTGGATCCCTTTCTCATTACCGCTCCAGGCTGCCGTTATCGGGAGTCTGCACTACTTATCCGGTAAAGGAGGTGTTCGAGTGAAATGCACTCTCAACTGCCAGCTGACAAGTTTCCCGAAAGTACGGGTCATTAAGGACTGGTTCAGAATATTCAATGACCACAAAGAAT
>JAEEGL014393052.1_pt1 | contig 10428 bp, 8 predicted proteins | sample 9134231 | NCBI WGS metagenome assembly JAEEGL01 (sample SAMN16246548, study PRJNA631951) | gut metagenome | biome: gut microbiome; feature: rumen; material: fiber-attached | host: Bos | place: Iran: Karaj | collected 2018-10 | reverse complement strand
TTTCTAATTTTAATATGAATCAGCAGTCAAAGGATCAGATTTTTCAACTACTTTCAAATATTGAGGAGAATAAAAAGATTATTCCTACTTTTTCAGATATGTGTAAACATCCATTATTATGAGCTAGATTTTCTGCGATGAAGTGAAAAGAAAAATCTGAAATCCAAGAATGTATTAATGAATATGTAAAAATGAAGATTGAATGACTATGAAAAACCAAATGATGACAGCTTTTTCAGAGATTTTATGAATCAGAGAATGAACTTTTTTGGAAGTTTAGAGAATTGAATGAAAGTGATGAAATAGCTTCATCTCCAGAATTTCAAAAGATCTGAAAAAAAGTGGAAAATGAAATGTTTCGTTTGGAATGAATTTTGACAGATAGAATGTTAAAACAGGAAAAATGATTGGATAAAGTTGTGGATTCGTTTTATAATATAGTTTATGCTTTTTTCCCTAGATACAATTCAGTGGAGTAATATTCATGATGAACAATATGCCAGTTGTGTATGTTATTTTTTGATAAAAAATGTGTCCTAGCCCTTATAAGGCTAGGACAGTGATTGGTATCAAAAGTTCTTGAGAATGCTTCGCAACATCATAAATATGATATAAGTTCCAATTGATCCCAGAGGTATCCACACTATTGCAGAATACCATGTCCAGTTGTCCCTCAGGATTATGATGGCTGATGGAATTAATACAGCCCCAATTAGAGGGTAAATCACTTCTAATGGAACTGGGTAGCCCCTAGGGGCAATATATTTCCAGAACATTCTTTGTTCTTTCAATATTTGCTCCTCTCTGTTCTCAAGCCATATTGGCGAGATAACCATGAAGTAGGCTTGCAGAGCGACCCCCCACCATGTGGGAAAAAGGATATTACATATCATTGCACTGGTAGCAATTGCGATTAGGATCAACATCTCAAAAGGATTAGGCCGCATTTTTTTATCAGTGCGGATGAATGTCATATACGTAATTGTCATGATTACTCCCATGACTAAGGAGAAAATTACTAGTATTTTCATAACTTTATTTTTTTAGTTTTACAATTTTATTTTTATAAATAATAAACTTTTTACAGTAAAAGTCAATAGCTTTTATATAAAATGTTCCATATAGTACAAAAACTAAACACAAAAAACCTAAAACCAGAAGAAATATCACATATAAATATGAATTATTTGCCACTAAAAATGATAAAAAATCTGTCATTTTACAATGAACGAAAATCGTATGATTTCTCTCTGTTGATGAGGCTTAAGTGGAAATTCAAGCTTAATGTTAATTTAAGCTTAATATTATAACTTTTGTATAGAAAAAGGTGAACATTATTTATTCTACGATATGCAATATCACTCCAGCAAAAGTCTGAACATTTACCACTTTAACAGTAGTTCAATCATCCAATTCGATAATTCATTTATCTCACATCTGTCCTCACATTTCAGGATAGAATGGAGTTTTATCAAAAATTAATACTCTCTGTCCATTTACTTCAAAATCTTTGAGCAATTTTCCATCAGAAGTCTCAAATTCTTTGTATCCTATAAACTTTGTTTGAGGAATTCATTCGAGGTATTTTGACCAATCGATTCATTTTTTAAACATTTCTTTAGTTGCTTGGCGAGAATTTTCTTTCGCAGTGTTTACGGCATCTTCATATTCTTTTTCATTAATTTCTAGTCAATTTTCTGCTGCGATTTCTTTAGTTAATTCTAGAGGGAATCCATAAGTGTCGTATAACTTGAAAACATCTTTTCATGAAAGAAATTTATTCTGATTTTTCTTTTCCTTTTCTATCATTTCTTCGAGAATTGTTTTACCATTCTGGATAGTTTTTAAGAATGTTTTGATTTCTTCTATGATTACACGGATGATTTCGCTTTCATTAAATTCACGTAATCCTCTGAATGTAGCTAATAATTCAGTGCAGATTTTTTGATATCAGTTTAAATCAGTTTCTTTAAGCAACATAATGTTGTATGTCATTCTTCTGATAATCATTCTGAGTACATATCATGCTGCGATATTTGATGGTATTAATCAGTCATTTATTAGCATAAATGCAGTTCTAGCATGGTCAGCAATAATTCTGAATCTTCTAGTCTGCTGAGTATATGAAATTCCAGTCAATTCTTCCAATTTCTTTAGAGATGCTGAAAATACGTCAGTATCGTAAACTGATTCTTTTTCTTGCATTACGCAGCACATCCTCTCAAATCACATTCCAGTGTCTACGTTATGGTTATTTAGTTTTGAAAGAGTTCAGCTTTCGTCACGATAAAATTCCATGAAAACATTGTTCCAAATCTCCATCCAATTATCTTCATCGTTTCACACGTTGCTTCATTCAGTAGGAAATTCAGATTCTCCGACTCGGTAAAATATTTCAGTATCTGGTCCACATGGTCCAACTGGTCCAGGAGACCATCGATTATTATCAGCAGGAAGATAAGAAATTCTGTCAGCAGGAAGTCAGACTTCTTGCCATTTATTTGCAGTTGTTTCATCTCTTGGAGCACTTTCATCTCATGCAAAAACAGTTACAGCCAATTTTCTCGGATCTAATCACAAATATTCAGGAGAAGTTAAGAATTCCCATGACCAAGTTACTGCTTCATCTTTGAAATAATCTCCAAGTGACCAGTTTCCCATCATTTCAAAAAATGTGAGATGTGAAGCATCTCAAACTTCAGCGATATCTACAGTACGTACACATTTTTGAATATTAAAAACTCTTTTTCCTAACGGGTGTTCTTTTCACATCAAATATGGAATAAGCTGTTGCATTCATGCTACATTAAAAAGTGCAGTAGATTCTTTCCCAGAAGCGATGAGTGATGCTTCAGGAATGTATTTGTGTTGTTTAGATTCTCGAAATTTATTTCGAAGTTCACGTAACTCTTGAGATGAAATATTTTTCATAAATTCTATAATAAAATTATTAAAAATCTGACTTGAATATTATCTATTCGTTATGTTATTTCAAACAAAAAGCACCATTCATTGATGAATGATGCTCAATATTCAATGGTACTAATTCATAGCTTCTAGATATTCATACAATGGAATCTTATTTACTCATTTTGAAGAAAGTACATACAATTCAGGTTTGTTTCACTCTCATGGAATATCTACATCATACACATTTACTCATTCGATATTGAATTTTAAACTAAGCATATATACCAATTGATAATTGTTAGCATTGGCTTTATTCTCTTTACTTGGCTCAGTATTATAAACAGTTAATAATTGCTGATCTTTATCGTATGTATAAATATATCTAGAATTTCCAGGAACAATAATTTTTACATTGTCAGAATATGATTCAGTAAGAGGATTAGATCATTTTATATTTATTTGACGATAATTTAGTGTAGTTCATGCTAAATCTTCTCTCCGGAAAAGATATAATTTTCAGTTTGCCCATCAGAAGAAGTTTTCATCTATATCGAAACTAGAGAACGTACCAAAATCTACTCCAGATGCATTTACTGAGTAAGATGATCATCATTTGAAGTTTGCATAAGTTCAATCACTATTATGCTGATATCTAGTCAAAAGCATATTATCTAAGCTAGATATATTTGATTTGAATACATATAAATTTCTACTACTAAATGTTCACAGTCAACCTATTCCTTTACGGAAACTTCAGTCTTCAGTATTAACTGGAGTGATTCCAGATTTTGAAATCATATAGATTTCTCATTCATCATTATAACAATATATTCAGTTAGAATTTAATGCAGAAATACAATCTTTAAGAGGTTTCGTCAGATTATATGGTTGTAAATATCACCTATTCGTATCACTTGAAGCATCAATAATAGCTCATTTACTTCATGCAATCATAATATTTCTAGGTACTGATATTGAATTCAAATCTCATAATTTATCGGTTTCAGAGGAATTGAATGTAAGTACTTGAGTGTTTTTACCAGCGATGTTATCTAATTCATTTTCAGTTTTAAACTGTGTAATGCGGAATCCATCGTAATAATTTTCCTGAAGCTGAGATTTTAATTCAGCTACATCTTCTAACCATTTTCATTGATCCTCCAAAAATTGTAATTTCTGAGAAATCTCTATGTATTTAGCAGATTTTAAATTTGATGAAGCATCTAATGTTTTAAATTCTGTAATATCGTTTTGTAAATCCTCAATATTTATATCAATGTATGTTCCAGAAGATGTTTGAAATTTATTGTCATTGCTATTATTGTTCAAAATTTGAGATGCTAATGAATATAAGAATATAAACATCAAAATCACCAGTACAAATCCAACCACATATATTTTATTTTCAGAAAGTTGTTTTTTTACCATTTGAATATGCTCAGAATTGCTTACCTTAGCTCATAAATCTGATATATATCTCATAGATTTTCATTTAATTCCGCTTAGTCATCACATTCATCATCTCAATTTTAATCCAGATCTTCTAGATCATCTTAAAGAAATCGTTGGTCACTGCACAAAATAACTAATTATAAATCCAATATTGGATTTTTCTATTCTCGTTGTAAGTAATTCCTCTAAGAAAGATAGAATTCAATCAGAAGATTCCTCCTGTGCTAACAAATTTTCCATTTCTTTGAGATCATGAGCATCCATTACATCAGCAAACTTGAGTCCAACATACAATAATTGATCATCTCTTTCAATTTCTCATTCAATAAAATCTGAGAATAAATCAATTTTTGCCTTCATGTCCACACTATTTGGAACTGAATATGCAGTTTTTTGGTCTCTCAAAACTATCATACTTACATTTCCAATCATAGATGACATCAATTTTTCATCAACCACGAGCTGAATAATTCACTTTAAAGAAAAATGTTCTACATCACGAACCTTTTCTGCAAATTGCTTAAGCTTTGTATTTAAGACCTGTAGATACTGTTCAAAAATTTCCCTTATATCAATCACATCTAGTTCTTCTGAAGTCTTGATTGTATTGGTGAAATCTGCCACAAATTCTTCGAGAATATCCTTTTGATACTGCAAAAATTTTTCTTTAGAACATTGTACAAATACTTTGAACGATATATTATCCAAGAGAGTATCCTGAAATGAAAATATTTCATCATTCTCTACATAGACTTTTTTATGCTCTTGAAGCTGCATTTACGCCTAATGTTACCGAAAATAAAAGTATAGAAAAATCTGATTTTTGTTTTTTCTCTTCACATATAATTATGAAAAGCTAATCTTTTTTCAATATCAAATAACGAAAAATGTATGGGATTATCATCAAGGAATTAAGCACTTTTTTGTAATTTCTTTTTGGCTGAGAGCAAAGTCTTCGTAATCGCTCAATTTTTAGTTTACGAAAAACCAATGGTGCACGTTTTTGAGCTCATGCAACAAAGTCGAAAAGTCCTCAAACATTCATCACGAGCAATTTGTTATCTATGATTTTTTGGTAATTTCTAGAAGTCCATAATTCTTGAAGTGGAATTTTTGGAGTGGAACGAGCAACTAATAAAATATTCGTTGTATCCACATATTCATTTAATGCTTCTTCAGCTTTTCCTCGGTCAAATTCGCTAAATCCATCCTGGGTATAAATTACATTATATCACTTTAGAGACAGAGTATCTTTAACTTTTTCTACGATATCTGGTTTTGATCCATACAATAATATATTGATTCTCTGACTTCAATATTTCTGTTTTGTATCGTTCAAAAAATACGGAGTAAAATCTGTTCAATTTACATTAGGAATCCATTTTTTATCAGTTTTTATTACTCTAAATAATGCAGCGAGATAATAGAAAACTTGTAAAGCAATTCCATCAGGCAACAAAAAATCTGATTTTAAAATCAGTTTTTTATACTCTTTTTCTTTTTCAGTTTTCTTTTTGGCAGAAGAAAAAAGTTTCTGAGAAACAATCTGCGAAAAATATATAAAATTCACTACACAATGTCACTGATCATTATAAACCGAAATTATATTATCGGAAGTTTCCGCAAAATTAGTTGTGGAAAGCTTTTGTAGAGTAGACTTCATGACGAAGTGGTCTAGATAAAACTAAAAGGATTATATCGTTTTATGGTTTCAATGCAAGTATCATTTAAAATGGTGGTTAAGCTGTTGCATTACTTTTTGAAATTTATATACTTTGAGTTAGTTTTATATGATTCTAGAATTGCATATGGTAGTAGAAATTAGACCAAATGATTCAGAATGATAATTAAAATTATAAATAGAATATTTTTATTTTCTTGTTTTTTTGTATAATGCTAGATTTAAAAAAAGTTCGTGAAAATTTAGATGAATATAAACAGGCTCTCGCTAAAAGACATAGCGACTGTGATGTAGATATGATTTTGGCCAAAGATGATGAAAGAAAAGCTATTCAACAAAAGGTTGATGATTTGAAATTTCAACAGAAGACTTTAGCATCTCAGCAGGATTATGAATGAGCCAAAGCTTTAAAGTGACAGATTCAAGAATTAGAAAACCAACAAACAGCACTTCAGGATGAATTGAAAAAATATCAATTGAAAATGCCTAACTTCATTTCACCAAATGTACCAGAGTGAAAGGATGATAGTGAAAATGTAGAAGTAAAAAGAGTCTGAGAAATCCCTCAGTTTGATTTTCCAATTCAGGACCATATGACTTTGATGAAAAAATATGATATGGTGGATGTAGAGAGATGAGTAAAATTGGCTTGAGCACGTTCGTATTTTCTCAAAAATGACTGAATGTTACTCGAACAAGCAATATTACAGCATGCTCTCAAAAAGATGGTAAAGAAATGATTTACTCCATTTCAAGTACCTAATATGGTAAATCCAGAATGCTTAGTCTGAACTGGATATTTTCCATGATGAGAAGAAGATGCTTATTGGCTCGAAAGAGATGATCAGTGGATGATCGCAACTGCTGAAATTCCTCTAACATCTTATTATAGTGGTGAAATTTTGAATGAATCAGATTTGCCTAAAAAAATGGTTGGAATGAGTCCATGTTATCGTCGTGAAGCGTGAAGTTATGGAAAGGATACGTCAGGACTTTACAGAGTTCATCAGTTTATGAAGGTTGAGCAAGTTATTATTCTGCCTGCTGATGTAAAAATGTCTGACCAATTTCATGATTTCATCCTTGAGAATTCTATGGAATTAGTAGAAGATTTGTGATTGCCATATCGTTTATTGCAATTATGTTCAGGAGATTTAGCATTAGGAAAATATAATTCACATGATATAGAATGCTGGATGCCATCTAGAGATAGTTATGGAGAAACTCATTCAGCTACTTCATTCTTGGATTTTCAGGCTAGAAGATTGAATTTACGTTACCGTGCAGAAGACTGAACTATAAAATATTGTTATACTTTGAATAATACAGTAGTGGCTTCACCTAGAATTTTGATTTCACTTATTGAATGTAATCAAACTGCTGATGGAAAAATAAAAATTCCTGCATGTTTACAGGAATATATATGAAAAGATATTATTGGATAGTTGATAGGAAATTTTTAATTAATTTTCGTAAATTTTACGCAGTTTTTGAATATTTATTTTTTCACGAATTAAATTTAAATATTCTGTAAAAATATTTTTTTCTCACTTAATATTTAGTACTTCTTTTGTGGATTTATTTGTCGTTTGTAAGTGTTGTATATGAGATATAAAATAGTCAAAAAACTTTTCATCGGGAATATCTTTTCAAGATTCACCACTGCTTTTGTACGAAAACGTATGCTGAATGCCATCTACAGTTAAATAAATTTTGTCTGAATGGAATTCAAATTTTACATTTTTTGAATGTTTTCAATCCAGCTTTGGAATAAATTCAATAGTAGCATTTTTTCGTAATCTTTGAGATCGTCTATCTGTGAAAGTTCATATATCATGAAAAAATAAAAGTCATGTATTTTTTCATCTTCCTTTTTCTTTTTTTTGTAATTTATAATATTTTTTAATAGCATCACTTTTAAAACAATCAAAATTGTTAGAACAATATATTTTATTTAGATTATCAATGTTTTCAATTATTGAATTTTTATTATTTTGGTTGAATCATCCAAAATCAGCTAAATACTCTTTTCATTGAAAAGAAACTATTACTCCAGAATGTCATCGTCAACCACTTATGTCATTATTTGGATAAAAGAATATTTCACTTTTTAAATCTATTCATCTCTTTTCTAATTCTTCAAAAAAGTGCTTAAATAAGATTGTCCAATAAGAACAACTTCATCAACCAATTTCGTCCCTATAAAATAATTTCCATTGTTTTCAGTAGATATTATGTATAAATTGTTCTCATAAACTTTTTTTTGAAAAATTTTTGATATCAGTTTTTGGGATATTGTTATAAAATTTCTTAGCGTCTATTTTTCATAATAATTCATTCAAAAATACTAAAATCTGATCAAAGATTTCCTTTTGAGTTTCAGAATTGCTTAGGTCATTCCTAGGTATTAATTTGAAAGATTTATCAAAGATTACATTTAAATTTTTTATTAAATTTTCATCGGGATGGGATATTGTATCTCAGATTTCACCAGAAATTCTATCAGAAAAAATCTGACTTTTAGTTTTATTTTGTTTTTTTTCTGCTGATTTTTGTTCAATATTCATAACGAAAACTTCCTATTTAAATCGAATATTAGTATATTCAAAACGTATAAATTTGTCAAATTTTAATAATTTTTTTAGAAAGAAAAATCGAGCAAGAAATACAAGCTCGATTTTTTGTGACTTTTTATTTCAATTCCCTTTTAACTGCGATGGCTTTTTTTAGGCTGCTATTGAAATAGTAATTTCATCTAGCATTTTTGTAATCAAATCTTTCAATTCATCAGTAGCGAATGAAAACTGGTTTCTAAGATATCCATCATTTGCACATACTGTATCGATTGTGTCCATAGTATCTAATAATCATCCAACAATTAATTTTAATTCATCTTGAGAAGTAATTAATCCATTGTTCAATTCTTTTTCTAGACGAAGAAGATGATATTTAATTTTAAGAATATTTTTAATCAAAATATCAATATATTCAGTATTAATTTGATGGGCAACTCATCCACCATATTCTCCAACTGCTTGGGCATTTACTTCAAGAGCAGAAATTAGAGCATTGCATGTTTCGTTGATTTTATCCATTAAGTTGGATAATTTTTCATTTGATTGGATTGAATTTGATGATTCCATGGTTTAAATATGAAATGAATAAAAGATTTATTTTTTATTTGACGATGTAATTATATTCGTGGAATAAAAAATTTGCAAAAATTTTAACGATTTTGACTTTGAATCATCTTACGTTTTGAAAATCTGACTTTTTTGATATTTACTTTGGTAAAAAAATAGTATTTTTTGATAACTAATAGTTTGCAATTGAGAGAAAATTTAGTGATTTTTTCAGCGAAAAATGTTAATAGCTGTTACTATAATAATTATAAAATCCATTATAGCAGATGGATATATTTTCATAAATATATCATGGATAAGCCACATAATTATGTTTATAATGAGTCATATACGTGTTCGTTGTGCTGATTTTGTAGTGGAAGATCGCAAAGTATATTGTACAGATGCGATTGGAGGTAAAAGTCAGATTATTCAAGCTTGGTTAGACACAATTCATATTACAAGAATTAAAATTGTTATGATAATAAGCAATTCTTTTGTCATTTTACCTTTTATATTTAGTATATTTCTAATTCCAGATATAATGTTTGTAGTAAATCCAGCATAACTTCCGACAAATAAACATGCTAAACTATTAAAAATACAATCTCCAGTCTGAATTGAAAGCATTTTATTTCTTTTTTTAGAAAAAGTACTTATTCCAAGGAGAATGGATCATATAAATGAAAAGATATTGGCTATTAAAACACTATTCATATTAAATTTATTACAATATATATTATATATATAACTATATTCTTTGTAAATTCTATATTGATTTTCTCGGTAAAAAGCATAATTTTTAGTCAGATTTTTTATTAGTTATTTGAAATATATGAAAATAGTTCAATGAGCAATTAAAACGCCAAAGCAGATTGCAAACATTAGAGAAAGTTGAAAATATTTGAATGAAATGCTTCTTATTCTCAGAGAAAAAGCTAAAGCATGAGTGGCTTTAATTGAACTTGAGTTTGTGGCAGAACACTTTATTCAGCAGCATAATTTGAGATGAGCCTTTAAGTGATATGATGGATATCCTACGAATTTGTGTTTATCCGTAAATAATTGTGTAGTTCATTGAATTCCTGATGATTATATCCTCAAAAATGGAGATTTGCTCAAAATCGATGCATGAGTAATTTATGAAAAATGATATTCTGATTCTGCGATTTCGGTAGTGATTTGATGAGAAATGGCAAATCCATTAGCTCATGAGTTGATAACTGTGACTAAATCTGCATTAGATAATTGAATTGTAACCAT
>JAEEGL014050906.1_pt1 | contig 10428 bp, 5 predicted proteins | sample 9134231 | NCBI WGS metagenome assembly JAEEGL01 (sample SAMN16246548, study PRJNA631951) | gut metagenome | biome: gut microbiome; feature: rumen; material: fiber-attached | host: Bos | place: Iran: Karaj | collected 2018-10 | reverse complement strand
TCTGTTATATCTTGTATCATTACCATTATTCCAGATGGTCTATCATTTTCATCTTTAAATTGGGCAAAAAATAAATTTAAAGCATTTTCTCCAACCTTTACATTTTGTTCTGAAGAGGTCCAATTTTCTAAATATATTATTTTTTCCATATTGATATCTAAATGTAATTTATCATTAAATATTTTTCTAAAATCATTTTCTGCCTTCGTTAATTGCAGTAATCTAGTTGCTGCTGGGTTAATAAAAATAACATTTCCATCCATATCAAATGCAATAATTCCATCTGTCATATGCAATATAATAGTCTCTATTTGTTTTTTTTGTCTGTAAACCTCATTTAAATTTTTTCGTAATTCATTAGTCATCATATTAAACGTGTCTATAATTTCATCATTATTTTTATTTTTCTTTCTCTTCTTATTATTAGATATTACTTTATCTGCATCTTCTAATAACTTTGTTATTGGTTTATTTATTATTCTAGAAACTGCTATTCCCATAAAAAAACAAAAAAATGCATATATAAAATCAATTACTGCTATTAATATTATGGTTTGATTGATTTTTTCTTGCATAAAATTAAATCCAATACCATTTTCTGATATTTTTGTTAAGGTCTGTATTTGAAATATCCCTATTCCAGTTATTGTTATTATACCTATAATTGTAAATATTATTATTGTCTTTATATGTGTATTTTTTAGCATTTTGTACCCCTCATTTAATAATTTTTTATAAGATAATAACATTATCCTATCTACTATAATATTTTCCAAACAAGTAGGGGCAGACTTTACCAGTCTGCCCCTACTTGTATAAATTTCACTTACTTGCTATATAATAGCCTACACTTCTTTTGGTCATTAATATTTTTGGAGCTGAAGTATCTTTTTCTATTTTTTCTCGAATTCTTCTTACTGTTACATCCACAGTACGTATATCTCCGTAATATTCATATCCCCAAACCTTTTCAAGTAATACTTCTCTTGTTACAACTTGTCCTGGTTGATTTGCTAAATATTTTAAGACTTCAAATTCTCTTAATGTTAATTCTATAGGTTTATCTCTAAGCTTAACCTCAAATTTATCTATATCAATGGCTAAATCTCCAATTATAATCTTTTTGGTTTGTTTATTATCTTGATTTGATATTTCTATTTCCTTAGAACCCGCTTCAAATTTTCTAAGATTAGCTTTTATTCTTGCCATTAACTCTCTAACACTAAAAGGCTTTGTAACATAGTCATCGGCCCCAAGTTCTAAACCAATTATTTTATCTATTTCCTCATCTTTTGCTGTTAACATTAGTATCGGAACATTTAGTTTTGTTCTTATTCTTTTACAAACAGTTAATCCATCCATTCTTGGAAGCATTATATCTAATAGAATTAAGTCTGGTATTTTTTCTAATGCTAATTCAACAGCAGTTATTCCGTCATTAGCTTCTATTGTATTATATCCTTCTTTTTGAAGATTGTATACCAATATATCTACTATTGGTTTTTCATCATCAACAATTAATATCGTCTTTTTACCATCATCTATTATTTCGTTTCCCTCCATAATAACCTCCATTTGCACAATAAATCACTCTAACAAATATTATATCACAAGTGATTTCCTTTTAAAATATATCACATCCATATAATTAACACAAGTTTTTTTGTAAAAAAATTGTAATATTTTTGTTAAATTGTAATTTCTATGTCATATATTCTGTTATTATCTATTAAAAACACATAAATATCTTTTTGTAATCTCCCATTAATTTTTACACTTTTCACATTATTTTCTTTAAAAATATTCCTAATTTTAAAATTATAAACGCTCCCTCCATATTTGTATACAAAAAAATACTCTTCCCAACTATCTGGCACACATGGAGACAATGTTAAAATATTTTTATTAATATTTATTCCAAGAATATTTTGTATTCCACATCTATAATACCAGCTAGCAGAGCCTGTATACCAACTCCAGCCACCTCTTCCAAGTAAATTTCTACTTCCATATATATCTGCAGGTATAACATATGGTTCAATTTTATAAACATCTTGTTTCTCTTTATTTTTAGAATGTTCTATTGGATTTATCATTGTAAAATATCTTTCTGCCTTATTTTTTAGTCCTAAATTTGAAAATGCAATTATTGCCCAAATTGCTCCATGAGTATATTGTCCTCCATTCTCCCTAACCCCTGGCAAATATGATTTTATATATCCTGGTTCAAACTCTCCTTGTTCAAATGGTGGATTTAAAAGTTTAATTATGCCTGTTTTTTTATCAATCAAATACTCTTCCAGCTTTTCAAGAGCTTTATTTTGTTTTTCTTTGTCACCAGCTTTAGAAATTACTGACCAACTTTGTGCTATACTATCTATTTTACATTCTTCATTCGAATTACTTCCTAAAACTTTACCATCATCCATAAAAGCTCTTTTATACCAATTACCATCCCATCCTTTGGTATTTAATGCTTTTTTTAATTTTTCAACAATTTGTTTATATCCATTGGCTAAGTTTTCATCATTTTTTAATGCAACTATTGGTATAAATCTATTTAATATATCATATAAGAAAAAACCTAACCAAACACTTTCTCCTTTTCCTTTGTTACCAACTGTATTAAAGCCATCATTCCAATCTCCTGTTCCAATTAAAGGCAAGTCATTTTCTCCAAATTGTAAACTAACATTTATTGCTCTTACACAATGAGAATATAAACTTTCTTTTAGCTCCATCTTTTGATGTAAATCATAATTTTCATCTTCTTTTTCTCCAAGGATATTTCCATTAATATATGGTATTTGTTCATCTAGAATGCTATAATCTTCTGTAAAATTTATATAATCTAAAACAATATACACAAGCCATAGTCTATCATCTGAAAACCTCGTTCTTATACCTCGCTTGCTTTCCTCATGCCACCAGTGTTCCACATCCCCTTCAACAAATTGATGCATGGCATGCTTTATTATTTGATTTTTAACAATACTTGTATCTAAATATTCTATTCCTATGCAATCCTGAAGTTGGTCTCTAAAGCCATATGCTCCACCTGATTGATAAAATCCGCTTCTTGCAAGAAGTCTTGATGATATTGTTTGATACATACTCCATCCATTAAGCATTATATTAATAGAATCTATTGGAGTATTAACTCTTATTTTACCAAGTAAATTAGCCCAGTATTTTTTTGTATTTAATAATTCTTCTTTGCACTTATTTATATCTTTAAATTTTGTATCAATACTATTTTCTGTAGTTCCTATAATAAAAACAATTTCTTTTTCTTCCTTTGCCTTTAAATCTAATTCAATTTCTATTGCAGCACAAGAATTATTTCCAAGTGAATTCTCATTGTTTAAATTTTCTTTACCATAAATATTTATACTATTTCTATTGCCTGTAAATGCCTTTGTTTTTTCGCTACTATAAATGTATACTGTTTCAGATACCTCTTGTCCATATAAATTATTTATTGTTATATAATCTTTTTTTTCATTATATTTTAAATTCAAATAACCATTTGTTTTTAGTTCCTCTTCCCCTAGTACATCATCTATTTTATAAATCAAATTTAATTTCTTTTCTTTATCTGTTTTGTTTGTTATTTTTAATATATTTATTTTAACATCCTCATTAATTGGTATAAATACATTCAGTTCTTGTTGAATATAATCATTTTCTTGTTTAAAATTTGCATATCCAAAACCATATTTAGTCAAATGATTTCCCTCTGCTATTCTCCAAACCTTATTTTCTAAAAAATCCTTTACATATATTGATTCAGACGGAGTGTCAATAATAGTATCATTTGACCATCTCGTTATTCTATTTAATCTACTATTTTTACTCCACGTATATCCACCCAAATTCTGAGTAACTATTGTACCTATTCTTCCGTTTGTTAAAATATTTGACCATGCTGACGGTACATCTCTATTTTCCAAAATAATATAGGACATGCCATCCCTTTCAAACCCACCATAAGAATTTTTGTATTTTAACTCCATGTTTTCTATATTATATTTTTTAAAATTATTCTCTATATCTAATATTTTTTTATCATTAAATAGTTCAGTTTTTGCTAGATATTCTTCTTCCATTTCAGTTATTAAATTTTCTAAATTTCCCAAATGAGTATCTAAAATAATATTAGCTCTAAATTCAAATAAATCTATATCTTGAATTTCTTTTCTATCCAATATAAATATTCTATTATTTAACAAATAATTTATTCCTAAATTATATATTTCTCTTTCAATCTCATTTTTTACAAATTTCTCATATACATTTATTTCATCATCAATAATTATTAAATCAACAGCTATTTTCTTGGTCATAAAATATTCATAAGCTTTTAGCACTTCTTTTACAGTATACACATCATTTTCTTCTTTAACTTTTACAAGTAATATTGGTAAATCTCCTGATATTCCATATTTCCAGAAGTCTTTTTGAAAATAAGTTTTATTTGATAATTTTCTTAAAATATCTTTTTTCATTGGATTAAACTTTATTATATACGATAATAACTTTTGATATAAAATTATGTCTTTTCCTTTTAGTCTCAGATACCTAGCTTCTTCTTCTGTTCTTATTTTTGATATTTCAAAGGCTTTATTTACACTTTCCAAATTCATATATTTATTCAGTTTATCAATTGCTACTTTTTTATCTTCATTAACACTTATTACCAAGTTAAACTCTACACTATTCTCTGCCTTTATATTTACAGTTCTTTTTAATGCTACAACTGGATCTACAACTAATCCAACTGTACTTTCAAACTCTTCCGATTTTTCTATTTTCTTTGGTATTTCATTATTTAATCTTCCGATATAACTTCTCTTTATCTATTTCATACTCAAAATCTTCTTTTTCGTTTTCTTTAGAAAACAACCCTATAGCCATATTTATTTCATTTGAATTTCCTCTTTTATTTCTTCTTATCAATAAACCATTTTCTAATTCTTCATACTTTAAAAATAAATTATTAAAGGCTTTATGTGCTATATCTTGACTTGCTGTTGATAATATTGGTTCTAACACGCTCGTAATTTCTATTGTTTCATTTTGTTTTCCTTTGTTTTTTATTTTTATATTTCTAATTTCAACGCTTTCATTGGGTGCTATTATATTTTTAACTACAGTTTCTATGTTCTCCTCTTTTTTAGTTATTTTATTCATATCCGGACTAAATTCTATTTTATAATTATTGCTATTATACTCTTCTTTGTTTATATAACTACTCCAGATTTTTCTTGAATTTATATTTTTAAAATAAATTTGAATACCTTGTTTAATGTGTTCCGTTTCTTTATATCTATTAATTAAAATATCTTTATATTTACTATATCCTGTTCCATCTTGATTAAATACTACAGAATAATCTTCACTTGATATTACATTTAATCTGTTTATTCGTTCATCTATTTTGTTTATTGTTCTTACCACATAGTTGTCGTATCCGCTATATTTAATCTTCTCAACAACTTCTTTTTTCTTTTTGGTTATAATTACATCTTCTGGCATCTTTTCTTGAAGTAATATATCTATACCTTCTATTTCCGGATTTTCAGAAAACCTTTGTTGCAAAATGTTATTATTCATAAAATTATTTATTGATAATAATATAAGCGCTTGATGATGTGCCATATATGTTTTTACTATTTCGTACTTTTTGTTTTTAGCAATTCTATCTGGAGTGTAATCTATTGATTCATAAAATCCGTATTGGTTGTACATTCCTTTTTTTTCTAATAATTTTATATTACTTATTACATCTTCTGGACAATCTGAAAGTGCCATTATGCTGCCATAACTTGATACCACTGCCTCATCTGCAAGTCCTCTTTTTAAACCTAACCATGGTATACCAAAGGCTTTATATTGATAATTTGAATTTAAATCTTTTAAATTAAATGCTGATTCTGATATTCCCCACGGTATTTCTAATTTATTACAGTATTTTTTTTGACACATTATCATAAATTTGCAAGATTCATCTAATAAACTCCCCTCATACCTTTTTATATTTATATTGGGCATTAAATACTCAAAAGCTGTTCCAGACCATGAAATCAAACCTTTTTTTCTGTTTAAAGCAGTAAGTGTTCTACTTAAGTTTTCCCAATGTTCTAGTGGAATATCTTTTTTTGCTATTGCAATCAAGCTGGTCTGCCTTGCTTCTGATGCAAGCAAATCATAATATGATGGGGTTAATCTGTTTTCATCTATATTAAAGCCTATTGAAAACAATCCAACCTTTTCATCATATAATTTTGAAAAATTTGTATTCTTAATTAGTTGCTTTATATATTGTATTTGTATTTCTATTCTTTCCATCTTTTGTGTAGGCACAATATTTGTACCTGCACATTCCTCTAAAAAAGTTTTTAAGATATAAACGTATCCAATAAAATTCCCACTATCAACGGTCGAAATATATTCTGGTCTTAACGGTGTAAGATTGTTTATATTGTACCAATTATATAAATGTCCATTCCATTTAGGTAATTTTTTTATTGTTTCTAACATTTGATTTATTAATTCCAAACATTTATCTAAAGCTATAAATTTAAAATCATAAGCACTAATTACACTAATTAAAGCAAGCCCAATATTAGTTGAAGAAGTTCTATTTACAACTTTTTCTGTTCTTGATTCTTGATAATTATCTGGTGGTAAAAAATTATACTCTGGTTTTAAATAATCTTCAAAATATTGCCATGTTCTTTTTGCAATATCTCTTAAATAATCTTTATCTTTTTTATTTAGTTGTTCTACCTTATTTTTCTTAATTATAGGCTTACTTATAATAAATAAAATAAATGGTTCTGTAATCCATAATATTGAAAAAAATAATAATAAAACATTTTTTATATCAATAATTATATATAAGAATATTACACCAAACAAAACATTAATCCACATTGTTCTTGTATACTCTATTAGATTTTTTTTCGATTTTTTTTCTGCTTCTTCTGCAGTAGTCCACTCTAGCAAATGTTTTTTTGACTTAAAAACTCTATATATTGTTTTTATTATTGCCCTTATATAAATATATGCTTTATATGGAATAGATCCTAAATTTAATATTTCTCTAAATATTGTTCCCTGTATAATTCCCAAATTATTAGAAAAATTTTCAGACTTTGTTACCCCCTCTTTTTTATAAACAATATAATTTATTATTTCAATTATAATATTTATAAATATACTAATTACTATAGTCCACAACACTATATTAGTACTAATTCCGCTTATTTTTTTTGCTAATACAAAAAATAATAATCCCATAAACTGTGTGAATTCTAGTAAACTTCTTCTAAGATTATCAATTATCTTAAACTTGTCTAATTCACCTAATGGATTTTTTGTATTTTCATTTTTCCTATTCTTTGTTTTCTTACAAAGCCACCTAATTATTTGCCAGTCTCCTCTTACCCATCTAGTGCTTCTGGTTATATAAGTATTATAACTGCTTGGATATGCATCAAATAAGAATATATCTGAAGCTAATCCACATTTTAAATATAATCCCTCCAACAAATCGTGACTTAAAACAGTATTTTCTGGTATGTTATTTTTTTGTACTTCCTCAAATACTTCTAAATCATATATTCCCTTTCCCGTAAAAATCCCTTCATTAAAATTATCTTGATAAATATCTGAAATTGCATTACTATAGAAATCCGTTCCACCAATTCCTGCAAATATTTTTGTAAACATACTTTTATTGGAAGATTTAATATCTATTCCAATTCTTGGCTGTATTATTCCATATCCATCTACTACAATATTTCTATTTTTATCAATAACTGGCGTATTTAAAATATGTGCCATTGCTCCTATTAATTTTTTTGCGGAATCTAATACAAGTTTTGTATCTGAATCTAAAGTTATTACATATTTAATTTTGGGAACTTCTTTATTTTTTATTGAATTATATATAAATGTATTCTCTTTTTTACCTAGTAAAAAGCTGTTAAATTCGCATAATATTCCTCTTTTTCTTTCCCATCCTAAAAAGCATTTTTCTTTTTCATTCCATGTTCTTTTTCTGTAAATAAAATTAAATTTTAAAAATTCATCATCTTTATATTCAATATTTAATTTTTCTATTATTTTCTTTCCTTCACTTATTATTTCTTCATCAAAATCTTCTTTTTCTCTATTTCCTGATGTACAATCTCCTAATAATGTAAAATATAAATTTTCTGATTTATTGGCCAAATAATACACTTCTAAATTTCTAAACATTTCCTGTAGTTTTTCTTTAGAATCTATTATTGTTGGAATTACTACCATTGTACTATATTCTTCTGGAATATTATCTCTAAAATAAATTTTAGGAATAAGCTTTGGCTTTACAATTTTGCTAAGAATATAATGTGCTAATTTAATTACAATTTCACTTATTGGTATATATAATAACAACAAAGAGATTATCGCATAAATTACACTAAATTTTAATAAATTTAATGATACAATAAAATCTATTATACTTATTAGTAGTATAATAGTACCTATATAAATATTCTTTTTATTTAAGGTTTTCTTTAGCTTTACTCCTAAAACACATTCTAATTGCCTTTTACCATCAGAAATTAAATAATAACCAATATGTGATTTCTTTTTATTTTTTGAATATTTGTTTTTCTCTGCTAACTCTAAAGCTTTTTGAGTTATATAAATTTCAGAAATTTTATTTTTTTTTGATAATTCTTTTATAATATCTCTATAATATGTTTTTGTTTTATGATCCATTTTACAATAGATTTTAGCAGGATCCTTTTTTAAAATACTTTCTACACTATTTAATTCTTCAAATATTTCTGTAAAATTAATTCTTTGTATATCTTGTATACTTTTAATACAATTTCCTATATAAACCTTTTGCAAAGCTATATTAAAATGCTCTCTTTTTATTATTTCAGCAATAGTAGTTCCTGTTTTACTAACTTGCTCTTCTAAAATATTAATAAACGGCAAACCCTTTCTTCCGTATAATTTTAGTCTATATGATAAATATTCTATAAATGTTTCCTTTGATTCATATTGTTCTATTTTTTCATTATAAGTATCTTTTTTTAATTGTCTTTTACTAACCTCAACATTTTCTACAAATCTTTCAATTATACTTTCAACTTTATATTTTTGTATTTCTGCACCATTTATTTTTTCACATACATTTCTTATTTTCTCTATTAACGCAATATACAAAAATATGCTTATATTCCATATTTCTTCCATGTTTAATGTTTTCTTTTTTTGATATGCTTGTAAAATATTTTTTAATTCGCTTACTTCAATTTTTCCTTCTGTATATGCTACTATTTCTGATGATAACACATATATTCTTGCAAATCCATTATATAATCCATTTGATATTCCTACAAAATTTGTATATTTTTTTAAACTTAATTCTTTTTTTATCATTCTATATGTTTCTTCAATTATATAATAATTATCAACAAGCCATTCTCCGGCAGGATGAATATTTATATTTTTCTTTAAATTTTGATTTAATATTTCATAAGTTTTTGTTATAAAATTAAAATTTTCTTGTAGTCTATATATTGGATAGGTATTTTTATTAGACCTTTTTTGTAAATTATGTTCAGAAGCAATTTTTTCTAAATAAACTTCTAACTGTTTTTCATCTAATAAAGCTCCTTTTATATTTAAAAAATTATTCTTTTTCACAAACTCCACTTCCTAAAAATAGTTACAATTACTTTTAATTATAGCCGCAACGTCGCTTGCGCAGGGTATATGATTTTTCTTCGACTAAAGAACAGAAAAATATATACCCTGCCGCTGTTGCTACTCTATAAATTCAAATTTACTGTCAACTGCAACAAAAATAAAATTTACCATTTTTATTTTTCCAAAATAATCTTTTTTTATACAAAAAAAGAAAGACCTGGAATTTTCCAAATCTTTTTTTCTTATAAATATTTTTGTAAATACTTTTGTGAAATTTTATTATAATCTTTTTTACTTTTTCTATAATAATCTTTAAACAAAAACATATTTAAAATTGTTAATATTACAACAATTATTGTAAAAAAAATCTTTTTCATTTGTATCACCTATTTTTATTTTATATACGTTATTTTGCTTTGTCAATACTTTTATAATATATTGTAACATTTATTTGGTATTTTAATAATATAATTATAACAAATAATATTTTAACTTGGAGGTTTCTTATGAATAATATGAACATGAATATGTTATTAAATATGCTTTCTAAAATGGATAAAAAGGATTTAGAAAAAGGTATTGAACAGGCAAATAAAATTTTAAATTCTAAAGATAAAAATCAGATAATTGATCAATTAAAAAATAATAACAATAAATTGTAATTTGTTGAGGAGAATATTTCTGAATTTTAACATTTTTTCGTAGCGGAGC
>JAEEGL013485888.1_pt1 | contig 10428 bp, 9 predicted proteins | sample 9134231 | NCBI WGS metagenome assembly JAEEGL01 (sample SAMN16246548, study PRJNA631951) | gut metagenome | biome: gut microbiome; feature: rumen; material: fiber-attached | host: Bos | place: Iran: Karaj | collected 2018-10 | reverse complement strand
TTGACCAACTTGGTTTATCGCGGTTACGCGCCTATCGCGGCGCGTCACGCCCACTCGGCGCGAAAAAAACATTTTTCGGCCACGTGGGCGACGCGAGCGATGCTCGCTTGGCGTTTCACTAAAATGTCCCGAAGGGACGAAGAGGTACTTCCTCGTATGCCTCCCCTATTCATAGGGGAGGTGTCCCGCAGGGACGAAGGGGTCCTTCCGAATCGCCCCCTATTAAACAGCGGCAGATCGGCCGTCATTTTCCTTCTTGCAAACCGCGGCGGGTTATGCTATATTATGTCCTGTTCCCGCGCGCTTTTTCCGGCATTACGCCCGTGCGCGGGGCATATAACTGATAAGAAAGGAGCGGCTATGGGCCTTTTCAGCAATCTCACCGGCGCCGGCAAGGGGTTCGGGTTCACAGACAGCCTCAAATACGTCAAGGATTATAAAACGGAGACCTACACCGATAAAAAGGGAAGGACCCGTGAAAAAGCCGTTTATATCGGCACCTGGTTCGTGCTGACCGAAGAGCCGAAAAAAGCCCGGCTGAAGGTCTTTTCCGGCGCTGCCCTCGGCGTGCTCGCCGTCGCGCTGCTCGTCGTGACGGAGCTCGGCTACTATACCGGCTCGGCGTGGCTCCCCGTTTCCGTTCCGAGGCTGCTCGCGCTGTTCCCCGCGCTGTACCTTTTAATGGGCGTAGCGTACCTGCCCTACGGGCTGAAGCCCATGCACCGCGACCGCTACATGCATTCGTTCATCCGCGCCTCAAGATCGGGCGTGGCGGTGCTGGCCATGACCGCCGTTTCGTTCATCGCGTCGTTCGTCTACCGCATGGTGATGAAGGACTGGACTTTTGTAAAGGGCGACTGGATCTATATAGCGGCCTCCGCCGCCATGTTCGCCTCGATCGGGCTGATGCTGTGGGTGCTCTACTCGGCCGACGTGGACGAAAAACCCAATTCCCACTATAAGGATGAGTGACGAATTATAGCGGTATTTGCTTGGGTTTTGATCAAATTGTGTACAAGTTTTGAACAAATTTTAAAAAATAGCTTGACAAAGATAGCTGCGGTTTGTATAATGAGTTAGTGATTATATAAATGTCTGTGCCTATGCGCGGGCGTTTATACAATAAATCTATAGGAGGAATTCAACATGAAGAAACTTCTGGCACTGCTTCTTGCATTGCTGATGGTCGTTGCTCTTGCCGCGTGCACCAAGAAGCCCGCGGAGCAGCAGCAGCAGGGACAGCAGGGCGGCGAGCCCACTGAGCCCGGTACCACCACCCCGCCCGATGAGCCCGAAAAGTATTGGTGCGACGAGTTCGACACCATGACCCTGGGCAACTACAAGTACGCCGAGCAGAATGAAGCCGGCGAATGGGAAGGCGACTATGTATCCCTTTACGATTATTGCGGAAAGGATGCCAAGATCGCTGACGTCGAAGAGGATCCTGAGACCGGCTTCGGTTACATCACCGTTGACGGCGAGAAGCATCTCCTCGGTCTGGACTTCCTGACCATGGCGATGGTTTTCAACAACGATCCTACCGGAAGCGCCTACAAGGATGAGAACGAAGTCTACGCCGCTTGGTGGAGGCTTTACATCACCCGTTGGAACTACCTGCTTCCCGAAGTTCCCCTCTACTCCAATGAGTACTACGATGTTTACAACACCAAGATCAAGGGTGTTGAAGAGCATCAGACCAACCCCTTCTGGGGCGTTGCGTCCGCTCTGATCGACTGGACCTCCGACGATGGCAAGATCATCATCGGCAGCTCCACCGAGCTTTCCGGTAAGTTCCGTTATTCGGCTTTCGCATCCACTAATCCCGGATCTTCCGATAACGATGTTAACAACCTGACCACCGGTCTTGAGACCGTTACCACCACCAAGGACGGCAGCTATGCTTGGAACGACACCGTTGTTGCTTCTCACGAAGAGACCCTCAACGAGGATGGCTCCAAGACCTTCGATATCACCATCAAACAGGGTCTGAAGTTCTCCGATGGTTCCGACGTCACCGCGAAGGATTACCTCGCGTTCACCATGGCTATGTACTCCCCCGTTGGCACTCAGGCCGGCGGTCGTGAGCTCAAGGCTATGACCACTGTCGGTTGGGCTGGCGATAACGGCTACGGCGCTTACACTGGTCCCGACAGCGAAAAGGGCAGCAAGGTTTGGACCGGTCTCCGTCTCCTCGGCGACTATGAGTTCTCCGTAACCGTTCCCGCTGATTACATCCCCTACTTCTATGACCTCTCCTATGCAGGCTTCTCCGCACAGCCCAAGGCCGCTTTCCTCGGCTCTGCTGACATCCTTGATGACGGCGAAGGCTGCTACCTGACCGATGACTTCTACGCTCAGGATGCTGACGGCTACATCCAGGCCGCCGCTATCAAAAAGCTCTGCACCGACACCAGCGCTGAGAACTATGCTGCTTATCCCTGGTCCGGTCCCTACTATGTAGAGAGCTACGATACCGTTGACTCCTCTGCTGTTCTTAAGAAGAACCCCTACTTCGTTGGCAACTACGAAGGCGTAACTCCCAGCATCGATCAGATCGTTTACAGGAAGATCGTTGAAGACACCCAGCTCGAAGATTTCAAGAATGGCGGTATCGACATTCTGGCTGCTATCACCGGCGGTAAGGCTACCGACGATGCTCTGAAGGCAGTCGAAGAGTCCGGCGGCAAGTACGCTGCTGTTCATTACAGCCGCGCCGGTTACGGTAAGCTTGCGTTCCGCTGCGACTACGGTCCCGCTCAGTTCACCGAAGTACGTCAGGCTGTTGCTTACTGCATGGACCGCGCTGACTTCGCCAAGAAGTTCACCGGCGGTTACGGCGGCGTTGTAAATGGTCCTTACTACACCGGTTCCTGGATGTATCAGGAAGCTATGAAGCAGGGCATGGAGCTCGATCCCTATGCAACGAGTGCTGACTCCGCTATCGAAGTCCTTGAAAAGGGCGGCTGGATCTATAACGCTGACGGTTCCGAGTACGATATCGAAAAGGGCGGCGTCCGTTATAAGATGATCCCCGGCGACGTTATCAACGACAACGATAAGGCTTACAAGTCTCAGGATGGCACCTACACCGTTACCGAGGTCGACGGCAACTACTACATGCCTCTCGTAATCAACTGGTTCGGTACCACCCCCAACGAGTTCACCGATCTGCTCCAGACCGGCTTCAAAGGGAACGACAACATCGCGAAGATCGGTATGGTTGTTTACAACCAGCTCGGTGACTTCGGCCCGATGCTTGACGAGTTCTATCAGCAGCAGGTTTACGGCTACTATTCCGGTACTCCCATGTACTGCGCATTCAACTTCGCAACCGGCTACAACTCTGCCGCTTACGATTACTCCTGGAATATGAGCGTTGATCCCGGGTACTACGACGATTACTCCGCGTACTACATCAAGGATTCCGCTGATATCCTCTGGCTCATCGAGAAATAATTAAATTTCTTGGTTAGACTAACCGCGCATCCGGCGACGAAGACCTCGCCGCCGGATGCGTTTCTTCACCCGGTTTATCACTTTGAAAGCTCCACATTAAGCTTGTGCGCTCCGATGAAATGCTCGGCGGTCTCCGTCGATTCAAGGAGTCCGTCGGGTGACGGGCCGGAATGGCCGGCAAGCCTTCAAAATCATTTTTTGTTTTGAGACTCCCTAAGCGGAGCCATTCTGAATGTGTAAATGATAAAATAAAGTCCTTACAAGGGCTAATAAAGGAGTTATTCCTATGGGAAGATACATACTTAAAAGGTTGATCTACATGACCCTCGTATTCTTCCTTCTGACCTTTATCCTCTTCTGTCTGTATCAGATGATGCCCGCTAACCGCGCGTACACCGATGCGAAAGCGGAATATCAGACCTTGAAGAATCAGAAGGATATATCGTTCGATGATCTGTACCTGAAGTACCGACGTCTGTATGGCACTGATACCGATAACAAGATCGTGCTGTATCTGCGTTGGCTCGGCATAGCCCCCAACTACTACGGCGTTCGTTCCGGCATTTTCACGGGCGACTTCGGTTACTCCTATGAACACGGCGCCGACGTTATCGACGTAGTTAAGCCCCATATCAGGAACTCCTTCCTGATCGGTCTCTTCACCGAGGTAGCGGTTCTCGGTATCACGATACCTCTCGGTATCAAATGCGCGGTCAAGAAAGGCAGCCGCTTCGACAGAGGCGTCCAGTTCTTCTCTCTGATCGGCTTCTCAACTCCAAGCTTCATTATTTACATCATATTCATCGTACTGTTCTGTTCGATACTGCATCTATTCCCGGTAAGCGGTATGAAAACGCCGGGCAGCACTTATACCGGCTTTAAGAACATTCTCGACGTTCTCTGGCACATCACGCTGCCGACCATCTGCTTGGTATTCGGTTCTCTCGCAGGCATAACCCGTATCTGCCGCGCGTCCATGATCGACGCTCTGAGCCTCGACTGTATCCGTACCGCCCGTGCAAAGGGCTTGACTGAGAAGGTCGTCGTTTACAGCCACGCATGGCGCAACGCTATCATCCCGATGGTATCCATCATCGTCGGCGGTTTCTTTGCAACCATTTCGGGCGCAATGATACTTGAAACGATGTTCGGCTTCAAGGGCATGGGTCTTCTGTTCCTCAGCTCCGTTCGTACGGCTGACTACGATATGATCATGTTCCTCGAAGTTATCTACACCTTCATCGGCCTGTTCAGCAACCTGGTTATCGACCTTACCTACGGTCTCGTCGATCCCCGCGTACGTATCAGCAAATAAGGGGGAAGTCAAATGGAAAAGAAGAAAAAAGAAAACATCTTCCGTAAGCTTGCCCGCTGGACTGTCCGCGGTCTGCTTGGCCTCAAATATGAGGAAAAGTGGTTCGGCAAGAAGGAGCATGAAGAGAAGGAGATCAAGTATAAGAACGGCGTCCCCGATGATTCCGAGCTTATCGTAAGCCCCGCAAGGCAGATCTTCCAGCGCTTCATGGAGCGTAAGTTCGCCGTGTTCGCAGTCTGCGTCGTTCTTGTAATGTTCATCGTCGTGTTCATCGTTCCCTACTTCATGCCGAAGTATTCCGATGCATATAACGAAACGCTGCAGGTCGACCTCCCGCCGACAATGAGCATGATGAAGGTCCCCAAGGAGCTTCAGAACAACGTCAAGATGATCGACGGTTACGGCAACTTCACCGTTGGTCTTTCCAACGACGGTAAGGTCTACGTTTGGGGCGTTACCAAGATCGGCGCATCCGGTATCGACGTCAAGAACATACCCGATGAAGTCAAGAACACCAAGATCGCTTGGGTAGCCGCCGGTTACGACCACATCATCGCCATCGGCGAGGACGGCAAGTTCTACGGCTGGGGCCAGAACCGTTTCGGTGAGTACGCCAGGAGCGAAGAGGCTCTTTCCAACGATACTATCGAACCCGTTCCCGAGATCGTCGCAAACGGCGAGCTCAACCCCAACGATATCAAAAAGATCGAGTGCGGTTATCAGGCTTCCGCGATCCTCATGAACGACGGTACCCTTTATATCTGGGGTAACAAGAAGACCTATGATAACATGCAGTCCTTCATAGCGGCGGAGACCCCCTATGAAGATATCGCTTTCGAGCTCAACTACTTCGTAGCGCTCGACGAGCACAGGAACAAGATCATCACCAGGGTCAAGAACTACCACACCCTGTTCCGCAGGACGGTTCTTTCCAACACCAAGGCGGTCAAGTTCACGGATTACCTCAACGGCCGTACCATTGAGAGCATCACCTGTACCTCCAAGACGGTATGTATGGTGCTTTCCGATAAATCCCTTGCGTTCGCGGGCGACTTCCCCAACGACAGCGTTGAAGCTCCCAAGCTTCCCGAGGGCGAGTATTTCGTCGATATCGACGGCGGCGCCTACCATTACGTTGGCCTGACCAATAAGGGCAATGTTTACTCTTTCGGCGGCGACCATTACTATCAGACCAAGACTCCCTCCAACATCACCGGAGCCGCCAAGGTCTATGCCGGCCCGTTCCAGAGCTACGTTCTGGATTCCAACGGCAAGGTCATCGCCAAGTGGGGCCTCAAGGGTTACCCCTTCGGCACCGATGAAGCGGGCGCCAACATCATCGAGCGTGTCGTTGCCGGCGGTCGTATCACGATGTCCGTCGGTGCTATCGCGGTCATAATCGAGATCATCATCGGTGTTTCCATCGGTCTGCTCTCCGGTTATTTCGGCGGTTGGCTCGATATCTTACTCATGCGTATAGCCGAGGTGTTCAGCTCCATTCCGCTGTACCCCTTCATGCTGATACTGCAGTCGCTGCTTGCTCAGGTATCCATGACCACCAACCAGCGTCTTTACATGATCATGGTCATCCTCGGTATCCTCGGCTGGCCCGGATTCGCATACATCACCCGTGCTCAGATACTTGTTGCCCGTGAAAGCGAATACGTTACCGCGGCTCAGGCGATGGGCGTTAAGGAGACCAGGATCGCGTTCAAGCACATACTGCCCAACATCATCTCCGTTATTCTCGTTCAAATGACGTTGAGCTTTGCGGCTTCGATGCAGACTGAGACCTCGCTCTCCTTCCTCGGCTTCGGTGTTAACTACCCGCAGCCCAGCTGGGGCAACATGCTCGCCCGTGCAAGTAACGCTACCGCGGCTATCAACTTCTGGTGGCAATGGCTGTTCACTTCCGCGATCCTCGTTACGACGACCGTATGTATCAACACCATTGGTGATACGCTGCGCGACGTAATGGATCCGAAGTCCAGCAACGATAAGTAAGGAGGAATGAACCATGCCTTTGCTTGAAGTCAAACATCTTCACACCTTCTTCACAACGAAGAAAGGTATAGTCAAAGCCGTTAACGACGTTTCCTACTCCCTCGAAGCCGGTAAAACGATCGGTATCGTCGGCGAGTCGGGTTCCGGCAAGTCGGTATCTGCAATGAGTATCCTGCAGCTGCTCGACGGCAACGGCTATATCGACAGCGGCGAGATCCTCCTTAACGGCGAAGATCTTACCAAGAAGACCATCAAGGAGATGTACCACATCCGCGGTAACGAAATCTCCGTCATATTCCAGGAGCCCATGACGAGTCTTAACCCCGTATTCTCGGTTGACCGTCAGCTCTCCGAGCCGTTCATGATCCATCAGGGCATGAACAAGAAGGAAGCTCACGAGCACGCTCTTCAGATGCTGTACGACGTACAGATCCCGAACCCCGAGGTCGTCATCAAGCAGTATCCGCATCAGCTCTCCGGCGGTATGAGGCAGCGCGTCATGATCGCTATGGCGCTTGCCTGTAAGCCCAAGATCCTGATCGCCGACGAGCCCACCACCGCGCTCGACGTTACGATCCAGGCTCAGATCCTGAAGCTCATGAACGAGCTGAAGAAATCCACCGGAACCGCCATCATATTCATAACCCATGACCTTGGCGTTATCAATGAGATGGCCGACGACGTCGCGGTCATGTACTGCGGCCAGGTCGTTGAAAAGGCTCCCGCTTCCGTCATATTCCAGCAGAGCGGCACGATGAGCCACCCCTATACCGAGGGCCTGATGCAGTCCATTCCCCGCCTGGAGAATGACAGCGAGCGTCTGGATCCCATCCCCGGCGTCGTACCTCATCCCCTGGCTCTGCCCAAGGGCTGTAAGTTCGCACCTCGCTGCAAATACTGCACGCAGAAGTGCATCGACGAAGAACCTGCTCTGGTCAACGTAAGCGAAGACCAGATGATCAGATGCTTCTATCCTAACAAGGAGGACCGAAACAGTGCAGAACACAAACAAATTACTGTCGATTACTAATTTAAAGAAGTACTTCCCTGTTGCGAAGACCTCCATCTTCCAGAAGAAGCGTTTGTATGTTCGTGCAAACGAGGATATCACTCTTGATATCTATGAGGGTGAAACGCTCGGTATAGTCGGCGAGTCCGGCTGCGGTAAGTCTACTCTCGGCCGTGTGCTTTTACAGCTCTATCCCCAGACTGCGGGCTGCACGCTCTATTACGGCACCACTCTTGACCAGATGACTCCGAAGTACGTTATCGATACTTTGAAGCATGAGGGCAAGTACCGCAAGGCTCTTCAGAAGGCTACCGATAAGGCCAACGAGCTCGCCAAGAAGGTCGAAGAGGCCGGCGGCGAGGACGGCGCGGATTTCTATCTGCTCCAGGAGGCCAATATCGCAAGGTGTGAGGAACAGACCCACCTCAGCAATATCGTCAAGATCATCGGCGGTTTCTACGCCCATAACGATCATGAGGGCATCGAGCTCCTTGAAAAGCTTTTCGATCAGAACAAGAAGCGCAACAAGCTCGTTGAGGAGCGCGCCTCCTACCGCGTGAATTTCGAGCATTTCGATCATGAGATCGCCGAAGCTCCCGAGAAGAAGATCGCCAAGCTGACCGCAAAGCGCGACGCCGCGGCCAACTCCATGGCGAAGATCGATAAGGAGATCGAAGCATACGATTCCAAGATCGCTCAGCTCAACGCTTCGCTCGATCAGGTCAAGGCCAAGTATGCCGGCGACCCCGAGTTCGAGAAGTATGAGGCCATGCGCGACAACGGCATCGACCTTGCCCGTTTGAAGTACAACGAGATGCGTGGTCTGCGCAAGGATATGCAGATCATCTTCCAGGATCCGTACTCCTCTCTGAACCCCCGTTTCACGGTCGGTCAGATCATTGAGGAAGGCCTTGTAACTCATAAGTTCTACAAGCACGGTTCCTCCAAGCTTCGTGAGTACATCGTTGAAACGATGGAGAAGTGCGGTCTGCAGGAGTACATGCTGCACCGTTATCCCCACCAGTTCTCCGGCGGTCAGCGCCAGCGTATCTGTATCGCCCGCGCCCTTGCCGTCCAGCCCAAGTTCGTTGTCTGCGACGAGTGCGTATCCGCTCTTGACGTTTCCATTCAGTCTCAGATCATCAACCTGCTGCAGGACCTCAAGGAACAGCAGAAGCTTACCTACATGTTCATCTCCCATGACCTGTCGGTCGTTAAGTTCATTTCCGACCGTATCGCGGTCATGTACCTCGGCAACGTGGTAGAGCTCGCGGATAAGAAGACCATGTTCGACGATCCCCGTCATCCCTACACCGTTGCGCTGCTGTCCTCCATTCCCACCACGGAAGAAGGCTCCGCAGATAAGGAGAGGATCATCCTCGAAGGTAACATTCCCAGCCCCGTTAATCCCCCGCCCGGATGCAAGTTCTGCACTCGCTGCTACATGGCTACCGAGAAGTGCAGCAGGGTAGCGCCTCCCCTTGTGGAGATCGAGCCCAACCACTTCTGCGCATGCCATTATCCCGAGCGTAAGATCGATGAGAACAAGAACTTCCTCTTCAAGGTGAAGACCACCAAGAATGCGGACCAGTTCGAAGAAACTCAGGCGGTATGATGAAGGATAACGGCAAAAAGGGTAAGGAAGGTCACGTCGATCTCAGCGAGGAGGAGATCCCGCTCGAGAAAAACGATCCGTTCGCTCTGATGCTCTCGGGAATGCTCATGATAGGGCTGCCCTGCCTGATACTGATAATGATCATCATGGCGGCTGTTTATCTGGTGTTTCTGCGCTGAAGCGAAAGACCTGAATCCAATTACAATAAGACCGTCGGCTGTGCCGGCGGTCTTTTGTTATCTCATTTTTTTTGCAAAAACAAATGTATGATAAGGCCGGATCGTGCGCAAACTAACGCTACATTTTAAAACAGGAGGCATAAAATGCAGCAGAACAACAACCGGCCGTGGTTCATGGAAGGCTCCGCTCAGGGCGGCATAGATACCAAGGATCTCGGCACCGTGCAGGATGAAATGTATGCGGAAGCGCTTGCATATAAGAAGTGCAAGGTGTATGAATCAAGATTCCAGGATCAGGCGTTAAAGTCTATGGCGGCGGAGCACGCCGAGCATCACAGGCAGCACTTCGACGCGCTGAACAGCTATCTGGGATCGAGGAACTGAGAAAGGAACGGGACAGAATGAACAACACTCAGAACATGAGCGAAAGGGAGCTCCTTACCGATCTGCTCCATACCGAAAAGGATATGGCGAAGACCTATGCGGGGAGCATCACCGAATCCGCCAGCCCGGAGCTTCGCAGGCTCCTTACCCGCCATATGAGCGAGTGCGCGGAGGATCAGCTTTGCGTTTTCAACGAGATGCAGAGCCGTGATCTTTACCCCACCAAGCAGGCCGAGGCGCAGGAAGTGCAGACCGCCAAACAGAACATGCAGAATCTCAAAGACGAAGTCTGGTAATCAAAAAAAGCCCCAAGGGCGCAACACCCTTGGGCGCATTCACTTAAGGATACACAGCCTCAAAAGGTATCTTTTCGCGCCCCTCTTCGTTGAAAATGCTCGAAAGACCGCAACAAGTCTTTCTGCGCTTTTCGCCTCGATGGGCACAAAAATCTCCGCTTTTGAGGCGC
>JAEEGL011928124.1_pt1 | contig 10428 bp, 8 predicted proteins | sample 9134231 | NCBI WGS metagenome assembly JAEEGL01 (sample SAMN16246548, study PRJNA631951) | gut metagenome | biome: gut microbiome; feature: rumen; material: fiber-attached | host: Bos | place: Iran: Karaj | collected 2018-10 | reverse complement strand
CATTAAGGAAGAGACGAATATGAAAAAGTATGTTTGCGACGTGTGTGGCTACGAGTATGATCCTGAAGTAGGTGATCCCGAGAACGGCATCGCTGCCGGAACGGCTTTCGAAGACCTGCCCGATGACTGGGTGTGCCCGCTTTGTGGTGTTGGCAAGGATGAGTTCAGCGAGGCATAGTCTCACAGTTTTGTTTTTTTCTGCGCGAAGAATCAACGAAATGAAACATCTTTCTAATAAAAGCGCCAAGGTTCTCGTCATGACCTTGGCACTTGTTGCGTGGGGTTGTGTCGCATGGGCTCAGACTCCTTCCTATTCTGTGATTGCTGGCGACACGACGTGCCAGGTGTTTATCTATTCGCCCGGCGAGCGCGACGGCTTGCATCTGGCTTTTCATGCCGAGGACGACACTTGGCAGGAAGTGGGGCAGCTGTGCAGCTCCGACTATGGCCAGTGGGGTGCTGAGAAGCGTATGTACAAGCCGTCAGTGGTGCATGCCAACGACGGCTCGTGGCGACTGGTGTTCGGCGTGAACGACCACGCGCCTTGTTTCGCGGCAGCCTTCAGCGAGGATCTCATCACTTGGCGTCCGCAGGACTATCCACTCATGTCGCAAAAAGGTTGCTTGGAGCCCATCGTTTTTGCGATGGACGACGGCACGTTCGATATATATTATAAGGATCGCGCGGGGCAGAAGCACTACGTGCAGGCATCGGCCGACTTCCGCCACTTCACCGAAGACTCACTGCTGAGCAGCATCGACGATGTGGCTTGGCTGCGCGACAGCGTGACCGTTGTGCCGCGAGGCAAGCAGGAAGGCAAGATGCAGGAAGGCAATTTGTTTGATGTGCCAAAGGTACACCTCGACTTCATCCGGCAATGGTTCCATGCTCTGGCGCAGGAGGATGATCTGAATCGCGAGACGATGCGCGACGATGCCACGCGCTTTGCGTCGCTACCCGCTACGGTAAAGGCTACGCTGAAAGTAGATGCTTCTGCCGAGAAGCCCATCAGCGACAAGCTTATCGGCGTGTTCTTTGAGGACATTAGCTATGCCGCCGATGGTGGACTCTATGCCGAACTCGTGCAGAACCGCGACTTTGAATATACGGGCCACGACCATCGTGGATGGAATGCCACCACAGCCTGGCACTCGTCAAGACCTATAGAGATCGCCACCGAGCACCCACTTAGCAAGAACAATCTGCATTATGCCATGCTGTGGCCAAAAGACACGCTTTGGAACGAGGGTTGGGACGGCATCGCAGTGGAGGCGGGTAAGAACTACGACTTCTCGATGTATGTGTTTGCCGGTGGCCAGAAGCAGGACTTCCTCATTCAGCTCATTGGCGAGAACGGCACTGTTCTAGCCAAAACCAAGCTGAAGACTGCTGCCAGCGATTGGACGCAATATACCACCGTGCTCACCGCCAAAGGCAGCGATGCAAAGGCTCGATTGGCCATTGTGCCGCTGAAGGCAGCCCACGTGGGTGTCGATATGATTTCGCTCTTCCCGCAGGAGACCTTTAAGAATCGTAAGAATGGCCTGCGCAAAGACCTGGCACAGGCGATTGCCGATCTGAAACCAAAGTTCGTTCGCTTCCCAGGTGGTTGCATGACACATGGTCAGGGCCTCGAAAACATCTACCATTGGAACCATACCGTCGGCCCTTGGCAGGATCGTAAACCCGATTTCAACATCTGGAACTATCACCAGACGCGTGGACTGGGCTTCTACGAGTACTTCCAGTTCTGCGAGGACATCGGTGCCGAGCCGCTACCCGTGCTAGCCGCTGGCGTGCCTTGTCAGAACTCTGCAGCCAATGCTGATGGCATCGGCGGTCAGCAAGGCGGCATCCCGATGGCCGATATGCCTGCCTACATCGATGAACTCTGCAACCTCATCGAGTGGGCCAACGGCGATCCTGCTAAGTCGAAGTGGGCGAAGATGCGTGCCGATGCTGGCCATCCGGCTCCGTTCAACATGAAGTATCTCGGCATCGGTAACGAGGATATCATCTCTACCGTCTTCGAGGAGCGTTGTGAGATGATTGCAAAGACCATTCGCGAGCGTTATCCGGAGATTCAGATTTGCGGAACTGCCGGTCCATTCCACTTCCCATCAGCCGACTATGTAGAGGGCTGGAAGTTTGCCAACGATCATCGTTCGCTTTTCGACCTCATCGACGAACACTACTACGAGTCGACGGGTTGGTTCATCCATCATCAGGACTACTACGACCAGTACGACCGCCAGGGACCGAAGGTGTATGTGGGAGAGTATGCTTCGCGCTCTCGTACTCATGAGTCGGCACTCGCCGAGGCGCTCTACCTTTGCAACATCGAACGCAATGGCGACATTGTCGAAATGACTAGCTATGCCCCGCTACTTGCCAAGGAAGGTCATCACAACTGGAATCCCGACATGATCTACTTCGACAATACGTCGCTCCAGCTCACGCCCAGCTATCACACGCAGCACCTCTTTGGCAATCATAGTGGCGATCGGTATGTCAAATCAGAATTGACAATTGAACCTATGGGCGCTACCGAGCAGCAGTTGAACTTGCGTAGTGCTGCGAGTGTGGTTCGTGATAGCAAGACAGGAAAGAAATATCTGAAACTCGTGAATGCCCTGCCACGTGAGCTTAGCATCACAGTAGATGGCATCTCCATTCCTGCCGATGCCAAAGTCGTTGGATTCTCGGGTCAGCCAAAGGATCAAACCGTTACCGTTACATCCGGCAATGATTCTCTTCAGCTGAAGCCCGGGACACAGAACTCCCAACTCGTGGTGCCGCCCTACACGGTTTGCGCCATTGAGTTTTAGGATATCTATTGTTTGATTCGCCGTTTCATAGCACCCTTCCTCCCACAAATAGAACAACTATCATGATGGAATTCTTCAATGCTTTAAGTGATTGGCTTTGGACCTACATCGTTATTACGATGCTCGTGGGTTGTGCACTATATTTCACTTGGAACCTCAGAGCTGTGCAGTTCACCATGCTTCCACTCATGCTGCGCAATCTGTTCATGCCTCCCTCTAACTCACCTGAGGGGAGAAACCTTGATAATCCCTTTGCTATAGAGGGGGAGGAATTAGAGAAAGGGACTGTAAGTCGGAAGAGTTGGTAATGATTGCCGTCGTGGCATTTATCTACTATACCTCCATCTGTGCAGGATAGTCCTCATGGTTTTCTCTGTTTATTATTCCTATATGCCAAGGGAGTCGTTCTGCTCTTGGCCTTAAAGAAGTTTGTCAATGCCGACTGGTCGTTAAAGTTTAGTTCGTCGGCAATCTCACTCATCGTCATATCTGTCGTCTTTAGCAAATTACAAATTTCATTATACAAAAAAGACGAAAGATAACCATAGACCGTATTTCCAGAAAGGTCCTTGACCGTGCGCGAAAGGTATGTAGGCGTTATGTTCAGTTGGTCGGCATAGAATTTTATTTGCCGCTCCTTTCGAAAATTGCGCGTGGCAAGGTGAATGAATAACTTGAAAAGATTCTCTTTGTGTTTGATATCGTGTGTGTGTGTCATCATGTGATCGCCATGAATCATCTCGGCCAAATAAAGCTGCAGCACATGCACCAGATGCCGGAGCATCTCTCCTTTATAAAGATGTGGATGCTTAATGGCCTTTTGGATCTGGCAGAACAAGTCGTAAAACTCAGCTGCCTTCGTTTCGTCAAGATGAAAGACCGAATGCGAACCGATGACCGATAATGGCAACTGCGAACTGAGGTTGGCATCGAACCTCAGCACGTCCTCGTAATACTGCGTGTCTAAAAAGATGTGCACGGAATTTACTTCCTGCGTGCTGTCTAAAAACGTCACATGTCGGTGTGGAGGGAGCAACATGATGTCATGCATTTCCAGCGAAACCTCTTCCTTGTCTATGCGATAAACTTGTCGTCCGTCAACAATCAGCACGACTGAGTAGAAACCCAAAGACATATCACGGAGAGGAGTCTTCGTTATCAGATTCCTATCAATAGACATGCAAGAGATGGAAGCACCAAATGCATCCTGTATATGGTAATATTCATTTATTTCCTGCAGATTGTAGAGCTTTGCAGTCATAGATTTACAAATTATGTTTGCAAAATTACAAATAAAATATTAATTCTACAAATCTGTGCAGGAATTTACAAAAAATTGATTGAAATTTATAAAAGGAATTAGACGTATTATTATTACCTTTGCATTGGAAATACCTAAATAACATGTAAACCTAAAGAATTATTTGCAAATTATGGTAACAACTCTGGTTCTGATTCAGTTGGCTATCGTCTTAGCTCTAATCTTTATTGGTGCACGCGTGGGAGGCATCGGCCTCGGTATCTACGGCATGGTGGGCGTGTTCATCCTCGTGTTCTTGTTTGGTTTGCGTCCAGGCAGCGTTCCTGTCGATGTGATGCTCATTATCGTTGCTGTTATCACGGCAACAGCAGCATTACAGGCTGCAGGTGGTCTCGATTACCTTGTAGGGTTAGCTTCGAGGTTCTTGCACAAGCATCCCGAGCGCATCACATATTATGGTCCGCTCACCACGTGGCTTTTCTGCCTCGTTGCCGGTACTGCTCACACCTCCTACTCACTCTTGCCGATTATCTCCGAAATTGCGAGAGATAACAAGATACGTCCAGAACGTCCGATGACGGTGGCTACGATTGCCGCCTCACTGGGCATCACGGGTTCTCCGATGTCAGCTGCTACAGCTGCTGTCATCAGCACCGACCTGCTGGGTGGCAAGGGTATTGAACTGAAGGACATCCTGCTCGTCTGCATCCCTGCGTCGTTTATCGCCATCATCGTTTCTGCCTTTGTACAGAATCGCATTGGTAAGGAACTTGAAGACGATCCTGAATACCAGCGTCGATTGCGCGAAGGCCTGCTGCAGGAAAAGAACGTTGAGCACACAGAGCAGGTGCAAAGCCCAGAGGAAAAGAAATGTGAGAAGTATGCTAAGCGTGCCGTGCTCGCCTTCCTGTTGGGTGTTGTTCTCGTTGTGTTGTTCGGTTCCGTTCCTGCCCTTCGTCCGTCATTTGAAGTAGACGGTTCTGTGGAGCGTCTGTCAATGCCTCATACCATTGAAATCATCATGATGTCTATAGCTGCTCTCATCCTTATCGTAGGCAAGGCCGATGTGAAGGCTGCCGTGAAGGGAAACATCTTCGGCGCGGGTATGAACGCAATGGTCAGCATCTTCGGTATCGCTTGGATGGGCGATACATTCTTCAATGGCAACCTGGAGTTCTTCCGTAGCCACATTGCCGATATTGTCACCCAGTATCCGTTCCTCTTTGCTGTGGCATTGTTCATCATGTCTATCATGTTGTTCTCACAGGCTGCTACTGTGCGAACACTCTATCCGTTGGGTATCGGTCTCGGCATCAATCCGCTGGCACTTGTGGCTATGTTCCCTGCTGTTAACGGCTACTTCTTCATCCCGAACTATCCGACTGAGGTGGCTGCCATCAACTTCGATACGACTGGCACAACGCGCATCGGTAAGTATGTGCTGAATCACTCATTCCAGCTCTCGGGCTTCATTACAACATTCGTCTCCATTGGCGTTGGTTACTTGATAATTACATTCTTATATTAATACTAATTTTTTAAACTCTATCTATTATGAAACTTCAGCCTTGTTCTGACAAAGTAACAAAATAACAAAATTCAAGACTATGGAAGAAAAGAAATTCAGAGTTGAGAGTGACCTTTTAGGTGAACTCAAAGTTCCTGCTGAGGCACTTTATGGTGTGCAGACTCAGCGCGGTATTAACAACTATCACATCTCTCGTAAAAAGATGCGCGACTATCCCGACTATGTTATCGCCATCGCTTACGTGAAGCTGGCTGCTGTGCAGACCAACCACGCTCTTGGCGTGATCAACGACGAAATCGCAGGTGCGATTTCACAGGCTTGCCGCGAAATCATCGACGGTAAGTGGCACGAGAACTTCCCCATCGACATGATGCAGGGTGGCGCAGGTACTTCTGTCAACATGAACGCCAACGAGGTGATTGCCAATCGCGCCCTTGAGATCATGGGTTACAAGAAGGGTGATTACCAGCACTGCTATCCCAACGACCACTGCAACTGCGGTCAGTCGACGAATGACGTCTATCCTACCACCATCCGCCTAGCCATTATCCGCATGAACAAGAGTCTTGTGGCTTCGCTCACAGGCCTGATTTCCGCATTGCGCTTCAAAGGCGAGGAGTTCAAGGATGTTATCAAGATGGGGCGTACCCAGTTGCAGGATGCCGTTCCTATGACTAGCGGACAGGAGTTCAACGCCTACGCTAACAACCTCGAGGAGGAAATCCTCAACCTCGAGCGCAACGTGAAGTTGCTACACGAGATCAACATGGGTGGCACCGCCATCGGTACTGGTCTGAACGCCGTTCCTGGCTTTGCTAAGCTATGCGCTGCCAACCTGTCGAAGCTCACAGGCGAGGCATTTGTAAGTGCTGCCGACCTTGTTGAGGCTACTCCCGACACAGGTGCTTACGTCAGCTATTCCAGCGCCCTGAAGCGTCTGGCTGTGAAGCTGTCGAAGATTTGTAATGACCTGCGTCTCATGGCTTCTGGTCCTCGTTGCGGTCTTAACGAGATCAACCTTCCCCCGAAGGCTCCCGGCTCTTCAATCATGCCCGGCAAGGTGAATCCCGTCATTCCTGAGGTTGTCAACCAGGTTTGTTTCAAGGTCATCGGTAACGACACAACCGTTTCCTTCGCCGCAGAGGCTGGTCAGCTGCAGCTCAACGTGATGGAACCCGTCATCACAGAAGCCCTCATCGAGAGTCTCACTTGGATGAAGAACGCCATCGAAACCCTCACCGAGGAGTGTGTACTTGGCATCACTGTCAACAAGGAGCGCTGCTACGAGATGGTGAAGAATTCTATTGGTATTGTCACCGCTCTGAACCCCTACATCGGCTACAAGACCTCTTCGAAGGTGGCAAAGGAAGCTCTCGAGACCAACCGCTCCATCTATGACATCGTGCTCGAGCAGGGTATCATGACGCAGGAGCAGCTCGACGAAGCTCTCGACCCGAAGAACATGCTCGCCGGCCACAAGTTTGTGGTTAAGTAAGGGCTGAGTCAAACAAAAATACATGCCATCTCAAGTTCGTTATTAGCAGTATCGAGTTTGTGGCATTATTCATTACCTCAATTCGGGATAAGAAAGTCGTATAAAAAGTTGGTGGTAATCTGAGATATTTTTTGTACCTTTGCATCTGAGTACCAATCACTTGTAAAGTAAAACAAAAGAATACGCTCATGATTACCGCCGACAAAATTACAGAAATTTTCTGTGCCGTGGATGAATTTTGCAAAGAATGATATGGCGATTGGAAAGACTGGTGGGAGTTCCCTGGCGGGAAGATGGAAGTAGGTGAAACACCAGATGAAGCGCTGAAACGTGAGATACGTGAAGAACTTTCTACGGAAATCAGCGTGGATAAGTACCTTTGTACGGTGGAATACGACTACCCCCAATTCCATCTGACCATGCATTGTTATATCTGTTCGTTGCTTACCGAGGCGCTACATCTGAATGAGCACGAAGCCGCAAAGTGGCTGGCGGAGGATGAACTTGATAACGTTAGATGGTTGCCTGCTGATTTACATGTGATCCAAGAATTAAAAATCTTTCCGACCGCATAACCTGTGTTATTTAAAGAAAATACAGTACGATGAATCGATATTGTCTCTTGTTGTTCAGTCTTTTGCTCTCGTCTGTCTCTATGATTGCAGAAAATGATGTGCCCGTCATAGAGATCAAGGCAGACAGGACGGTGATTTATCCCCAACGAATGGAACTGACAGGGGAAGAATCGTTGATGGATGTGCTCCAAATGGTGCCAGAACTGATGATTGCCGGTTATGAGGATGTCATCTCCAGCTATAACCTTCGCATTGACAACGGTCCGATGAATGGTGACACCAGGCTAATCCTTAGCCAGATGAAAGCCAAGGATATCGCCAAAATCCAGGTTTGCGACAATACTGGTGTGGCGAAGGGAACCATTGGAATGGGTAAGGTATTGGATATCAATATGAAAATGCCTGAAAAGTTGAAAGGCTTTGTGGAAGGACAGGGCGACTTTGGGAAGGACGTAGCAGGCATCGGATCCGTGAATGCATTATACGGCAGTCAGCACACCGACCTCTATGCCAACACGTCCTATCGTCATCAGGACGGAAACAAGGAGTATGTGACACTCCACATGACAAACCGCTTTGACGACAAGAACAAACTGTTGTCCTATTTCACCCAGCAATATCTTGACCATCCTTCTGCTACGTCACGTAAGGTCATGGGTAGAGCGCGATACTTCCATACTTTCAATGATTTGGGTACGGAACTGCTCATCGTGGGCGGTTATCAGTATGCCAGTGATCCGATTCTCTCCAATAAACTGCCATTGTTTCTCGTGGAGCTGAATACGCCTTTGTTCACCAAGCAGCTGTCTATGATGCTGGGTGTTGAGGGCGATTACCTCATGACCAAGCAAAAGGATACAGACAGGAGTTGGAATGTCTTCAATCACGACATCTATCTGCAGTTCACCTATGCCTTGCCAAAGTGGAAGCTGACGGTTGGTAATCGTGTGTCGTTCTATGACTACACGTTGAAAGAAGAGGAATCTACCCATTCGCATGCTGACATCCGCAACAATTCGAATGCCTGCGTCATCTTTGTACCCGACAGTCGCAACCAGATTCAGTTGGGCTATTATCGCAAATACTATAATCCTTCCTATCAATCACTCTTTATGAATGCCAATACGCTTTCCGATGAGGAATGGGCAATTACTAAGGGACAGCTGGTGGAACGGACTATAAACCAGATGAAGTTGTCTTATGCCTATAGCAAGCAGAAACTGACGGTGCATACGGAGGCGAGTTATTATGCCATTGAAGGCGATGAGAATTTTACGGAATTGGGTGCTTTGGCTTATTGGAAGAGGAAATGGCTGAGCCTGACAGGTGGGGCCAATCTCTATACGGCCAAGAGCGGTACATACGCTTCATTCCGGTTTGCTCCGACTGCTTATCTCCCTCATGATTGGCAGATAGGCATGCAGGTGGTATATTTTACTGAAAAATCACCAAGACGTGAGGAAACTGGTGTGCCTGTATATGGCTGTCTGTCGGTGAACAAGCAGTTTGGACGGAAATGGAATGTGGGTGTTGACTGGCATGATATGTTTGATGCCTTCTGCAGCGCTGCTCAGGGTAACAGGCATGCAGCCAATATCAGGTTGCAGTATAGATTCTGATTGAACGTTGAACATTGAACTCTTGAACTTCTTGAACTCTTGAAATTATGACAAGTATTGAACTGGATATGATACAAACGGCCGGCATACTGTTTCTTCGATAACAAACCCAGAGCACTTGACGGCTTTTACATCGAGGATAACAAGCAACTTATGCTGTTTTGAAAGACTGCTTATCCCGAACTGGGGTATTCATTCGTCCAAATATGATTATCAAAAGTCCCCGCCTCAACTAGCAGGGACTTTTATTATGTTCATGCTTTTCACATTATTCTTTCATCTTTCTGCACTACACTCCGTAATGTTCTGCACCCTCCTGCGCAATGGCTTGTACCTTACGCGGCTATGCTCTGTACCCTACAGACCATTGAGTTGTTGAGATATAAACCTATGCTTCGTAGAAAAAAACGTTACTTGACAACGAACTTTTTGTTTCCAACAATATAGATGTCTTCAGGACTTCAAGGAGCAACGACGCAACGGAACGGAAGAACCCCGTTTCAACCCCAACCTCTTCCCCGATGCCGACTTGGAAGGATGGCGTTAGAAGCCATATAGCTCTTCCTAACTCTCCAGGACATATAGTCATAGAAAGAATGAAAGCCTCCGAACCCAATGATTCGGAGGCTTTCATTTGTTATCACTACAAGTAGTTTTGTCTTATTTCTACCACTTCTATTTCCCTAAAACGATGCTGATTCACGACGTGATTTCGTAGGCAGGGTTATTGCTGTCGATGTAGAAATTGCGTGGATTTGTTGTTGTAAATGCATGCTTTTGTGGGTGTGGAGATGTGGGGTAGTGGGTATAGAGGATTGGGGTGATGATGAAGATTAAATTGATTCGTTCAGTAAATTAACTTAATTTGTGCAGTAAAATAAGTTAATTTGTGCGGTAAATTAAGTTAATTTATTGAGTAAAATCAGTTAATTTACTGAACAAAATCAGTTAATTTACTTTTTAAAGTTAGTTATTTTGTTTTTCAGATTAAGTTATTTTGCTTTTTAGAACAAGTTGAATTGTTTTTGAAAGTGGATGATTTTATTTAAGAAACTAAGTTGATTTGCTCTTCAAAATAAGTTGATTTGAATGATAATTTAAGTTATTTTATGATATAGATGT
>JAEEGL017454312.1_pt1 | contig 10429 bp, 8 predicted proteins | sample 9134231 | NCBI WGS metagenome assembly JAEEGL01 (sample SAMN16246548, study PRJNA631951) | gut metagenome | biome: gut microbiome; feature: rumen; material: fiber-attached | host: Bos | place: Iran: Karaj | collected 2018-10 | reverse complement strand
TCCCGGTATTCCAGGGCCGCCTTCGCGCCCACGAAGGCCAGCTGGTTGCCCCGGAAGGTGCCGTTGTGCTCGGCGGGATAGAACTTGTCCAGCTCGGGCCGGATCAGCAGCAGGGACATGGGCAGCCCGTAGCCGGAGATGGATTTGCTCAGCACCACCAGGTCCGGCACGACGCCCGCCCGCTCGAAGCTGAAAAAGCTCCCCGTGCGGCCGCAGCCCACCTGGATATCGTCCACGATCAGCAGGATGCCGTGCCGGTCGCAGAGGGCGCGCAGCCGCTGCAGCCAGGGCGTGGGGGCGATCTGGATGCCGCCCTCGGCCTGGGTGGTCTCGATGATGAAGGCGGCGGGCTTCTCCACGCCGGAGTAGTTGTCCGTCAGCAGCCACTCATAGTAGTCGATGGTATCGAAGCCGACGGCGTTGGGATGGGGCACGAAATTCGTGAAGAACAGGGGCACGTGGGCGCCCTCCCGGTGGTCCACCCCGGCGGTGACGGCGAGAGAACCCAGGCTCATCCCGTGGAAGGAACCGGTGAGGGCGAAGACGCCCGTGCGCCCCGTGACCTTCCGGGCCAGCTTCAGGGCCGCCTCCACGGCGTTGGTGCCCGTGGGGCCGCAGCTCATGAGGCGGTAGCGGAGGCCCCTGGGCTGCAGGATCATCCGGTCGAAGGCCTCGAAGAAGGTCGCCTTGGCCCCGGTGAACATGTCCAGGGCGTGGGTGATCCCGTCGTCCGCCAGGTAGGCCAGGATCTTCTCCTTGATGTAATCGTTGTTGTGGCCGTAGTTCAGGGCCCCGGCCCCGTCGAAGAAATCCAGATAGGCCCGCCCGTCGGCGGCGTACATCCGGGACATCTTGGCCCGGGTGAACTCCACGGGAAAGGCCCGGCTGTAGGACCGCACGCCGGATTCCAGCTTTTCCATCGTTTCCATGCTCATGCTCTGAACCTCCCCCGGCAGCGCCTCGAAGCACCGCCGGCATTTTTCCGCAAATTCCTCCCGGCTGCCGTCGTTCACCAGGGTGACCGTACAGTGCTGCCGGAACCAATCCTCGCTCTTCTGGGCCCGGATGCGCAGGCGGGCGTATTCCTCCGTGACGCCCTCCCGGGCCATGAGCCGCCGGACGCGGGTCTCCTCCGGGGCGCAGACGGCCACGGTGGCCTGGCACAGCGCCCCCAGCCCCCCTTCGATGAGGGCGATGGCGTCGACGGCGGCGAGGGTCTTCCCCGCCCGGCGGGCCTCCGCCAGGAGCCTTTCCACCTCTTTCTTCACGAAGCCGTGGGTGATGCCGTTGAGCTTCAGCAGCTTTCCTTCGTCCCCGAAGACGATCTGCCCCAGCTTCTTACGCAGGAGGACCCCGTCCTCCACCGTGCCGGGGAAGGCAGCTTCGATGGCCGCCAGCAGGGCCTTGTCCGACGCCAGCAGGCCGTGATACACCTCGTCGCAGTCGATGATCTCGCCGCCCAGCTCCCGGACGGTCTCCAGAGCCGTGGTCTTCCCCGTTCCGGTGCCGCCGGTGATGCCGATCACAAACACGTTATCTTCCCTCCCGCCGCCTTTTTCAGCCGGTTCACCACCGCCCGGCCCACGCCCTCCTCCGAGGGGCAGCGGACGCAGATGAGGGCGACCTCCGGCGTATCCAGGGCCCGCAGACTGTCGAATAGCCCGGCAGCCAGGGTCTCCGGCGCGTCCTCCCGGCCATAGGCCAGGGCCCGCTTGCCGGGGAAATTCCCTTCCTCCCCGGCATAGCAGAGCACGGCCGTGCCCGCGTCGGGAAGCGAGTTTACATAATCGAAAAACCGTTCCTTCTCCCCCCGCAGGAGGCGCAGCTCCGCCTGGGGAGAATAGTGGCGGTATTTCATGCCGGGGGCCTTGGGGATCTCGTCGGGCCGCACCAGGCCCTGGTCCAGCTCCGTCTCCGGCAGGACGGCGCGCAGCTGCTCCAGGGTGACGCCGCCGGGCCGCAGCACCCGGGGCGGGAAAACGCTGAGATCCAGGATGGTGGATTCCAGGCCCACCCGGCAGGGGCCTCCGTCCAGGATGGCCTCCACCTTTCCCCAAAGGTCGTGGACGCAGTGCGCCGCGGTGGTGGTGCTGGGCTTGCCGGAGAGGTTGGCGCTGGGGGCCGCCACGGGCACGCCCGCCAGGTGCAGCACCTCCCTCGTCAGGGGATGGTCCGGGCAGCGCATGGCCACCGTCTCCAGCCCCGCCGTTACCCGCAGGGGCACCGAGGGCCGCCGGCGGAGCACCAGGGTGAGGGGGCCGGGCCAGAACCGCTCCGTCAGCGGACGGGCCTCCGCCGGGATATCCCGGCACCACCTGTCCAGATCCTCCGCCGAGGCCACGTGCAGGATGAGGGGATTGTCCTGGGGGCGGCCCTTCACTTCGAAGATGCGGGCCACGGCCTTCTCGTCCAGGCCGTTGGCTCCCAGGCCGTAGACCGTCTCCGTGGGGAGGGCCACCAGGCCCCCGGCCCGCAGGAGCTCCGCGGCGCGGGCGGCTCCGGAGGCATCCAAAAGCTCCGTCTTCATTCCGCTCCCCGCAGCCTTTCCGCCTGCTCCGCCGCCCGCAGGGCGGCGATCAGCTCCTCCAGATCTCCGTCCATCACGGCGTCGATCTTATACAGGGTCAGGCCGATGCGGTGGTCCGTCACCCTACCCTGGGGGAAATTGTAGGTGCGGATGCGCTCGTTGCGCATGCCGGTGCCCACCTGGCTTTTCCGCTCCGCCGCCACGGCGGAGCGCTGCTTCTCCTTTTCCAGCTCATAGAGCTTGCTCCGCAGGATGCTGAGCGCCCGGTCCTTGTTTTTATACTGGCTGCGCTCGTCCTGGCATTCCACCACCATGCCCGTGGGCAGGTGGGTGACCCGGATGGCGGAGGAGGTCTTGTTCACCTTCTGCCCGCCCGCGCCGGAGGAACGGAACACGTCGATGCGCAGGTCCTTTTCGTCCAGATGGAATTCCACCTCGTCCAGCTCCGGGAGCACCGCCACCGTGACGGTGGAGGTGTGGATGCGCCCCTGGGTCTCCGTGTCCGGCACCCGCTGCACCCGGTGGACGCCGCTCTCGAATTTCAGGCGGGCGTAGGCCTCCGCCCCTTCCACCCGGAAGCAGACCTCTTTGGCCCCGCCCAGCTCCGTCTCGTTCAGGTTCGTCAGCTCCAGCCGCCAGCCGTTCTTCTCCGCGTACATGGCGTACATTCGGTAGAGGGAATGGGCGAAAAGGGCGGCCTCGTCTCCCCCGGCGCCGGCCCGGATCTCCATGATGACGTTGCGGCCGTCGTCCGGATCCCGGGGCAGCAGGAGGACCTTCAGCTCCTCCTCCAGGGCCGTCTGCCGGATCCTGCCCGTTTCCAGCTCCTCCCGGGCCAGGGCGCGCAGCTCCCCGTCCCCGGAGCGCAGCAGCTCTTCCGCCTCCGCCAGCTGAGCCTCCAGCCTCCGCAGCTCCCGCAGCTTTTCCGCCACGGGCTGCAGCTCCTTCTGCTCCCGGGTGAGCTTCCGCAGGGCCTCCGGATCGTTATAACAGGCGGGATCGGCCAGTCTGGCCTCCAGCTGCCCGTATTTTTTCTCGATGGCGATCAGCTTTTCCCGCATCCGTTCCTTCCCGCCGGCGGCTCACTCCCCGTCCTCCGAGAGCGCGCCCCAGGCCTCGTACGCTTCCTCCAGCGCCGCCTCCGCGGCGGCTTTTTCCTCAAAGAGGCGGCTCAGCGCCTCGTAATCCGTGGCGTTTTCCTGGATCTCCCCGTCCAGGCGGCGGAGCTGCTCCTCCCCGGCGGCGATCTCCCGCTCCAGGGCGGCCAGCTTCTTCTGCAGGGCCTTCTGGCCCCCGGCGGGCTTCTCCTTTTTGGGCTTTTCCCGCTTCTGCTGCTTTTTTTCCTCCGCCTGCCGGGCCAGGGCAGCCTGGGCAGACCGTTCCTTCCGGGCGCGGTATTCCTCGAAGGAACAGCGCCAGTCGGTGATCCTCCCGTCCTCCAGCTCCCAGATGCGGGTGGCGAAGCGGGAGATGAACCAGCGGTCGTGGCTGACGAACAGGAGGGCCTCCCCGTAATCGGAAAGGGCGTCCTCCATCCACTCCCGGGAGAGGAGGTCCAGGTGGTTGGTGGGCTCGTCCAGGATGAGGAAGTTCACGTCCTCCTTCATCAGGATGCAGAGGCGCAGGCGGCTCAGCTCACCGCCGGAAAGGTCCCCCACGTATTTGAAGGCGTCCTCCCCGGAGAAGCCGAAGGCGCCCAGCCGGTCCCTGGCCTGCTGGGGGGTGCAGCCGCCCTCATAGAGCATGGTGTCCGCCAGGGTGCGGTCCATGCGCTCGAAGTGCACCTGCTGCTCCAGCATGGCGGCCTTCACCGCCGGGCCGAAGTGACAGACCCCGGCGTCCGCGGTCTCCTTCCCCATGAGGATGGAGAGGAAGGTGGATTTGCCGGTGCCGTTGTCCCCGATGAGGGCGATGCGCTCCCCGCCGGTGACCAGGAGCTCCGCGTCTTCAAAAAGGGTGCGGCCCCCGTAAGCCTTCGTCAGGCCGTGGACCACCAGCGCCTCGTCCCCCCGGAAGCCGGTCTCCCCGAAGCGGGCCTTCAGCCTCCGCTCCTCCCGGGGCTTCTCCGTCTGCTTCAGGCGCTCGATGCGCTTCTCCATGGAAAAGGCCCGCTTGTGGAGCTTGTCCGCCCCCATGAAGGCCCAGAGGTGCAGGTCGTCCGCCGCCTTCTGCAGCTGGGCGATCTGCTTCTGATTCTTCTCCCAGGCCTTCCGGGCCTCCTCGTAGCGCCGCTGCTTCTCCACCACGAAGAAGCTGTAATTGCCGGAATAGAGCTCGGCCTTCCCGTCCGCCAGCTCCACGATGCGCTGCACCGCCCTGTCCAGGAACCAGCGGTCGTGGGAGATGGTGAGGACGGTGCCCCGGAAATGGAGCAGATAATCCTCCAGCCATTCGGTGGCGCTGAGGTCCAGATGGTTCGTGGGCTCGTCCAGCAGGAGGATGTCCGTTTCCTCCAGGATGAGACGGGCCAGGTTCACCCGCGTCTTCTCCCCGCCGGACAGGAGGCGGAAGGGCCGCTCCCGCATCTCCTGCGGGATGTCCAGGCCGTTGGCCACCTTGCTGCGCCGGACCTCCGTCTCATAGCCCCCCAGGCCCTCGAAGGCGCTCTGGAGCCGGTCGTAGGCGGCGGCGTCCACCTCTTCCCCGGCCGCCATGGCTTTCTGCATGCCCGTGAGGCGGCGGTGCATCTCATCCAGCCGGGCCTGGGCGGTCTTCAGCACGTCCTCGGTGGTGAAGTCCTCCGGAAAACGGGGGATCTGCGTCAGGATGCCCACGCGCTTCCCCGTGCCCAGCACCACTTCGCCCCGGTCGGCCTCCAGCTCCCCGGTGATGATCCTGAACAGGGTGCTTTTTCCGGCGCCGTTGCGCCCCAGCAGCCCCACGCGCTCCCCCTCGAAGATCTCCAGGTCCACGCCCTTCAGGATATTCTTGTCCTGTTCAAAGGCCTTCCAGACGCCCTTGACCGAGATGTCGACCACTTACTTGGTGCCGAAGATGCGGTCGCCCGCGTCGCCCAGGCCGGGAACGATGTAGCCGTGGTCGTTGAGGTGGCTGTCCATGGCCGCCACGTAAACGTCCACGTCCGGATGGTCCGCCATCACCTTGTCCGCCCCCACGGGAGCGCCGATGATGCACATGAGGCGGATGTGCCGCCCGCCGTGGGACTTGATGAAGCCGATGGCCGCGCTGGCGCTGCCGCCGGTAGCCAGCATGGGATCGAGGACGATGATCTCCCGGTCGGCGATGTCGTTGGGGAGCTTGCAGTAGTATTCCACCGGCTGCAGGGTCTCCGGGTCCCGGTAGAGGCCGATGTGCCCCACCTTGCAGCCGGGGACCAGCTGGACGATGCCGTCCACCATGCCCAGACCGGCCCGGAGGATGGGCACGATGGCCATCTTCTTGCCCGCCAGACGGCGCGCCCGGGCGATGGCCACGGGGGTCTCCACCTCCACCTCCTCGGTGGGCATGTCCCGGGTGGCCTCAAAGCACATCAGGCCCGCGATCTCGCTGATGAGCTCGCGGAACTCCTTGACGCTGGTATTCTTGTCCCGCAGGATGCTCAGCTTGTGCTGGATCAGGGGATGGTTCAAAACGTGCAGCGTTCCCATTTGCGTATCTCCTTTAACCTGTTCGAATTATCAGGCGTTGTTCTCTTTTTCCCGCTCCAGGCGCTCCAGCCGCTCCCGCTCCGCCTGGCTCAGACGCAGGTACACCGGCTCCGGCTCGCCCCAGCTCTCCCGAGGGGCCTTTGCTGCCGCCAGGGCCACGCCCCAGGCGCTCTGGATGCGCAGCGGCTCCGGGGCCAGGGTATAGGGCAGGGCCGCTTCCTCCATGGCCCTTGCCGTCAGCTCCGCCCCGTCGCCCAGCAGGACGGGGGCCTCCGGGAGCTCCGGCAGGAGCTCCGCCAGGGAAAGGGCCCGGTCCTCCGAAAGGCGCTCCGGCGTCCCGCCCGACACCCGGAAAAGGGCGTTGTACACCTGGCCCCGGCGGGCGTCCATGCAGCAGCACAGGAGTCTGCCCTCCAGGCACAGGGCCTGCATCGCCATGGCCTCCAGGGTGGAAACGCCGCAGCAGGGCCTGTCCGCCCCCCAGCTGAGGCCCTTGGCCGCCGCCACGCCGATGCGCACGCCGGTGAAGGAGCCGGGTCCCCGGGCAACGGCGATGAGGTCCGCATCCGACACCCGGAGGGAGCAGCCCTTCAAAAGGTTTTCCACCATGGGCAGAAGGGTCTGGGAGTGGGTGAGGCCGCAGTTCTGAAGATAAAGTCCCACGCAGCGCCCGTCCTCCCAGAGGGCGGCGGAGGCCGCCCGGGCGGTGGATTCCAGCGCCAGTATCCTCATAGCATGCCCTCGATGGCGATGCGCCGGTCCGTGTCGCTCAGACGCCGGATGCGCACCCGCACCGCGTCCTCCGGCAGGGCTTCCTCCACGTTTTCGCTCCATTCGGTGACGCAGACGCCCTCCCGGTCCAGATAGTCCTCCCAGCCGATACCGTAGAGCTCCTCGGCGTTCTTCAGGCGATACATGTCGAAGTGGAAGAGGGGGGGATCGCCGGGGTATTCGTTCACGATGGTGAAGGTGGGGCTGGTGACGCTCTCTTCGACGCCCAGGCCCCGGGCCATGCCCCGGACAAAGGCGGTCTTCCCCGCCCCCAGCTCCCCGTAGAGGGCGCAGACGCTGCCGGCCCGCAGGCATTTGGCCAGCCGCTCCCCCAGGGCCTCGGTCTCCGCTTCGGAATGGGTCTCCACGGTCATGCGCTCCGCCTCCTTCGGCCGTTCGGCTCCATGCTATCAAGATAATATATCACGGCGGCGGCGGCTTTTCAATATTTCCGGACCGGAAAACGGGAGATCGCCCGGCCGCGCCCTCGGAAACCGCCGTTCCCGCCGGGCAAAGAACGAAGGGGCCGCAGCTCTTTTCCGCTGCGGCCCCTTCGGCGGGAGCCTTGCCTTTATCTTCCGGAGACGGTGACGCCGTCGAAGGCCACGTAGGGCAGGACCATGGTCCCGTCCTTCAGCACGTCGCTGCTGACGGCCCGGACGTTCATGAGCATGTCCGGCACGCAGCCGCTGATCATGGTCTCTGCCAGGGCGTCGGTCACCCGGCCGTTTTCAATGAGGAAGCTGTTTTTCGCCACGCCGGCGAATTCGCCGCTGGCCGCGGGCTCGCCGCCGGAGAAGCGCATCACCAGCACGCCCCGCTCGATGCCCCCGATGATCTCCTCCAGGGATTTGGAGCCGGGGGCCATGGTCACGTTGCTGCCGTTTGCGGGGGCGCGCTTGCCGCCCACCCGGTTGGCCCCGTACTGGCTGAGAAGGAAACTCTGAAGCTTTCCCTCCCGGATCACGTCGAAGTCCTCGGCGGCATAGCCCTCGCCGGTGTAGCGCTGGCCGCAGACCACGTCGGGGCAGCGGGGCTGCAGGGAGACGGTGATGCCCGGATCCGCCACCTGCTCGCCCAGCTTGTCCTTCCAGATGCTGGTGCCGTCGATGAGGGCGGCGTCGGAGAGGAAGCTGTTGCTGACCGTGGAGAGGACGATTTCCGCCAGGGCCATGGGCGCCAGCAGCACGGTCCCCACGAACTTGCCCTCCATGGGCTTGGTGTCGATCTGCTTTTCCACGTCGGCGAGCTCTTTTTCGATGAAGGCGCAGTCGATCACGGGCTTGTCCAGGTTCTGGAGCCTCACGCTGCTGCCATAGAAGGAGGAGCCCTTCTCCCCCTCGTGGGCGGAATACATCAGCTCGAAGTCATACCAGCCGGAGGTGGTTTTGCAGACGACGCCGGCGCTGTTCATATAGACGCGGCGCTCCGCGTCGTGCTCGGTGATCATCTGCTCCATCATGATCTTCGGATGCCGCTCGTTCACGTCCCGCAGCAGCTCCCGCGTCCGCATGAAGAGGGCCTCCTCGTCGCAGTCGGGGCAGCCGTCGGTGAAGCTCTCCTCCCTGGGCTCCGTGTCGAATTCCCAGGCGGGGTCCGGCTCGGCGCTCTCGCAGGCGGCCAGGCTGTCCGCCACGGCGGCGCGGACGCTCTCCTCGTCGAAGCGGTTGATGCCCACCGAGCCCTTGCGCTGCTCCTTCAGCACCGTAACGGAGACCTCCCGGTCGAAAAGGGTGCGCATGAGGGAGAAACGGCCGCCGTCCACGTTGAATTCCCGCTTTTCGCTTTCGGCCACCTCGCACTGGGCGTAGTCCGCCCCCAGCTTTTCGGCCTCCGCCAGGATCAGTCTGGCAAGCTCTGTCAATCTTTCCATCTCAGCGACCTCCGATCATCACTTTGCAGCGCAGAGCCGGGCCGCCCATCCCCACGGGCATGGGCTGCTTCTTTCCGCAGAAGCCGGAGCTGGACCAGACGATCTCGTCCCCCACCATATCCACGGTCTTGAGCATGTCGAAGGCGACGCCGGAGATGGTGGTGTCCAGCAGGGCGCGGCCCAGCTTGCCCTTCTTGATCTCGTAGCCCATGGTCACGCCGAACATGAATTCCCCGGTGGTGTCCGCCTGACCGTTGCCGGAATCGATGAGATAATACCCGTCGTCCACGGAGGCGATCATGTCCTCCAGCTTGTCCGTGCCGGGGTGCACCGAGGTGTTGCGCATGCGGATCAGGGGCTCGTCGGAGAAGAGCCAGGCCCGGGCGTTGCCGCCGGGGGCCATGCCGAAATGCTCCGCGCTCTCCCGGTTGTTCATATAGCCGGTGAGGATGCCGTTCTCGATGAGGGGCACGTCCACGGCGGGGGTGCCCTCGTCGTCCACGAAAACGGGCAGGGGGCAGCGCTTGCCGAAGGCGGTGTGGGCGAAGTCCGTCAGGCTCACCTTCTCGCTGGCCACCTGCTTGTGCAGGCAGGGACCGGCCACGCTGCCGCCCAGCACCAGGTCGGCCTCCACGGTGTGGCCCACGGCCTCGTGGGAGAGCATGCCGGTCATGATGCCGCCCAGGATGACGGTCTTCAGTCCGGCGTCGGCATAGACGCCCTCCCGCTTCTGCATGAGCTGCTCATACAGCCTGTCGATCTCCTGATGGCAGGAGGCGGGGTCGCTGAAATTGCGGTCGAAGGTGCCCTCGCCGCCGAAGGCGCGCATGACCTCCACCGGGGCTCCCTCCGGGGTGGCCGCCGTCAGCACCACGTAGCAGTAGGAACGGGGGGCGATCACGTGGGAATCCATGCCGTCGGAGGTGACCAGCAGCTTTTCCATGGAGTCCTCCATGGCGACGACGGTGCGGCTCAGCAGATTGGGGCAGTGCTCCGTCACGTAGGCGTCCAGCGCCCGGGCGGCCTCGATGTATTCCTTCTGGGCGCAGTCCCGGATGTCCCAGCCCAGGGCGCGGCGGCTGTATTTCAGGGCGGGCAGGGGCGGTTTCCCAGCGGGGACGTGGGCGTCCATGAACGCGGCGTTCTCCGTTGCGGCCTCCAGCACCTTCCGGGCAGCCTCCGGGGAATACTCCGCCATGGAGGAGAACCCGCAGGTCCCGTTCCGCCAGACGCGGGCGGAGACGCCGGACACGTCGGCGCGGGCGTTGGCCACCACGTTGCCGGAGAGCAGCACCACCCGGCGCTGCCGGTTGAGCTGGCCCCGCAGCTCCGTATGGACGCCGGGGTCGAATTGCCCTTTCCGGGCAGTCAGTATATCCTGAAGCATCGGATACCTCCTTTTTGTTTGCTGTGCCTTATTCTACCATGATTCCCGGGAGAATCAAGGGCGAAAAAACGGGCTCCGGGTTTCCCTGGAGCCCGCGCGACGGTTTCTTTGCTCAGTCCGCTTTGGCGAGGATGCGCTTGGCGCGCTCGCTGTCGCGGCCGTAGTTGCAGGCTTCCATCTCGGCCACCATGGCCTGATTCGTATTGTCCTGCCGGGGCAGGGGCACGTCCTGCTCGTGGGAAAGGATGTACTGCACCTTTTTG
>JAEEGL016042512.1_pt1 | contig 10429 bp, 10 predicted proteins | sample 9134231 | NCBI WGS metagenome assembly JAEEGL01 (sample SAMN16246548, study PRJNA631951) | gut metagenome | biome: gut microbiome; feature: rumen; material: fiber-attached | host: Bos | place: Iran: Karaj | collected 2018-10 | reverse complement strand
GGGGATTCATGCTGAACGTAATGAGCGGGGGATCGCTCCACACGACCGCCTCGATCTTCAGCACTGCGGGGTTGTAACTGGCGAAGGTCTGGCTGACGGGTATGACGTAGATATTTGGGTCTACGTTGTTTTTCTCCCAGATGTACGCCTTGAGCGTGTTGATGGGGTCTTTGGCCTGGTTGAAGTCGTAGCCCCAGCGCAGGAACAGAATGCCTTCCTTCTCCATCAGATGCACGATGCGGTCAACGGGTAGTGATGGCTGAAGCACGGCACCGGGGCAGACGTGGAGCCAGCCCTCGTCTATCCACCTCTCGTACAGGTTGCGGATGCTCGACTTGTGCATTGCCCTCTCCGTTACCCATGCGTCCATGTCGGCAAAGAACTCTGTGCAGCCGGTCTGCTCGTCCTTCCTCACGGCAAGGTAGGTGCTACAATGTAGGTCGTCTCCCCTGGAGAAGTCCATGCCACAGATGACCTGCCACCCGTCGGCATACTTGCAATCCTCTATCCTGACGGGCTTCTGGAGCGGCCGTATATCGTCTGGCTTGATCCACTCGGTAACATTGCTGCAGACATAGTGGTTGAAGTATTTGCTGATAAGCTCCGGCATCTTGGACTGGTCGTTGCGCGCCTCGCTGATCCATCCGTCATACGAAGCATGTTGCACGATGAGTCCGAGCATCGGATTCACCTTGTGACGCAGCGATGTCTTATTCAGTATGACATCCTCGTCATACTCCCACTCGTCAGGCTCCAGGCACAAGGCCAGCCGGCGGTCGCTCTCGAAGTCGGGCAGGTTCTCCTGCGAGCCGTCGCCGAAGGTAAGCTCCAGCAGCAGCGTGCGGTGTATGGCTTCAAGTTTTTCGATGAACGGCCCTACGCTGATGGTGCCCGCCGTGGTGGTGATGAACGTCATCGGCTCACGACGAGGACCCATTGACGACTGAATGACGTTGACCAGCGAGAGCATGTCGCTCTTGCCGTTGGTGTAGGGCGCAGAGCCGAACTCGTCGGCACAGCACAGCTGCGCAAACATACCATCCTTTGTCTTACCTCCGGCTGAGAGCGGTCGCACCGATGAGTCGTGTACCGACTTGTATGCCTGTCGCCAGTCGGTGACGGTCTGCGTTGAGCGGATGCGGTTGCCGTCATCCATCTGTGCGATGAGTTGACGGGTGCGTGAGTATAGCAGCTTCGCCTGATCACTGCTATTGGCACAGCAATAAATTTCGGAGTTGTCGTCCTCAAAGAAAAAGAAGATGAACTGGATGTAAGCCGCCAGTCCTGTCTTATCGGTCTTACGTGGACCGAAGTAGACAAACTCCGTACAGACGCGCCGGTAGTCGAAGATGTAACCGTCGCGCTCGCACTCCGTTGGCAGCAGCTCAGGCTTTGACCCCGCAATATTGCGCGTGTTCACCCAGTTGTAGAAGCCGAACACACTGGCGAGTACGAACACCTGGAATGGCTGCCAGCGATAGACCTGTGCGCCGGTGGTTCCCGGACACTTCAGACCGCCGCGAACGTGTCGCCACGTCCGGCCGTCGTGCCGCCACTCTCCCTCCCGGAGCCTGATGACGGTCTGAACCTTCTTCTTATTGAACGGGTAGGTCGTCAGCATCCGCAGGAACTTAGCCGCGCACAGTATTTCATAGACGTTGTGGTAGTCTCCTTCGTCATCAGGGTCTGCCGAGCTGTTGCACGCAATGTCGTCGAAGTACGCCCACAGTCGCGGGTCGATTTCCTCCAGCATGCTTCGCTTGCCATCCAGCCTGACGTTGAGCAGATCTATGGCTCGTTGTTTTTGTTCTATCGCTGTCATTTCCATTACATCTCAGGTATATCACTGTTCATATTCTCCCGTGCGGCAGTGAGCATATTGCTCAGCCCGTCCTTCTCGGTGTCCACATCCTTCCTTGCGTCCTCCTTAACCTTCGACGGGGTGGTATTGTAGTTCAGCCCCAGTGCCTGGAATTGCATCAGCAGCGTGCGTTGCATCTTGTCATAGTACGGTAGTAATGGCGACACTTCGTTCTTCATTTGCGCCATCGAACCGCTCACAAGCTCCACGAGGCTTTCCTTCCCCTCCAGCTCATCCTGAACCTTGTCAAGCATCACCTCGTTCATCGCCGTTACCCTGACTTGCGGCAGCAGCCACTCCTCCATGTCGGCACCAGTACGCGATTTAATCATCTTGCGCAGCTCCAGTTCGTATGCGTGTGATGTTTTTCTCTTACTCATGTCTCATTAACTATATTGGTTGCAATCATTCGGTCAATGTCCATCCCGAAGTCGAGTCCCATCTCTTCAAGGAAATCATCTAACTCAGCCATCGACTTCCTGCCAAAGTTTCGTATAGACAGGAGGTCCAACTTGTGTTTCTTGCACAGATCGCCGACGGTGTAGATGCCCGCACCGACCAGGCAGCCAAGAGTGCGTGTAGACAAGCCGCAAGCAGAAATCCTTTGGCTTACCTTGCTCCGGAAACTGTCGTCTATCTGTCTCAGGTGGTCGTTGTGTTCATCCTTGCTCAGGTTCTTAATGACTGTCTTCAGCTCGGCCACCTCGACAATCAACCGCTTCAGTTCGTCAAGCTGTGACTTGATGTCCTTCAACTCTGCTGCTTTCCGGCATCCCTTTAGGAATATCTGCAGTATGCGCGTCGTTGTCAGGCCGTAGTCAACCGCGATAAGTGCGAGTTCCCTGCCGTCAATGACCTGGCACATGATGTCGGCCTCCCTGTCGTTTATGGTGCCGATACTGGCAAGCATCCGTGGAATGCTCAGGTAGAACTCCTTTCGCCTGACGGCAGAGCCGACCTTGCCGATAAGGAATACATCGTGCCTGATATTATATGACACCTTACTGAACAAAGACACTTTGCTGTTATAGTGTTCAACCTCCTTTTTGAGTATGTCCCTTGCCCGCTCAACGTCTCTCATCGTGTCGGCCAGCGCATCAATGGTGTCGCAGTCTACCCAGACGGACCTGGATGAGTCTTCAGTCTTTCCCATCTTGTGGGAGGGTATTGTGCCGTTGTCGCACCAGTTCTTCAGCGTCTGGCGGCTTACGCCTATACGTTCAGCCGCCTCTGTGATATGTATCAGTTTCATGTTTGTTTACTTTGTTTATCTTTTCTTTCGGAAGTTGAATCTCGGTTGGTTCTTTATCATCTGCTCAAGCTCATAGGGTTGCCGGTAGCGTGTGAACACGTCTGTCGGCAATCCGAACAAAAGGCCGGGCAGCGTCATCCATGCCCGCCAGCGTAGGTCGCAAGGTCGGTGCAACAGATGCCCGCCAGCCTTTACCGCCTTGGCACTTACCGCAATACTCTTGCTCTTCAGCCGGGGGAATGACATTCGTTGCACGCCGTTCTCATCAAGTACCGGCCTTCCGTCTGCGTCTGTCATGGCCTCGAATATGCCCAGGCAGTAGTATCGCTCGCGCAGTCCAGGTCGCCGCTCGTCCTTCGGGATAATACCCACGAGCGGACACGTCTTGCAACGGTCAGGCTGCTCGCGTGGAAGCTGAATCGGGGTAAATAAGTCCTTCGGCATTTTATTCTGTATTATGTTGCGGTGCGGTTATATTTAGAGAATTAGCAATTTTGAGATGTTATGATAACATTCGGAAAAAACGAGAATCCCAAAATCAACCCTTTTAATTTAGATAGGTGGATTAGTGGATTTCGGAAAAAAGCCCCCTTTTAATAAAACGATGGCCCCGGGGTTTCATTTGTTTCCTTTCATCCTTTCGATCCACGACTCTACATCTTCTTTCGTCTGCTTGTGGTACTCGGCTTTGGTCATCCATCCGAGCGGTGTTCGCCTTATGCCCTTGCGCGTCTTCGGCTTGGCCGTGGCCGTGCCTCCGCTCACCATGCTCAGCCAGTCTTCGGTCTGCTGTTCGTCTTTGGTCTGTTCGTCCTTCGGCATGGCGCGCACGTTTTGCCATGCATGCGACCGCATCTCCCGATGTATGCCGATGTGGTGCGGGATGCACAGGGCAATCACGTTGTCGGGGTCGAAGCATCTTTGGCGCATGGCAGCCTTCACGTCTTCGGGCAGGTCTTCGCCTGGGTTGTAGGTTCGGCCTACACCCTCGACGGGCTTGATGTGGTGGACATCTACGGACGATGCAACCCTGCCTTCCCGCTCGCACATCTGGCAGAGCGGATGAGCCGTCAGCGTCCTCGCCCTGAGCCCGTCTACGCCCTTCCATTCCTTACTGTTGAGTAGCTGGATGTAGTAGAGGTGCTTGGGGTTTCTGTTGCGGTTGCTCTGCTTCATGGCTTGCCGTCAATGTATATTGTGCCGTGCTCCTTTATGAACTGACTTGTCAGCGCGGCAAGGTCTTTGTCCAACTGGATGAAGTTCTTGTAGGTCTTGTCCTTTATGTTGTCTATGATGTATTGATGGTACTCAGGCTTCTTTATCCGTCCTTTCTGTCCGGCTCCGCACCTCATCAGTCCCTTCGACATCTTCCACATTGGGCATACCTCATAGGGGCTTACTCTTGCCTTTCTCAACCGGCACCATCGCATATTCTCTTCGCCTGCGCAAATCTTGTGTTCGCAACTGAAGCAATGCTTCCACACGCGCACGCCGTATTCATTCCTCACTCTCTGGGAAGAGCCACTGATCATCTTGTTCTCCATACTTATCGAATCTTGTTTTCTTTTGTTTGTATTGTGTGTCGTGGGGCTTCCGGCCGTACTCGCTGCGGTCGGCATCCTCGAATGGTTGTAGGTATTCTTTCTTGTCTTCCTCGCGCTCCAGCTCGCCGACTACATCTATCAGCAGTTCCAGGACGCTGCTTGCCTGCCTACACTCGGCGATGAACATCAGCCGCTTGTAGAGCTGTGGGAAGACAAGCTCCATGAATCTGTTTAGGATAGCCGACAGGTTGAAGTTCTGCTTCCATGTGCCGAAGAACGGTCGCTCTACCAGCACCGCCCTCACGCCCTTCTTGTCGTTTTCTGATACCATAAAATAAATTGCTTCACAAATATCTCTCTTCGCGTCTTCCGGGTTTGCAAGGTTGAAGTTGCTCTCCCAGCCGACCATGTTCTCAAATGTGGCCATGACCTTCTCTGTGTCCGGCCGTAGGTTGTGGCGGTCGTCCATGTTTCTGATGATGCAGTCCACAAAGTTCTGCACCATCTGGTTCATGTTGATGCCGAGCCTGTCCAGTATGCGCTGAAGCCTGACAAACGACCACGAACTGATCTTGCCCGCCACGCTGACGGTTCTCCCCTCTTCCTTGTTGTAGCTCATGTCTGCTTAATGATCTTTAGGTTCATTTTCTCTACAAGTTCCTTTACAAATGGATTACTTTCCATGATTTCCTTTAGTCTCTTCGGGCCGTCGTCTTCCGTCCGTCCCGAACCGCGCATCATCCTGAGCACCACGTCGCCGATGTCGGCCTTCGGGCCGTCTGCCTCTATCCAGTATTTCTCCACGAATTCGGTGTTGACCGTCAGCCGCTCATAGCCTATCTTATCGGCTGCGTCGCGCCATGCCTTTATGCCGTCGCGGTCGGGGTAGAGCACGATATGCCGTCCGGCCCGGATGAGCGGCCGGAGCATGTCGTTGGTGTTGGTCAGGTTGCCAAGGCCGCAGCACGCCATCCAAATGTGGTTCTTCATGCCTCCCCAGGCGGTGGCGCAGATCAGTGCGGTCTTCTCGCTCTCCACGACGTTGATTGTCGCGTCCTCGGTTCCCGGTATGCCCAGCAGATGGAGCCCGAACAGGCAGTAGGTCGCACCGTCCACGTACTTATTGAACGGCCTGATGCCCGTCTTCTGCTCGTCAACGTATTGCATCCTCGCATGTATCCATGTCTGGGCGTAATCGTCCTTGTCCTTCACGCGGTGACCGTCGCAGCGGTATTTCATCAGGTGCCCGTTGTGGACCTTGCCCTCATCGTCTATCTGTGGAAATACGGTGAAGTCATGACGCTTCTCCACGCCGTCGCGCTTGGTAAAGATGACGCTGTGCCCGACAAGGTAGTTTCTCAGTATCTGTGGCAGCCGCTTGTATTGATCGGCGTTCCAGGGCAAGCCGTAAAGCCACGATACAAACAGGTCGCTGTCGGTGTTTAGCTTTGCTGTAATCCACTCTATCGGCCAATATCGCGGCGGCAGGTTCTGAGGTATCGGCAACTCCTTCTTTGGCGTGCTCGGCGTAGGGTTGAACCGCTTTGCTTCTTCATCTACATCGATGTCGTACTTCCGTCCGAGCCAGCGCACAGCGTCGGGAAAGTCGAGACGCTCGGCAGACATCACGAACTCTATTGGGTCGCCTACCCAGCCGCAGCTGAAGCACTTGGCAATGTTCTTTGACGGACTCACCTTGAAGCTGCCCAGGTGACGGTCATCGTGGAAGGGGCATAGTCCGTCATACTCGACACCTCTTTTCTTCAGCGTCACGAAGTCGCCAACTACGTCAACTATGCTCGCCGCGTCGCGCACCTTGTCGATAATTGTCTCGTCTATCTTTCCCATTTCTTTACATTTTTGGAGGTTGTGAAATACCCCTTTTGTGCCAGTTTTAAATTGTCACAAGACAGTTTGGAAATTGTTTGATAACAATTCCGAAATTGTCACGTGACAGTTTTTCTGTTGTCTGTTGACGGTTTTTATCTGTCTTTCCGATTTATTGACAAAATATTGAAAACACATACATAATTGCCTTAACGTGCGTGCACACGCGCTCGCCCGTATGTCTGGGCACACTCCACTACCCCTTTACCCCTATAAGGGGTAATGGGGGTAGTGGGAGTTCCTCGGACGTACGGGGGCATCCAAATCAAAATGGAGCTTTTTCTGAATCGTTTGGACTTTCAAACGGTATGTCATTTTGATTGTCATCTGGAAGTTCTTTGTTCATTCCGTTGTAGTGGTATTTCTTTTTTGAATCCTTGAAGATAATTCCAGCCTCCATCGCAGTGCTAAATAAGTCGCTTACCTTTCTTGTACTTGTGATTCCGCACTGCCTTATAAATCTGTCGAGGTCGGTATATGATGCACCGGTTCTGTTCCAATTAAATTTTTTGAATACATCGTCAGCCTTTTGTTTATCTTGTTGGTCTTGTGGTAGATTTACAGGCGCACCAATTATTCGCGGGATGCCGAGGTTTCCGGCTGCTTCCGTAACCTCGAACTTCCAGTCCTGAAGGTCTTTGTCTCGAGCATCCTGCTGCTTCACCGTGAATGTTACTTGACCGGTGTTGGGGTCTTTGTGCTTGATGCTGATCAGCGTGTCAGAGACTTTGTTACCAAGCTCTGTTCCGGCGTGTCCCCTCATCTTGCTCTCGTCGTCATTGCCTGGCCTTGGGTTCATGTGTAATACGTTCCAAATGCACATATCCCTCTGACTGGCAAGGCTCATCATCTCCGTAATGATGTCAGCACTCTCAGCGAGGTCGTTGAAGTCGTTTATCAGGTCGCGCATACCGTCGATGAACACAACGTCCGGGTCTTTGGCTTCAATTGCCATTTTAATAAGTCGCCAGCGTTCTTTGTTGCTCGACTGCTTTTCCGTCTTTGGCACCTCGCGCAGCCACAAGGCATTGAATCTGTCATGTCGGACGCGCATGTCCCAATCGCACAGCCAATGGACGCGCCGCAATACCTTAGCAGTGTTCAGCTTTTCCATCTCCGTGTCACAATATAGCACGACCGGCGGATGGCCTATAAAGTCCACTGTGCTTGACCTGGCGTTCAACCCTGGCAGGTATTGCCTTATTCGGGTACTGTCGCCGCCGAGAGCTGCTGCCATCAGCTGCGATAGTACAAAGGTCTTACCGTTCTTTTTTTGGCCGCTTAGGGCCTGAATACCGCCAAGAGGGGAAAAGCCCACGCCGTTGTACTCGAACAGGAAATGCGGCTCAGGATAGTCCTCTGCCGGATCAAGCCAATAGTGGTCAAGCTCGCTGAACCGCGCCGACTCAAGCTCCTGCCCGGTCGGCAGTGACGGCAATATGATATTGTTATCTCTTTCTTCCATAGTTCCTTATATGTCTTACTTTCTCTTCCGTGCTCTTGCCTCTCTCCGTCTCTTATGCCAGGGATCGTCCATCAACTCGCGGCGCAGCCCGAACTTAGCCTTACGGTGAATGATAGCCTTTTCACTACGGTTTAGCCGCTCGGCGATGTCCCTGATGCTGACGCGCTGCTCGTGCAGATACTTCAGTATCTTGTCATCTTTTGATGTCCATTGCCTTTCCATAAGATGTTTGATTTTGACTCCCCTCTGCGTTAGTGGCTTGGGATCACGCTTATCTTCGTTCAGTGCAAGCACTTTAGTGCGAAGAAAAGGCCGCATTAGAGTCCTTCGTCCGGCTGCTGTCCTGGCTCCACATACGCTTTCCTCGTAGCATCATCGCCTATCAGATTGCTTTCCGCCTTCATCGTCCATCTTTCGCCAGCACTCGACCATGGTCTATGGTTACTCAATGCCACTTTGCCTGCCTCCTACCGACCTGTGGTTAGCCAGTCCGTTCGCTTGCGCTTTTCCATGCACTTTGCGGAAGGTGGAGGATTCGAACCCCCGTCGTGCCTCGAGTTTTTACCGACGCCCTTCGTCCTACACTCTCGGCCACATTACCACTCTGTCAACCTTCCTGATGCTTATGGCTATCTTCACAGACGGCCACAAGCCAAAATATATAATACAAAAAGATATAATGAATAATGCATATCCTTTTACCACGGCAGGTCATCGCCGTTGTTGCTCTGCTCGTCTCCGCCCTGAAGCGGTGGCAGCGGTGCCGGTACCGGAGACGCTGGTGCCTCTTCCTTTACCTCAACTGCCTTCTTCTTGGTGATGCGACCGGCCTTGATGTCATTATACCATTGTCCATCCTTGCCAGGCACTGCGCGATGTTGTATATATACATCCACCTCGTCGTTGACGTGCAGGTCTGCCTCTTTCAGCCGATCCTGGCCGAATACCGAGAAGGCAAGCGTCTGCGGCCAGTTGTCATCTTCCGTCTCAAAGTATTCCAGCACAAACGACTGGCTCGTCCATTGCTCCCCAGTCCGCTGTGAAGTGCCAGACTTCACCGGACATATCTCCTTAATTCTCCCATGTAGTTTCATATCTTATTATTTTATCTGTGTAATCTGTGAAATCTGTGTGCGCTCTTAGTTTTCGTTTTCCTTCTCCTCTCCGAAGATTCGGTCGAGATTGTTATCCTTATACCATCGGCCGTACTGGTCAACAATTCAAAGCAGGATGATGATACCGGCACAGCGCGTCAGAACCATGTCGACAAAGAATCGGAAGACACCGCGAGATGCATCGGGCTCGCAGAACAGAAGGAATACGCATACGACCATCTGCATGATGAGCAGGTAGGTTCTCCAGTCAGTCAATAACTTTTTCATGTCTTTATTATTTATTGTTAGTTATAGTGAAATTCTATTTTCGATGATCATCTTGGCAATCTGGTGCTGCGGGTATGCCCAGCGCGTCGATACCTTGCCGTCCTTATCTGTCATCTGGAATCTGTCCCTCGGAAGCCTCCAGGCGTTCCTGCGCATCCAGTCTTTGGAAAACATGCCGAACTGCTCGCTTACTTGTTCGCTGGTAAGCCACTTTTCTTCGTACGACAAGAGGGTTTCGGCCACTGCCTTCTCCACTGCTTCCTTAATCGCGTTTCTTGTGTCTTGGTCAAATCTGATCATACTGTTTAGGTTTTAGGACGTTTTTTCTTTTCTTTTTCCGTGCATTTTAGCGCGATTCTGTGCAATTATGTACAATTTGCGCCAATTTGCGTACATTTTTTCGGATTTTAAGGAAAAAGAGCCAGAAAGTCCTTATCTTTGCATTCCCAATTCGCATGATGTGTGGCAACCGCTGTCGCCATCCGGCCTTTCTGCGCCCTTTCCTTTTTGGTTTTCTGGGTGCAAAGATATATATAATTTTCTATAACGCACTATAATTTGCTATAAAATGTGCATGCCGTTTAAGATTATTTAACATAAATAGCTATAATTCGCGCAAAAATGGACAGAAAATCAAAGAATGAGTTGTTTTTAACGGCTTGTGATTACCTTTTCAGTGAAAAGTTTGTCACAAGTCAAAAAGACCTATCCGCAAAAATCGGTATTACTCCGGCTTCATTCTCAAGAATAAAAAGCGGTTTAATGGGTGTTTCCGATGAAACGATTCGCCGAATGAATGAAGCATTCGGGAATATATTCGACATGCGTTACTTCCGTGGTCAGTCCGACCACATCCTCCTGGAGCCCCAAAAAAAGCCCGCAGAACTGCCCCAGGATCGCGTAAAGAATGACCCGCAACCAATCGACCACAGCAGCCTTATCAACGCAATGCTGGCGGCAAAGGACGAAACAATCGCCGAACTCCGCGCCCGCATCGCCGACAAAGAATCACAACTCGCTGACAAGGATTCCCAACTC
>JAEEGL015648099.1_pt1 | contig 10429 bp, 11 predicted proteins | sample 9134231 | NCBI WGS metagenome assembly JAEEGL01 (sample SAMN16246548, study PRJNA631951) | gut metagenome | biome: gut microbiome; feature: rumen; material: fiber-attached | host: Bos | place: Iran: Karaj | collected 2018-10 | reverse complement strand
TAATCCAGGTGCAGTGTTGCCTCATAGCGGATATGCGACTTTGCTGACAGCAGCCCGGTCTTATGAACAGAGCCCTTTTCCACCAGTGCTTTCACATCACTGGAGGTCAGCGGATGCTCCGCGCCGGTCAGAATGCCGCCCGTCTTCCAGAGCGCAAAGCCGCAGATCCTGTTTTCACATGAAAACTTTTGTCAAGGAGAAAATTCACAATATAACAAAAAAGTCTGAAACCTGATTTCTCGGCAGAGTTTCAAACTTGATTTGCGTTCAGTTTTTGTTGCTTTATGCGCACACATGATTGTTCCATCACATATTATTCAACAAAATACGAATATCTATGGCACCATGTGACAAAATTGATGTGGCATAGAAGCCGGAAATCGTGTATAACAATGAGGTGGCGACGAGAGAGCTACTACAAAAGTTTTTAAGAATTTTAGTTTTAGTGCTGTCTATCGTCTAAATGATGATTGTGTTTTGACAAGAATGTTTTAGCCCGAAATCCACTGCATACTTGTGCTTCGATCCAAAAAAGTTCCATTCTTTCCTGTTCTCGTAGTTTTTTTCCAAAAATATTTTCCCGAAGTACATATTCATCATCATACAGCGTCTAATAGATGTAACGTTACAGAAGGAGGCGAATGCCTTGAATCAAGATTTCTTTGCAAGGGAGGCGGAAGCCTGCAAAGGTCTCATGTATCGTGTAGCATTCACGATCCTGCAAAACGACGCGGATTGTCAGGACGCCGTTCAGGATGCGCTGCTGAAAGCCTGGTCGAAGCGAAATAGTCTGAGAGATGAGCGGTTATTTCATACCTGGCTGACAAGAATTCTGATAAATGCGTGTCATGATTTGGTCAGAAAGCGCCGCAGAGTGATTCCTTTGGATGCACTTCCGGAACAGTCAGAGGATTTCCCGGACCTTTTGCTGGCTGAAGCACTTGAAAAGCTGCCGGAAAAATATCGTGTACCGCTGATGCTTTTCTACTCCGAAAACATGACCTATGCTGAGATCGGCAAGGCGCTCAGAATTCCTGTCACTACGGTGCAAAGCAGGATTCACCGTGGAAAGATGCGGTTGAGAAAGGAGCTGAATGAAGATGAAACGTGACTGGAACAAGCCCAATATCAGGGACGCCTATAAACCTGTTCCGCAGGCATTTGATAAGACCGTTTCTGCGACCATTCAATCCCTCCAAAGAGAGGGTGAAAACAACCAAGAAGTGAAACGCACTTGCTATTTCTTTGGTATGACCAGACGCATGACTATTTTTGCCGTCCTATGCGTTTTGCTGGTTGGGATGACAGTTGCATACGCGATTACCAGACCTGCCATTCTGAATTGGCTGCTTGGATATGGAAACGCCAGTCCATTCTTGGAGCAATCAGCACAGAACATCACAGCGGAAAACAGCGCCGACCATATTACCGCAAGGATAAACGGCGTTGTATATGACGGTTATCAATTTGCTTTTTCCTATGAGCTGGAAAATGACCAGCCTGACCAGCCTGCCATGGTGGTGCTTGACGGCAGCGTGCTTGTCAATGGACAAACGCTTGGTTTGAACGCCAGTATGTATGACCCGAAACTCATTCCCGATACTCGCCAGGACATCCTGCCTGTTCGTCGAAATCCTACGGATGGAGGTGCCTGGAGCCTGCCGATCCGTCAGGAATTGAACGGAACCGTGACCTGCGAAGTCACATTCATTATTTATCGCCCCATCAAGGGATTCGTCGTTGTGTCTGATCCTGGGGACAATATCTATCATCTGGATGAATATGATGCCGACGTAAAAGCCGAAATTCTGGATTCCTGGAACACACTGCGAAGCTTCAAAAATACCATCATTGCTGATCGTACGGATAACGATATTGAAAGATGGTGTCGGGATGACTATACAGTCATTGATTCCAGCGGGCAGGCATATATGAGCGAACGGGACATTGGCAAGGGATGGGGCGATGCAAACCTGTTTAATCTGCGGGAAACCGCCCGGATCCCCGTAACGTTCACATTTAACACAGACACGGCTGTTGTCTATGATTTTTCCGATGTTGAGGACGTTGAGCTTTCGGACTGCACGGTGCATATTCATCGTCTGCGCTTTTCTCCGCTCACCACGATTGTGGATGTTAGTTTGATTCCTAAGGAAAATAGCAAGGCGGCGGCGCAGGAATTGGCAAAGCGTTATGGTCCAATCGACCTGCTGGACGAAAACGGAGCGCCCTTGATCTATGCGGATATGGACTACGAATTCAGCCCCAATCCGTGGGCAACGGAGCAGTGGAAAGATAACGGAGGCTGGGCCTGCACTTACAGCATAGAAATGCCTGGATTGGAAGCGTGGCCTGAAAGCATTTGCATCATCACGGATCAGGGAGAACTTCTCCGGGTAAAAATAAACAAATAAAGCGTCTGTTGACATGATACAAAACATCGACTATAAATTGTAATAGCGCGAAAAAGCCGCTGGCGTGATTGATTCCGCCAGCGGCTGCTTCGTTTACAGGGTGTTAATGACGTCTTCCATGACGATCTCTTCGGCTCGACTGCAAATGTTGTTCATCCTGCCCACCCATACCATGGGTTGCTCGGACTTCAGGCGTTCCGTGACGCCTTCCCGCTCCTTCATCTGCTTTGTCAGCAGCTCCATCATAGCCTCGGCTCTTTCATTCGCCTCCGCCAAATGCCGGTGCAGGCTGCTGTTCAGGATCAGTCTTTCGTACAGCCCGGGATGCGCTTCTTCCAGGTAAGTCCTGTGCATCCTGCCCCATTTCCCGATGAGGCGCTGATCGGTTTCCTCAATCGTCAGGTTCGGATAATACATACCGTCTTTGCTCAGGGTGTAGGTGCCGCCAAGCTCTTCAAACAAGGATTTCATTGTGTTTTCCTCCATACTTTGTGGAAAGGAAGTACAGAGTTTCAGGGATATTCGGTACGGGGCGCTTTTTCAGGAATGAGGTAATGATGTGGCACACTTCCCTATCGGTATGGCAGCATACGATCACGGTGATAATGCTGAAATGAAGTGTGACATATTTTGTACCTCGAATGGAATAATAACCGTTTTTATCCAATGCCACCCAACCCAGAATCATAAAACATTCGTTCAATCACACCTGTTTCGACATTTATGTATACTCTGTAAGTACCATCTTTTTCTGTCCATTCCAGACTGCAAAAAGGATCATCTGAAACAGGTTTTTGGATCAACATTACGCATACACAATAACAGGGCTTATTATTTATTAGGCAATACATCCAACTATCGTCTGGATCCTCATGCGGTTCCAAATTATCAATAAGAAGCATCCTCCCCTGATTCTCATTTAAATTATAAACAGAGATGATACTATAGCTGGCTCTTTCGCACATGGTTTCTATACTAATATTTTGTTTGTTTTTTATTTCACTAATCAATTGTTCCCAGTCTTCATCATCCATCTCCGAAACGACATTGGGCTGTTCGATTGTTTCTTGCCCCATCTGAATATTCGCAGTAATTGCATCCGCATAACTATAATAGGTCAATAGATTGCTATCTCCGCTATGCTGAATCATGTTTTGTATCTGCTCCCATCCCCAAGCAACAGATTGAAATCCGTTTTCAGTACTTTCACCGTCATGACTCCAAGATATATCAACTTGGCCTTCCCGAATGATCGCATCATATTCGCCTAACACAAAGGATAGATTTTCGGTTCCTGTGTATTTTATAAGAATGCTATTATCATTTTGTTTGCTCTCTGTTCTAACAAAAAATGTTTGCATAGTCAGTGTGATACCGTATTTTTCTTCCAATGCCTTATCTGCAAGAAATACTGCCTCAGCCTCCTCAGAGAACATTATTTCTGCTGAAGCTTCTATGCAAACACAAAAGATCATCACCAGGCAGCCAACAAGGATTAGCACAAACCTTTTCATTGAATTGAACCCTCCTCACCCTCAATACACGATTGCCCTTGTAAAACGAGCTTGGCCGCTGCCATCTTCAAAAAGATGGGTGTTCTACAAGGACAAAAGAATTATATCATATGGGTTAACGGATAGCAAGTATTGACACATGACCAATCAATCTTTTACAATGTAACAGCAAAAAATGAACTCCGTAAGCACAAGCGTATCGCGAAGTGTTCCTTTCTTGTAAAATGATCTTAAAAACAAATGCCGCTGGCAGAATCGGTATGATCCCGCCAGCGGCCGCTCTGTTTATAGGATGTTAATGATCTCTTCCATGACGATCTCTTCGGCTCGACTGCGAGTGTTGTTTATTCTGCTCACCCATACCATGGGCTGCTCGGCCTTCAGGCGTTCCGTGACGCCTTCCCGCTCCTTCATCTGCTTCGTCAGCAGCTCCATCATGGCTTCGGCTCTCTCATTTGCATCTACCAGGTGCTTGTGAAGAGTGCCGTTCAGGATCAGCCTTTCATACAGGCCGGGGTGCGCTTCTTCCAGAAACGCCCTGTGCATCCTGCCCCATTTCCCGATGGGGCGATGATCTGTGTTTTCAACCGTCAGATTCGGGTAGTACATTTCGTCTTTGCCCAGGGTATAGGTTCCGCCAAGCTCTTCAAACAGGGATTTCATTGTGTTTTCCTCCATAATTCAGTATTGCCAAACCTGCATTGGAGGCCATTTGTTCTGAATTATGTTTTACGGACAATCAGTCAAGGGAGTAGTGAGAGCCAGTAGAATACAGATTGACAGTAAAACAATATTTCGTATCATCGGGTAGCCCTCCTTTCCTTTCTTACCATGTAAATGCACGAAATCAAAAGTGTTGCAAAAATCTTTTCGATTAAAGCATTAATGCTGTGGTTCGTCCTTCTTCCTTGTCCGCTGCTTCTTTGGCTCCTCATGCTTCACCTCTTCAATGCAATGCTTCACATTGAGCATCTGATTCAGCTTTTCCCGAAGAGAATCATACTGCGCTGCTCTGATCGTTTCCTCCTGCCGCAGGGTGGCCTGTTCTTTTTTCCAGCCGGGAATATCGATCTTCTTCACGCCATCCTTTTCTTTCAGAATCCGCTGGGAGGTATAGTACAGGTCGATTTCCTGCTGATGAGCGGCCTGGAACTTCTCCCGGCGTCCCTTCCAATGGATAGCGTTCATCTCGTCAATGATGGGCTGGATGCGGCGGATGTGTTCGGCGAAAATGATGATGCTGTCAAGCTGCTTGATCCGGGCGGCGTTGGCCTTGGATTGGGCTGCCAGATCATCCACGGCAGCAGACAATTCATGGGTCTGCCGTTCCAATTCCTCCACGGTGAAAATCTGGTTGGCTTTCAGGAAGCTGTAAGCGGCAGCCAGCTTTTTCAGATTGCCCGCTTTTGCTTTTTGACTCCAGGCTCCGGCGTTGCGCATATCGTGATACTGGATCAGATAATCAGCGAGATCGGGTTCCTTTGCTTTCGCAAGTTCTTCCTTCACAGCGGCGATCCATTCCATCAGGGCTTTCAGCTTCTTTTTGATGGCGGCAATCAGGCGGTTGGTGGCCTTGATCCAGCGGTTCAGGTCGCCCTTCTGTGTGCGGATACCCCGCTTCTCCATCTTCTGCACCAGCGGGCCTTCATGGACGGTGGGGATTTGCTCGATACCCTGGGCTTCATAGCTTCGGTGGTCGATGCGGGCGGAGATTCCCTTTCGCTCAAATTCGCAATTCACCATCCGACACCAGGCTTCCCGCCAGCGTTCCAGGGTTTCCGGCTCGTGCCAGTCGGTCGTGTGAACAGCGTTGAACACATACTCACCCTTCTCATCCCGGATACGCTCGCCATTTTCGTCCAACGCATACTCCCGGCGCTGCTTGTTGCCCCAGGTGCCGTCAGGATTCAAAGGCCGCATAGCGGTCAGCACATGGAAGTGCGGATTGGGGATACCGTTTTCTTTGTCCGGCTCATGGACGGCAAAATCAGCGATCATGCCTTTGCTGACGAAATGCTCCTGCACGAAACGCCGCGCCAGGGCGATATTCTCGTCCATCGACAATTCGTTTTGCAATGCAATATCGAAACTGTACGCCAACTGCGCTTTCTTGTTTTTCTCTGCCTTCTCCACAGCGTTCCACAAGGTTTGTCGGTCAGCGTATTCAGGGGGAGCGTTGGGCGGCAGCAGGATTTCCGTATGCAGCACGCCGCCCTTTCGGGTGAAATCGTTGGTTTCGCCGTAGTATTCGCTGAACAGTTTTTCCCCTGCCCGGTAGGCGGCAGCGGCAATGACGCTTTGGCCCGCGCTGCGTTTGATCTGTTCCACATGAAAATGATAAAGCGCCATTATCCGGCCTCCAATTTCTCAAGGGCCTGATGCCGGGCAACGGTTTCCTCAATGATCGGAAAGATGCCGGGCAGCTCGGAGATTCTCTCCACCATCTCATAAAACTCCCGCTCCGTCAGGGGCTTGACGTCCGGGAACACGCTCTCCATCGCAGCACCTCTGGTGATCAGCCGGTGGTTTCGCTGCCTGCGGGACGTGGCCTCAAAATATTCTTTTCGGTTCTCTACCCGTTGCAGCCGGTGCTGCTCCTGATCGTGCTGCCGCTGGGCGTCGGTCAATTCGTTCTGTAATTCGTCTTTGGTTTTCTTCATCGTGGGTTTCCTCCTTCGTGATCGTGCTTGCTTCGTCGTACTTTGATGGGGAAACGATCAAGAGGAGACCGTTTCCCCATCGTCCTGGGATAGCCGCGCAGCGGCGCAAGGGCCGCAGCCCTTGGAGGGAGGGAAAGATGACGGTGATGAACACCGAAAGCATCTTTCCCTCCGGCCTGTCTGCCGCATTCGGATGCGGCGGGCAGGCGTTCCCGGAGGGCGCGCGAGATACAGGTGGGACACCTGTATAGAAGTGCGCACTTACCGTGACCCTTAGCTTGTTCCCCGTAAATTCCGTGGGGTTCTCGCCGGATGGGTGCCCAAAACGGGCCTTTTCCCGTTCTGTTGGGATTGGAAAAGTGGCAGTAAAACGTGTGCATATTGGCAGAAAAGCACACTCCTTTCTTCGCTTGGATTGGCAGAAAAAAGCGGGGATTTACTGCCACTCCGCAAAAGTGACAGTAAATCGCCCGCTGATTGACAGAGGCCCTTATAGACCCAAGTCCTTCAAAAACGCCTCCGCAATCTCATAATTCTCTTGGTCTGTCCCGCTATCATCTGGCATCGCTTTGGTCTGAGCAGGCGGTGAGGGGGCAGTGAGCTGAATACCGCTCATGCCCTGCCTGATACCTTCCTTGACCGTATCCAGCACCCGCGCCAGAAAACGGTCCTCCTTCTCCCTGGTTTCCAGGAAGGGATCGGCCTGCATCTTCTCCTGCCGGGAAAAGGATTCGTTCAGGGCGGCGACTACGGCGCGAGTGTAAGATTTGTATTTCGTCCGATCCATGTGCCGCAGGTATTCGTATGCTCGCCGGTCATCCTCCCGGTTCAGGTCAAAGCGGATGTTGGTATTGACGATCCTTTTCATCCTCATCCCGCTTTCCGCATCCGGGCATTCGCCATGTATTCATAGCCCTTGGCCGTGGCGCAGATGTCCTCGTTGATCGTCACCCGGCTTTCGTCGTATGCTACAAAGTTTTTCACCAGGCAGCCGCCGCCTCCCACGATGTACAGCCGCATGAGATCAGGATTGTACTCATGCTCCCGCAGGCGGCGCAGGATGCCTTCGGTATATTCCTTCGCCGCCGCAATGATCGTTTCCAGAAAGGGCTTGCCAATATCGGCGGCCCCGGTGCGCAGGATTTCTTCGATCACAGCGTCGTCCACGGTCACATGATGCTTCTGCATCAGCCTTTCCCGGATCAGCAGGGTGCATTGATGGGTGCCATATTTCTCCGTGAAGCACTTGCTGGAAATGGGCCGCCCGTTGGTGATGGTCATCACATTCATGGTGCCGTTTCCGATGTCGCAGAGCATATTGACGCCCTTGAAATCGGACAGGTGGCTGACGATTGCGGCGAAGCCTTGGGGAAACACGTCCACGTCGGTGATGCGGACGCGGTTTTCCTTCCCCTTGAAGGTGAAAGCAATTTCCTCGCGGGGATTGCGCTGCATGAGATACTTTTTGAAATCATCCTTCTGCTCCGCCACCCAGGTCAGGGGCAGGCCCACAGCCAAGTGAACATCCGCAGATTGTCGCCCGTAAAAGGCCAGCTCGGAGGCAATGCCCGCCAGGGTCAGGATGAAGTAATCAGGATCGTTCATTTTGTCGGCGGTGAACTCCTTGTGATCCTCGCCGATGGTGTAATACCAGCCTTCATAGAACAGCATATTGCTCTTGAAGGTAGGCTCTTTGTCATGTCGGGTCACACCAGTCTGGAAACAGGTATGGGCGGTTTTCATATTGCCGTAGCCGTGATCCAGACCAACGATGACGGGGTGATTGGGGGTGTTGTAATCAGTAATCATATCGTTTTTATCCTTCCTACCCTCGTGACCTCCGGGGCGGGTGTGATTGAAAATGGGTAAAGAAAAACGGCACACAAGCGTGTACCGTTTGGGCTGCGACACATCGGACGTTTTTGACCGATGTACCAATATTGATTATGCGCTCATGGGCTTTGCTTCTTCGGGATCTTCCGCCTCCTGCTCTTTCTCCTGCTTTTGCCGCACATAACGGGCATGATCGGTTTCCTTGCGTTTTTGCTTTCTTGCCATTTTCTTTAATTCTTCCGGCGTAGGCTCCGGCAACGGAGCGTCAAACTTCCCGATGTATTTGAGATAAATCTCGATCTCCTGGGTCTTGACGCCATCTACTTTTTCCGCAGAATGAACGACGATCTTCTCGACAAATTCGTAAATCATCTGCGGCGTCAACTCGGAAAAATCCGTATAACGCTTTGCCAACGCCAGAAACGCATCAGCCCGGTTCGTGTCCGAAACGTAAGCGTCCAACTGCGTTTGCTCGGTTTCGATCAACGCTTTGGCCTCCGCCTGCTCCTTTTCATAACCGGCAATCAGGGCGTCAAAACGGTTTTCCGTGATTTTGCCCAGCGCAAAGGATTCATACAGCTTACGGATCACTTCTTCCAGTTCATCACTGCGCCGCTTTGCTTTGGCGATCTGTTTTTTCAATTCCTTTGCTGCCGCTGCTTGCTTGATCTCGGAGGCTTCCCGCACTTTCTGCACAAACTCTTCCTGATTCGCAATGGCATATTGGCTGGTGATCCTGATCGTTTCCAGGATCAGTTCATACAGAACCTTGGTGGAAATGTGATGGCTCCAGCAATCTTGGTGTTCACGAGACAAGCAACGATTATAAGTGGAGCATTCATAGTGATCAGACTCATAAATTTTGAAATCCTTTGAAACATGGATCGTGGAAGGAATGCGCTTCAAGGGGGTACTATGACGGTGATTATACATTTTGCCCCCGCAGTCAGCACAGAACATCAGCCCCGTCAACGGATTTGCAAATCCCGTGGTGTCAATGCGGTGGATCACCTTTCTTGTCTGCTGGGCCAGCTTCCAGGTTTCCGCATCGACAATGGCTTCGTGGGTATTCTCAATCACCATCCACTCATCCGGGGAATGCTTCAAAACCCGCTTGTCCTTATAGGATTCCTTATAATTTCGGAAATTGACCGTGTGGCCCATATACTCCGGCTTTTCGATCATATCCGCAACGGTCGTACACGACCAATCATAAGGCCGGGACATATCCGCGTCTTTCTGCTTCGTGCCGCATCCGCGCTTCGCCAGATACACGGAAGGTTTTTCGATGTGATCTTCCCGCAATTTCCTGGCAATCACAGCGGGGCCATCTCCATTGACCGCCATCTGGTAAATGCGCTTCACTACGGCAGCAGCTTCCTCGTCGATCAGCCATTGGTGCTTATCCTGCGGGTCTTTTTTGTAGCCATAAATAGCGTTGTTGGCTACGCGCTTCCCGGCTTTCGCCCGAACCTGATAGGCCGCCTTGATCTTCTTGCTGCAATCCTTCAAATAAAATTCGTTCATTACATTGAGGATTGGTGCAAACTCCCCGGTGCTTTGATCGTTGCTGTCGATCCCGTTGCCGATGGCAATGAAGCGGACGCCATGCTTCCGAAAGAAAACCTCCGTATAAAAGCCGGTCTGCAAATATTCACGCCCGATACGGCTCATGTCCTTGGCAATCACCGTACCGATCTTCCCGGCTTCGATGTCGGCAATCAGGTGTTTCCAGCTTGGCCGCTCAAAATTTCCGCCGCTCCATCCATCGTCCGTGTAATGAACGCAATTTGAAAACCCATGCTCTGCCGCATAGGATTCCAGGTAACTTTTTTGATTCCTTATGCTATTGCTGTCCCCGGCGATCTCGTCGTCGCGGGAGAGGCGCTCATACAGCGCCGTGATCTTTTCAACCGTTTGCCTGCTGTTCATGGGTGAACTCCTTTCAGGCTACACGGTTCATCTGTGGCTTCTGTATTGTACCACAGGACGCATCGCTTGTACAGCC
>JAEEGL014953156.1_pt1 | contig 10429 bp, 7 predicted proteins | sample 9134231 | NCBI WGS metagenome assembly JAEEGL01 (sample SAMN16246548, study PRJNA631951) | gut metagenome | biome: gut microbiome; feature: rumen; material: fiber-attached | host: Bos | place: Iran: Karaj | collected 2018-10 | reverse complement strand
GCTGCGGGGACCATAGGGCTCACGCCCTATATAGGCTTCTGGGAAAAAGGTGCATTGTGCACCTTTCACGTGAAACTGCACTTTTCGGGCTGAAAAGTGCAGCCACGTAATGTTATTGAAAATTATAACAAGGCGTAATTAGGTAAAAATAAGAGTTATTCAAAAATTTCATTAACACGTGTTAAATGAGTTTTAATAAGAATGCGTTGGGAAAAGTGTAACTCTTTATAATTGTTATTTTAATATCTTTTTATACCAAGCATTTTAAAAACTATTTACGTTTTCGAAAAGCCTAGGATTTTTCGAGCTAACCCTAATTTTGTCAACTTATTTTTCTGCTAGGGTTATTTTCATAACTTTTTCCTTTCTTTTAATTTTTTTCTTTTTTCTTTTTTCATAAAAATTTTTTGTGATGCCCCGTCCTAAGGGTTGGAGTAAATTTGCTGGTAAACAGTACAGGCGTGACACAGAGGGTCGCATCAGGACTCAAGCGGAGACCATTTTACGCCTCCATGGACAGGTGAAACGTGAGAAAGATGCACTTGAAGAGGCGAAAACAGAGTTGCGGATGCGTGAAATTAGAGTTGAAGCTGGGGATCAGGCCTTACGTGAGATGCAGGACGACATGGATGAGGCGAAAAGCACAGCTGCCCGATCTGAAATTGTCAGAGGCGAAATGGAACTGGAACTGAGCAGATGCAAAGAAGATCTGCAAGATCTGAAAAAGTACAAAGATGGCCTGGAAGTCGTAATTGACATGCAAGAAGCAGATCTGAAAGCAGCTGAACAGGAAAAGGCAGATCTCAGAACTCGAGTTGCAGATCTTGAAAGTGCTCAGGAAAAACTGACTTTACAACTCAAAATGGAGAAGGAAAACTGTGAAGTCCTGAGAAAGAAACTGCAAGAAGCCGAAAAAGAACGCGGTTATGCCGAAACTGCAGAACTGGACATGCGGAAGTTCTGGTTGAGGTATTACGAGCGGATGACGTCATTGGTGGAGGAAATAGGCGAAGATATGGCTAACACCAAGCAATTCGAATGAGACTTAACAATGAAAGTTTTTCTTATGCTTTCTTTTCTTTCATTTCTCTTAAGCTTTTGAAAGCAATTTTAATAACTTTTATTGTTTTCAGCTTTTTCGTTTCATATGTCTGCTTCTCTTTCTCCCCCTCTTTTACCTTCTCCACCCTTGCCACAAGGTCCTGGTGGCCCGCCGTCAAGACGGAGAAGGGTCAATGACGTCATAAATGATCTTCAAGGAAATGACGTCATCATTCATTTGAATAATAATTTGTTCTCTCTTCCAGTAGAAGTGATACAAGATCGAATTGTTAAACTGGCAACTCTTATTGAATATTTATTAAGAAGTTTTGATGATCCAGCTGCAATTGTTGTATGGAGAATGTCTCCTCCAAATGTATACGATTGGAATTTGTTTTTCAATTGGATAAATGGTCCAGTTGTTGAATTTGCAAGTGTTCAGGCAGCTGATGATGCTTTAAATCGTTTGAGAATGAATCTTATAACCTATATTGATCGTCCGCCTGAGTTGCCGCCTCCTTTTCATTTGGTTGTACAACAACGAGGAAATGATTTACAATTCAGATTTCAAGGCATACCTCAACCTGTTATTTTGGTACAGAATTTGAATCGTGATATTTATGTAAGGGCTACACAGAATCAAATGTTGAATGATCTTGCAACTGCTTCGGCTTTAGCGCGTCGTCGTTTTCAAATGGGTATTGAAGAAATGTTGAGATTTTTGCGGCAGGTTTCTAATTCACGTGATGACCCCTTTTTCGCTTTAACTAAACGTGTTGCTGACTATTCGAACAATATACAATTGGCTTTTTATTACCCGTATGGTACAATTTTGGCTTATTCACCTGCGTTGTATTTTTTGGTTGGTTTTTCTATTTCGGGGCAGCAGTTATTGGATATGTTGACACCTCTCTCGCATACATTAGCGCCGCCTTCAGTTGTTTTACAAGCAGCAGATTTGCAAGTTATAGCTAATCTTTGCACTTCTCATGCAAATCATCATGTTTTCGGTCCTGGTGGGTGTGCGTGGTTTATAATTGGGATATTTGATCGCTTGATAACGGCTATTTTAAATCCCGCAAGTTATGTCTCTCCTATCGTTGATACTTTGCATATGCCGGCATTACTTCGTATTGAGTTCGTTAGAGCCGATGGGAGTCAAGGGCAGTGGGATTTGCATTTAAGGCGCGAATTGTCTCCATTTTATGCTACAGTTTCTGAACAACATATGGCATCATTGGAAATGGAACGCATATTTGATGAGTGCTACACAATGTTTAATGCGAAATATATTGATTTTTATAAGGAGGAATACAGAGAAAGTAATGATCATAAAGTGGTGGGAATAAAAATAAGCTTAATTGGAGTACATCGTAGAACAGTGCGTGGGGGTCAAATTATCAGTGGTTCAAATCTTTTTTGGGAGCGTATGATTGATATTCCAGGCGGCCGTTTTAAAGGAAGGAAATCAAATTTTGTTTTATTCAGATCTTTTGATTCTCTTACAAATGCGTTTTTGACCGGCTGTGTTTACAGAGCGTTAAATTGCCGTTGTTCTAAAAATACTGATGATAAAGCGGTTTTTTGTACTTGTCCTTTACCTAAAGTTTTGGAAGGCGTTGCTCTTGAGGATATACCAGCACTTGTAAAAGAAAATGGGGATAATTATATTGTTTTTGTGGTAATTATTTCAAAGAAGGATGAAGATGGCAAAAATGGTAAAAGTGTTGAATTGTTACATTTTGGAGAGAATTATTACAAGGGAGGAAAAGTTATGTATATCTCTCAGCCTGATTGGAATAAAGTTCAGGGTCACTGTGCTTTGTGGTTGCCAAATGAATCGGTTCCTAACTGTAAAGATGAGGAGTATGCAAGATTTCTTGGTTATAGCGGTTATAACAAAATTAACAGGATTTTATGCGGAAAGGATTGTCCAAATGTTTGTCCGATATGTGGTGAACTTTTCGGCGATGCTAACAGTTGGGCGCATTTTGTTCATCATTCTTCTGACAAAGTATGCCATCTATGCGGTCTTAAATATGAAAAGGAAGAGGATTTATTGGTTCACTGTAAGTTCCACTGTAAGAAATTACCAGAATTTTCGGCGATTTTGCTAAAAGATGACGAAATTGCTTTTCATGAACATGTTGAAAGTACATGTATTAATGTGTATGCAGATCTTGAAAGTGCTATAACCGAACCTGATGAACAAGGAAACCGTGAACATATAAATATTTTAATTGGATGGGTTGATGATTATAACAAGAAAGTCGAAATAAAGAAACGGATAAATGATTTCTTTAATGAACTGGTGAAATTGCCGAGTACAGATATACGGATATATTTTCATAATGGAGAAGGGTATGATTTCCATTTTGTTATACGTGACTTATGTGAATGTAGAAAAGGCTTTGTTAAAAATTTTTCGGTTGTAGGCGACAGTGGGCAAAAAATAAGGTTTTTTAGTGTTGACTATCGTGGGAAACATTTGCATTTTAGGGATACTTTTGCCTTTGTTAGTGAGTCGTTAGAAAAATGGGTTAAGTCAAGTAAAGAAAGCGGTTGCAAGTTTGAAACATTTTGTAGCACTTTTGACGAATATAAGCAGACGATACTTCTTCGAAAGAATCCCTTCCCTTATAACGCTATTTTGTCTCCTGACGATTTAAAGAAGCCTATTGAAGAAATGATAGCATGGGCAACTTGTGATAAGGCTGAGGAAATTTTCTGTTTTAAAATGGATAAAAAAGAACTTATTAAGTTTGCAGAATGGTTGGTGACAAATAAAGACAAGTGCAAATGGAAGACTGTTGGTGATTATTATGAAGATTACTTGCGATGTGATGTAAGTCAATTACGTGATATAATGCGGCATTTTGAAGCTAATGTTACTGAAGAATATGGGTTAAATGTTCATGATTATTATGGAACTCCGTCTCTAACTTGGGCAGCATGGTTAAAACAGAACAAATTTCCACTAGAGCCAATTGTTTCTTCGAAGCATTATGATGTTATAAATTCCTGTATACGAGGTGGACAAACGGGCGTTATGACGCGAATGTATGACTCAGAAAAAGAAGGAGGGGCAATGTTTGATCTTGATATAAATTCCTTATATGCTACGGTGATGCTTAAATTTGATTATCCATGTCATGATTGGAAAGAAGAGAGCATACCCTATCCTGATGATGTCCTTGATTTTTTGCGAAGGTTGCATGAAAGTGGAAGAAGTGCCTTTATAGAACTTGACCTGACTGTAAAAGAAAATGAATGTTATGAAGATTATATTCCAGTTGCCAGTAAAAGACGTGTAAAAGGGTGCTATGACTATCCTGCAATGCAATTTTATCAGGCTGAAAATCCGGAATGCATGTTTTTTCAAGGATTAACCCAGGTTTATGGGAAACACGAACATTACTGCTGCCATTCAAGAAATCTTTGTTGGTATCTTGAGCATGATGTGATTGAAATTCACCAAATTTGGTTTATTTTGAGTGGAAAAGACGAGCCAGTTTTTCGTGACTATGTGCAGCATAATTTGGACAAAAGAGCTGAGTTTAATGACGACCCTATTAAGAAAATGCTTTATAAACTTCTTAATAATTCACTATATGGTAAAACCTATGAAGATGAAACGCAACGTGCTGAATATTGTGTTGAGCCACTTGAAAAAGTAGATACAGCGGACGTTTTTAAAGTACGGCGTACTATAACACAAATGGGAGACTGGATCTTATACGAAGCAACAAAGAAGGTTTTTAGGGTTAATAAGCCGGTTTATTTGGGTGCCTGTATAACGGAATTTTCAAAATTATGGATGTATCAGATGTACTATGATAAAATACGTCCTCACTTCCCAGATTGTCGTGTATATTATACTGACACAGATGCAATTACAGTTCTTTTTCCCACAATGGTTAAAACATTATTAGATGTTGCAGAAGAACTAAATACTGATGATGAGCAAATTATCGATACCAGTAATTTTACAGTGTTACCAGAAGAAGAACGCCACAAAAGAATGAATAAACAGCCGGGCTTATTTAAAAGTGAAACAGGAGAACATCGTATATTAAAGTTTATTGGTTTGCGAGCTAAAACGTATATAATGGTGTGTGAAGATGATTTTATAAAAATGAGCGTGAAAGGCTGCCCTTTGGCAGAAAAAGCAAAATTGAAATGGGAAGACTTTTATGAGGTGCTTTTCTCACCTGGCGAAGGAAAAGTAATAGAATATGACGCTATAAGAAGTAAATATCATCATGTAAGGAGTGTTCGTTTGAAAAGGATCGTCCTGTCAGCTGATGACAGAAAAAGGTACATTACAGATGATTTAATTCATACTTTTCCTCTTTTCTCATCTCAGCATGAAGCAGCTATCAAGTGTAAAAATCCCCTCCCCCAATGATTGCACCCCCCTTTGTTGATTTTGCAGCTGGTTCTCCATCAAGGAAGTCATCTGCGATTCCTCTTATCCTTTTTCCTAAACCCGAATTCCAGGCTCTTTTAGCTAGTTTATATCCTGATTTTATAATGTCAAACAAGCCAGCACCTCTTGGATTGGTACCCTCACCACCGCCACCTATTTCATCAACACTACTCGTTGGTGGCAAAGTAACTTCGCCAATTGGCGGTACGCTCTTTAAAGGCAACATATCAATACTTGCATGCACAGGTTCAATAGTAAGAATACCGCAATATTCAAACATAATCCAAAGCGCAAGACTAGGCTTCATTGCATCAGGAATACCAGTGACATCAGCAGTAAGACGGACCTGGAAAACCATTTGTTCAGCATCAGTGCCTCCAACGAGGCGTTTATCAGGAATAAGAAGATCAACACCAGGTATAAGACGTAAAATACATTTGCAACCATGCGCACCCCAGCTGTAATTATACATGTTAGCATCTGTAACATAAGGAAGAGGGACATTTGGTCTTGTAAATTCTTCCCATGTAACATCTTCAAGTCCATTTGCTAACGCCATCTGGTATCGATCATATTCTGAAGTAGTATTCAAAAGCTGTGTGTTATTCCCCATCGTTATATTTATGTCACGAATAGGACAATAACCAGCATCGAGATTACTAGCTATACTGTTTGTAGAACGGAAAAGCTGGTTTGGTCCAACAAAAATATAAACAGCTGTAGGAACTTGTGCCAAAGTATAAACACCGCTTGTCATAACAACATCACCGACAGTACCAGCTGCAACATTCATCTGTGTGACATAAGAAACATTATCATAATAAGGCAAATCCAACCTGCTAGGAACAGTCATGCCAGGAGGCAAGCTAGCAACATTGAAACAGAGTTGCGCTGATGTAATATTGATACTTTGAATTGAACTTGGGAGCCAGTTTCCATCTGTGGCAGATGAATATGTAGCTCGAGCTATGATCTGTGTGTAAGTGGATGGTTCAAGCATTGCACGCAAATCATTCAACTGGTAGACAAGATCAATACTGGTAATATTGAACAATGGCGACTGATAAACTTGATCCAGGCGTTGGTTAAAAGGAGGGCAGAGAACTGGTTCTCTAAATGTAACACGGACTTTATTGTTGTACATCTGAGGTTCAGTACCAGCAATAGCTGAATTGTCAAATTGGAAGTTAACACAAGGAAGAGGTGTACCGACATTTTGACTACCGTTTTTGCCATATTTCATTTGATGATTTAGAATTGCCTGATCCATTGGTGCACCGTCTTGGAATATGACAGCTCTATCTTGAATTGAAGGAGCTTTAGTATGAGGGCAATAATTACAACTCTTGTCCAAAATCTTCTGTCTCCAATACATCATGCGTTGCGGAAGGCTTTCCTGAGGCCTAGTCATGCATGCAGCTCCATTAATGTTCGTACGCAATTGATCAGTAACCCAATGTAAAGGAAAAGGGTGAAATCTTAGACTTGTTCTTGCCTGCTCGGGAATAAGGGCTGCATTAATAGGTCCAAAATCAATTTCAAGTGTATATTCAACCTGGAATGCTGAGTCATAAATCCTGTTTGTCCCTAAAGTTACCAAATTTGCAAATGTAATCTGAGTATTGCTCAAACCGCTGGCCGGTATTTTGTAATGCTCCCAATTTAAAGGCCCGACGTACTGATTAAACTCGATTCCGCTTTCACTTACAACACGAGGATCTGCAATGGTCTTCACTGAAATACTCATATCTTTGTTTAAAAAGTGTATTTTTTCAACCACTTTTTAAGTGAGTTATTGAAAACAATGGAAGCTCTTTCTCTTGAACAAATTACTGATGTGCTGCGTAAGAAACGCCGCCCAACGCAATTCTTCAAATATAAGGATTTGCCAGAGGACCCTGGTGAACTGGCTCTTTTGTTGTTAACACATCCTGCACGTTTCTTGTTCCACGAGGAGAACAAAAATAGTGATGTTGGGCACTGGACAGCATTGGTAAGAAGAGACAACCATATCTGCTGGTTTTCTTCGTACGGGTTTTTGCCTGATGGAGAGTTGATGATTTCTGCTGACATGAGAAAAGTTCCCGGTCAAAAATTCAATAAGATTTCGAGAGCTCTCAAATATTTGCAAGACCGCGGTTACATTATTCATTTTTGTTCTGTTCCTCTTCAGAGAGTAGGTGACGGTTCATCTTCTTGTGGAATTTGGTGTCTTTACTTCCTGACTTCAAGAATTGCTGATTTTGAACTTCTTGAGCAAAAACTAGCAAATATTACATCTCCTGAAGCCTATGCAGAGAAGATATATAAGGCTGAATACGGTGGCAGTGAATGAAACTGAAGAAGTAACAATGGAAGAACTGCAAGCACTTGGCCAGATATCAATAACAAACTCAATTCCAGTATATGGGGAACGCCTTTCATTTTTTATAGCAGGCCCACCGGGCTGCGGCAAAAGCACAACAACAGCACAAATTCTTTCTTTTTTCCCTGATCAAGTAAAATATCTTTTTACCGATATAAGTGAAGACGATCGGGCTTTTGAAGGAATTAAATTTAGAAAAGTAAAAATGGAGACAGACGTCTTAGAAAGCATAACACTGGAAAAATTAACAAAGGATGGTGATTGCTGGTGCGTATTTGACGATGTAGACAAAATACGTGACCCCAAAAAGAGCAAAGCACTATTAAACCTCATGGACAATATTCTGGCAAATGGAAGGAAACATGGAAAGCATAATATCAATATCATCATAACAAGTCATTCTCTTTCAGACTACAAAAGAACAAAATATGCGATAGAAAATTGCAATTATTGGGTTTTCTTCCCGGATAAGACAATGTTACTTCAAATAAAAACATTGCTCAAAAAAGATGGATTAGAAAAACTAGACTTCAGAGGAAATGAAAGAATATTTTATCATCGTTCTTATCCTCATTTTCTAATCAACGATTTCATGCTTGCACTAATTTAATTAATCTCCCATATCGCCAGGCTCGTAATTTGGATCAATTGCCTGAGCAGACTGAAGAGCCTCGTCATAATTATTAAGTTGACGATCATAAACAGCTCTAAATATAGCATCAGCTGCTTGAGCCCTAGTCAAAATGTTTCCTCTTCTAGCATTAGCAAGACGAGTTCTTGTAGTGACATCGAGTTTAGAAGGCAATTTATAAGAAGGATCACTAAGAATGAAATCAGAAGCACCAGCAACCTCTATAGGAAGTTTAGGTTGAGCCATAAGAGGCGCTCTATTGGCCAATTGCAAGTACAAAGCGTTGCCATCACTCAAATTGCCAAATGGGATATCAACAAAATTGTCCCAAATGGCATCCTTTTGTGCCGCAGTAAGCGCGTTAAGCTTATATTTGCTCCTAATTCCCTTCTGAGCAGCATTATACCCACGAATCCACATCACAGCAGCATCATCACCTTCCTTAAATTTCTTACGTTTTCCAGCAAGGAAACCTTTAGACAAAGCACGAATGTTACTAGCGATATCACGAGTGGCCGGGTCAAGAGCATATTTCTCGGCCATAGAAGCCCATTTTGTGTCAGCCACGAAGTCAGCCGCCTTTCCATTCCATCTTGCTAAAGCATCTGCTTCACTTGTATTAGCTTTAAGAGGTGTTGTCCAGCCACCGTACAATTGGCGTCTCCTTGAATTAAAAGGGCGAGCCCCAACAGAAAACATTTTTTCAAAAATCAATAAGTTTTTTCGAAAAACTTATGAAAAGACTGGATTTTTCTTTCAGAAACGACAGTGAGGCGGAGCTAGTTGATGCGGTGCAAAAAACAACTTTCACTGCACCAATCGATATAACAGGTAAAACGAGGCTGACAAGGTTTAAATTAAGTGAAGGAGCATTTCCGCTATGCTCTATAGGCCCATCAAGGACTGTTTATACAACAAGAGAAAAAGAACTATTAGACACATACGGCAAAACACCTACAGATCTGTATTTTGGATGGCAATTATCTGAAAATACAGACGATGGAAACACTGGAAAATCTCGTGGAAGCTCATTTATGCTAAAAACGAATGCTGTTCCAGTTGCTTTACCATTTAGAGTGTTAAACCCTATGACAAATGTGAGATGTTTTATTCAGCTCTTCTTCATTTCAACACCTCCAATTTGGAAACGACGTGAAAACGGATGGGTATTGGCAAATGAAGATACGTTTTTGTATAACATTGATGAGTTATACACAAGTCCAAGATTTGATATGCAATCAAATGTACCAGTTAATGTTCTCAGTGTTACCCAAGTAAATGACAATATCAAATTTTCCTTAAACTTACAAACGCGACCTACAGCAGGGAAAACAGCAATATCAACACCATACTTGATGCTATCTGAAACATTTTTACGAATACTAAATAAAGAGCCAACAGACGGATATGAAGTAAGTTATCAATATTTGCCAGCTATATTCGGTCTAGGAGAACATTGCATTTTCTACCCGTTGACATGTGAATACAATTATAACATATGGTTGGATTCACTTCTAAGAAGCAACGGCACTTTAACTCAAAGTGGAGACATGGATTTTTCAGCAACAAGTACAATACATCTGTCAGAAGATAAAAGTTTCCTTTTCCCATACACAGCAATAATCGTAATGATAGACGAATTCAATAATCCTGGAGAACATATAGTAGTTAACAATCCAAGAAGTACAGGAGTTGTAAATCTTTCAACACTTAGTATCACGAAGCTTTTCATAATAGGACAGAGTAATTATGAGAGAAGCGATTTTGTTTATGTAAACGACTCGTTACAAGAAAGTCCACTAGAAATCAATCTGCCACGCCAATTGAACATTACAATAAGACTTTTCTTCTTGTTGAAAACGAATGAACTGATACCACTGAAAATACCGCCACATCAAAATTTCTTTGTTCAACTTTCAGTCCAAAGTGCTTAAGCATTTGGGAAAAATTCAATCATTCAATG
>JAEEGL014528681.1_pt1 | contig 10429 bp, 7 predicted proteins | sample 9134231 | NCBI WGS metagenome assembly JAEEGL01 (sample SAMN16246548, study PRJNA631951) | gut metagenome | biome: gut microbiome; feature: rumen; material: fiber-attached | host: Bos | place: Iran: Karaj | collected 2018-10 | reverse complement strand
TAAAGGTGGAAGAGCAGCAACTCCTGATGAGTTAAAATTACAATTTCCAAAAGCAAGAGAACTTGTTGAAGCAATGGGAATTAATTACTTTGAAATAGATAATTATGAAGCAGATGATATTATTGGAACTTTTGCTAAAAAATGTAACAATAATAAAGATTTTGATGCAGTTATTATTAGTAGTGATAAAGATTTATTACAACTTATAACTGATGAAGTAGAAGTAAAATTATTAAAACAAGTTGGGAATATTCGTATGACTCATCAAGAATTTATAAATACATATGGTATTGAACCCATTAGAATGATTGATTTAAAGTCTTTAATGGGTGATTCATCAGATAATATTCCAGGTGTTAAGGGAATAGGGGAAAAGACAGCTCTTAATCTTTTACAAGAATATAAAACACTTGATAATATTTATGAAAATATAGAAAGTATAAAAGGAAAATTAAAAGATAAATTAATTGAAGGAAAAGAATCAGCATATCAAAGCTATGATCTTGCAACTATCTACACAGAAGTACCAATAGATACTGATTTTGAAAAAATAAGATATAAGGGATATAATACTTTAAAATATATAGAACTATTAGAAGAATTCGAATTTTATTCTTTAATTAAAAAGTTAAATATTAAAAAAGAAGATATACAAGAAAATATAATTGTAGAAGAAAAGCAAGATATTAAAGTAATTAAAGATATAGATGATTTAAAATTAAATAAAAATTATTCTATTTATTTAGAAATGCTTGGATATAATTATCATGAAGCTAAACCTTTAGGAGTAGCAATTTATGATGGAGAAAATAGTTATTATGTTCCTTTTGATTTAGTTGTTGATAATAAAGAATTAATATTAGAAAATGACTTAGAAAAGTATACTTATGACTTAAAAAAATTATTAGTAGTATTAAAGTATAATAATTTATCTATTAATAATTGTAATGATGATTTAATGATATCTAGTTATCTTTTAAATAAAAATATTAAAGATGATATAAGTTATCTCATGAAGAATAATGGTATAAATGTTATGTTTTATGAAGAAGAGTTTGGTACTCTTGCAAAACTTCATATGCCAGAAGAAAGTATTTTAATTGAGAATGCTTGTAAAAAAGCTAAGTTTATTTATGATACAAAAGACGATAATTTAAAAGAATTAGAAAAAGAAGAAGAAATGTATTTATTTGAAAAGATAGAGATGCCTCTTACAGAAGTTCTTGCAGATATGGAATATACTGGTATAAATGTAAGTAGTGATTATCTAAGAACAATGGGTGAAGAAATTAAAGAGAAATTATCTATTTTAGAAAAAGAAATATATGAACTAGCAGGTTGTGATTTTAATATTATGTCTCCTAAACAACTTGGAGAAGTGTTGTTTGTCAAAATGGAATTACCTTATCCTAAGAAGATAAAAGATAATAGTTATTCTACAAGTAAAGAAATACTTGATAAAGTAGCTCCTTACAGTCCAATTATAGAGAAAATTTTAGATTATAGAACTCTTTCTAAACTATATAATAATTATGTAGAAGGATTAATTAGTGAAATAAAACCAGATGGAAAAATACACACTTTATTTAATCAAACATTGACACGTACTGGTCGTTTATCATCTAGTGAACCTAATTTACAAAATATACCTGCTAGACTTGAGTATGGAAAATTAATAAGAAAAGCTTTTTATCCAGAAAAAGATTCAATAATTCTTTCTAGTGACTATTCACAAATAGAATTAAGAGTTTTTGCAGCAATGTCTAATGCTGAAAATTTAATTAAAGCATTTAAAGAAGGTAATGATATACATACTAAGACTGCAAGTGATATTTTTAATGTTCCACTTGATGAAGTTACTAAAGATCAAAGAAGACAAGCTAAAGCAGTTAACTTTGGAATTCTTTATGGAATTAGTAGTTTTGGTCTTTCAGAAGACTTAAATATTGATGTTTATAAAGCTAAAAACTTTATTGATAATTATTTAAAAACTTATCCAAGAATAAGTGAATATATGAAAGAAACAATTGAAAAAGCACATAAAGATGGATATGTTAAAACACTTATGAATAGGAAAAGAATTATAGAAGAATTAAAAAACAAAAATTATATGATTAGGCAAAGTGGAGAAAGAATGGCACTTAATACACCAATACAAGGTACAAGTGCAGATATACTTAAAAAAGCTATGGTTGAAATATATCAAGAGTTTGAAAAGAGAAACTTAAAAAGTAAAATGTTAATTCAAGTACATGATGAACTTGTATTTAATGTCTTAAAATCAGAAGAAAAAGAAGTAGAAGAAATAGTTAAAAATATAATGGAAAATACTTATAAATTATCTGTTCCTTTAGTAGTAGATATCAATAAAGGTACAGATTGGTATGAAGCAAAGTAGGAGATAGTTATGCCAGAAAAACCAGAAGTAATAACAGTAGCTAGAAAACTAGAAAAGAAATTAATTAATAGAACGATATTAAGTATTGATATTTATCATGATAATATGATTGATTATCCATCTCCAAAAGAGATAAAAGAAAGGATTAAGAATCAAAAAATTCATGAAATTACTACTAGAGGAAAATGGATAGTTATGACTCTTGATGATTATTACTTGTTATTTCATTTAAGAATGGAAGGGAAATTCTTCTTTAGAAATAAAAATGATGAAAAAAATAAGCATGAACATGTAATATTTAATCTTGATAATGATGAACAATTACGTTTTGCAGATGTTAGAAAGTTTGGAAAAGTTATGCTTATTGAAAAAGATAAGATAAATACAATGAAACCATATACTGAACTAGGGTTAGAACCTTGGGATAAAAATCTTACAAGTGATTATTTAAAAGAAAAATATAGTAAAAAAACACTTCCAATTAAAAGTGTTCTACTTGATCAATCAATTATTACTGGAATAGGTAATATATATGCTGATGAAATACTTTTCTTATGTAATATTAATCCTTTAACTAAAGCTAAAGACTTAACCGATAAGAATAGAAAAGATATTATATCTAATACTGTTAAAGTCCTTGATAAAGCAATAGAAGAGGGTGGAACAACTATTAGAAGTTATACAAGTGAAGAAGGTGTAACTGGATTATTTCAAAACAATTTAAATGTTCATCAAAGAGAAAAAGAACCTTGTAGAATATGTAATAGTACTATTATTAAAATAAAAGTTGGTGGAAGAGGTACTTATTATTGTCCAAAATGTCAAAAATAAAAAGTAGATTATTCTACTTTTTTTTCATCTATAATTCTGTTTAGTAGTGTAATAGCTATTTCTTTAGTTTTATTATCTTTATCTAAACTTGGATTGAATTCTACTAAGTCAAAAGACTTAAGTGTTTTTTTTCTTTTAATAATTTCATCCATTATTTCATAAGCTTCTTTTTTACTTATTCCATTTTTCGCTTTAACACTAACTCCAGGTGCTTCTTCTGGATCAATAACATCTAAATCATAACTTATATGTAAGCCATCCATATCTTTTACAATATCATAAGCTTCTTCCATGATTTTTTTTACTCCATATTTTTTAATATCTTCAGTAGTAAATATTTTAACACCTGCTTTTTCAAGATTAATATATTCAGGCTCTTCTATATCTCTTCCACCAATTAGCACTGATTTTTTAGGGTCAAAGTATTCTCCATCAAAGAAATAAGATAAATCATTTCCATTTTCACCATCAACAACAGCAAACGGCATTCCATGAAGATTTCCAGTAATTGTAGAATTCATATTGTGATAATCTGAATGAGCATCTATCCAAAAAATACCAATATTTCCATGCTTTTTTTTACTTGCTAGGTCAGATCCTATTGCAATAGCATGATCTCCACCAATAGTTATAACAAAATTATTTTCATTAATTATTGCATTATATAATTCTTCATTAAATTTATTAACATATTTAATATTTCTTTTTTTATTTCCTTCTTCAAGTTCTTTTTTAACATTTTCTTTTTTTATTGTTATAGTTTTATCAACTATATTATGAAATTTATTTAATTCTATTGGTCCTTTTTCGCTGCCATTTACTTTAACTCCTAAGTCAGAACATGCATTTACTACTGTTATTTTCATATTTTACCTCCATTTATAAATATAATATAATTTTATTTTTAATACAATAGATATCTAACTTATGTGTTTTAATTCATTTTACAATTTGTATAATTTTATTTTTATATTTTTATTTTTTTGTTTATTATATGGTGTATACTTTTTTTGTGTAAGGAGTATAAATATGGACGAAGAAAATAAAAGTGTAGAATCAATATCAGCTGTAGGTGTAGAAAAAAATGCAAAAAAGAGAAGTAACATTAAAATTATTATGTTGGTTATATCTGTATTATTAATAGGGATAGGTTGTGGAATTTTTATTACTACAGGTTTCAATAGTAAAAAAAATAGTGATGAAGTAAGTAATAGTAAAGAGAATACTGAAAGTCAAAACGAAAATACTGAAAATCAAGAAGGAAATAATGATGGAAATACAAACACAAATATAGCTGAGGACACAAGTGATGATTCTAATATTTCAGAAGAATCAATAAATTTTGTTAACATAAATGACAAATTAGGAGATACAAAAGGTAATATTTACATTAAAGGTAATGATGTTAAAAATTTATATATTAATGGCAAATTAGTACTTACTGCCGATCCAGCAAATTCAGTTAATTTTGGAGATTTTTATAAGGCAAGTGATTTTTATATTGTATTTACACATGGAGATGGACCTGGTGGAACTAAAATATATGTTTATGATACTCTTGGTAATTTAACTCAAAAGATATATAAGCTTGATGATAACAATATGATAATTGCAGATTCTGAAAAATATCGTGATATATCGTTTAATGGTAATAAAATAATAACTAATGCAACTAACCTTGATGTTGGTCCATCACTAATTACAAATATAGATGATTATATACAAAAATCAATTTATATTTGTAATAATGAAGAAATTGCTAAAGCAAATGTTAATGATAATTCTTTAGTTTATGCAAAATATCAATTGATTTTTAAAGCAAATGGAAAATTTGAAATAAGTCGAGTAAATAGTAGTGATATTGAAAAGACTTTAGGTCAAATTAAAGTGGAAAATTGTAAATAAATATTACATATAAGTACTATTTTTAAATTATTCATTTATCTATATTCTTACATTTGAGAATAGTTATAAACTACTTTTATTAATTCTTAGTTAAATAAACTATGTTTGAAGTTCTTTTTTATGATATACTTTAATAAGAGGTAGAGTATGAAGAAATTAAATGAATTATATGATTGTGAATATGATACTGAAATAAATGGTATTAAAATTAATTCAAAGGAAGTAGTAAAAGGTGATTTGTTTGTATGTACTAAAGGTGTAACTGCTGATAGACATGATTTTGTTGATGAAGCAATTAATCAAGGTGCAGCTGCTATAGTGGCAAGTAAAAAGATAAATGTTAGTGTACCAGTTATTTATGTTAAAGATACGAATAAAGAACTTCCTTTATTATGTGCTAGATTTTATGATAATCCAGAAAGAAAATTACATCTTTATGGTATTACTGGTACTGATGGCAAAACAAGTACTGCTACAGTTGTTCAAACATTGATTGGTAATGAAACATGTGGTTACATGGGAACTAATGGAAGAAGTTGTAGCAAGTTTGATAAAGATACAAATAATACAACTCCAGATTCAGATAAACTTTATGAATATTTTGATGATTTCTTAAAGGCAGATTGTAATGCTGTAGTAATGGAAGCAAGTAGTGAAGCTTTCTTTAGAGGAAGATTAGAACATCTAGAATATGAAGTTTCTGCAATCACTAATATTACTAGAGAACATTTAAATATACATGGTTCTTTTGAAAATTATATTGAATGTAAGTCTAGACTATTTAAACAAACTAAAAAAGATGGATATTCTATTTTAAATAAAGATGATGAATATTATGAGACTATTAAAAAAGCATGTGTTTCTAAAAACATCTGGACATATGGTAAAGGTGAAGATAATACTTTAGCAATAGTAGATTATAGTATTCATCCTGATAAAACTAATATTACTTATAAATACAAGGGAAAAGATTATAATATTGAAAGTCCCTTACTTGGAGAATTTAATGTTTATAATCTTGCTTGTGCTATTCTTGTTGCAATTGCAAGTGGAAAAACAATGGATGAAATAATTCCTAATATTAAAAAAGCAAGTGTTAAAGGAAGAATAGATGTAATTGAAAATGTTGGTCAAGACTTTACTGTTATGGTAGACTATGCGCATACTCCAAATGGAATAGAGAATATTTTAAGTTTTGTTCACACTTTAGATATAAATAGAAGTATTGTTGTCATTGGATCGGCTGGAGAAAGGGATTTCTTGAAGAGACCACTTATGGGTAAAACAGTCGTTAATAATGCTAGTTATGCTATATTTACATATGAAGATCCAAGAAGTGAAGATCCACTTAATATTATTAATATGATGACAAGTGAGATTGAAGACAAATCAAAATATGAAGTAGTTGTAGATAGAAGAGAAGCAATAGAAAGAGCTATTAATCTAGCAAGAAAAAATGATATTGTTCTAATACTTGGAAAAGGAAATGAAACATATGAAAAGTTGAAGACAAAGACAATATACTTCAATGATGAAGAAGAAGCTTTAAGAGCTCTTAAAAAGAGATATAAAAAAGAAAAAGTAGCAAAATAAAAAGGAAACAATGTTTCCTTTTATTTTTTTTGTAGTTTTTTTTCATCTTTATCATCAACATATTTACTTAATAATAATAAATCACTTATTGTAGAATTCTCTCCAGTTCTTTTTTCATATGTTTGTAAATTAGTATCATAACATTGATCAATAAAGTTTTTAGTAAGACTTCTTCTTAAATTATAATTTATATCTATGTATTCTAAAAGATCATCTATTTTATTATCTTGAACTAATTTTCTCACTAAGTCATTACCATAACTATTATAATTATTTGATATTAGAGAAGCCTTTATTAAAGCTAATTTAATATCTATATCATATTCGTCATCAAAATCTTTTGAAAAAGAAGTAATTGAATCTTTGACTGTTTCTTCTGTTGATAAAGTAACAATAGCATATTCTTCTCCAACTACAGATAATAGTTTTCTAAAATAATATTTTAATTTTTTATCTAATTGTTCTTCCTTTAATACTTCGTATTTAATTGCATTGAAATTTTTCATATAGTCCTTCTTTCATAAAACGATGTAATCATAACAAAATGATTATAAAATGTCAATAAATATGATATCATATAAATGGTGATAGTATGAATGGAATTTTTATTGTTGATAAACCACAAGGATATACTAGCAGAGATATCGTAAATATTGTTGGTAGTTTATTAAATACTAAAAAGATTGGACATGCAGGTACATTAGATCCAATTGCTACAGGAGTTTTAGTTCTTGCAGTTGGAACAGGACTTAAAATACTTGAGTTTATTAATGAAAGAGATAAGGAGTATATAGCAATAGTAAAATTAGGTATTGAAACAAAAACACTTGATGTATCTGGTGAAGTAACAAAAAAAGTTGAAAACTATTTTCTAGATGCTAAGAAACTAAAAGAAGTAATTGATTCATTTAAAGGAAAATATGAACAAACTGTTCCTCTTTATTCATCTGTTAAAGTTGGAGGAAAAAGATTATATAAGTATGCTAGAGAAAATGAAGAAGTAGAGTTACCTAAAAGAGAAGTAGAAATATTTGATATAGAATTACTTGATTATAATCATGAAGAATTTAAAATAAAGACTACTGTAAGTAAAGGTACTTATATTAGAAGTTTAATAAGAGATATTGGTGATAAACTTGGAATTCCTTGTACGATGAAAGAATTAAGAAGAATAAGGCAAGGAAACTTTGATATAGAAGAAGCTGTTACTATTGAACAAGTAGAAAATGGTAAATTAAAAATAATCCCATTAGATAAGGCTTTACAAGAATTAAAATTTATTGAAGCAGATGACTATTTAGAAAGAAGAATTTTAAATGGAGCAATATTAAATAATAATTATGAAGATGAAATAATTGGATTTAAAAATAAAAATAATGAAGTAATAGCAATTTATGAAGTATATGAGAAAGATTCATCTAAGATAAAACCAATAAAGGTATTTAAGAATAAATAACATTCTAAGGAGGAGTAATATATGTTTAATAAAAATAAATTTATAATAAAAAAGGTAATAAAAAAAGAAGATTATTTAACATTTGAATATGATGTTTTAGGGGATATAAGACGTTTCTTTTGGTTAGGTGAAATGTTTAATGTTCAATATTATGATGTAAATATTGAAAATGTTCCAGATTCTATTGCAGTTGTTCCTTTAGTAGCAAATGTTTTACCAATTATTTGGGTTAATAATGCAACATTATATGTTGATGAACTTGATAAAGATTTTTATGATTGTATTAATACACTTAAAAAATCTTATCAAGCAATGCTACCAATGCTTAAATTTAAAGGAAAATTAAAGGTAAAAAAACTTGTTAAGAACAATATAAAAGATACTTCTAAAACAGCATGTTTCTTTACGGGAGGAATTGATTCATATTCTACATATATTAGTAATAAAAATAAAAAACCTGATTTTATAACAGTTTGGGGTGCTGATATAGATTATGAAAATGTTGAAGGATTTAAAAATGTTAAAAAGTATATTAACAAAGTTGCTAAAAGTGAAAAAGCAAATAATATTTTTATACATGCCTCTATTAGAAGATTTATTGATAATAGTGAATTAGAAAAAGCATATTTTAATATTATTAATGATAATTGGTGGAATTCAATGCAACATGGAATAGGAATTATTTCTCTTTCTGCGCCACTATCTTATGTTAATGGTTATAATACAATCTATTTTGCTTCAACATATACAGAAGAAGAAAGAAAAATGAAAAAAATCATTTGTGCTTCTGTTCCAGAAATAGATGAAAATCTAAAAATTGCTAATGTTAGTGTAATACATGATGGATATGATTTTACTAGAATGCAAAAAGTAATAAATATATGTAATTATAAAAAGAAAGAAAAAAGAAATATCATATTCCATGTTTGTTATAGATCAAAAGAAGGAGTTAACTGCTGTAAATGTGAAAAGTGTTATCGAACAATATGTGAATTATTATCTGAAGGAGAAGATCCTAATGAATATGGTTTAGAATATAATAGTAAACTAAAAAAAGAAATGATAAAATATATGAATGAAAATAAATTACCTGATAGAACAGAAATGTTATGGATTGAAATTGTCGATAATTTAAATACAAAGAAAAAACTAAATAAGTTTCAAAAAGAGTTGGATTTTATTTATGATATAGAATTTATTAATAATTACTTGAATAAAACCAATTAATAGTGTATTATAAAATTGTCTTTGCAAGAGGAGTAGTTAATGAATCTTTTAAAGAGAGAGTAGATTGGTGAGAATGCTTAAAGAGAATTAATGAAAGACACTTGTGTATAAAAAGAATCGCTAGTAGCGTTATCACTATAAGCATAAATTATTTATGGAATTAAGGTGGCACCACGGGGAAACTCGTCCTTTAGATGCTACCTTTTTATTTTTAAGGAGGATATTATGATTACAAAACCAAAAGGATGTCATGATTTAGTAGGACTTGAAGCAAAGAAGTGGAAATATGTAGAAAAAGTTATTGATAGTTTAATGGAAAGATATAACTATACATATGCTAGAACTCCAATATTTGAATCTAGTGAATTATTTCATAGAGGTGTAGGAGAAGGAACAGATATAGTAACTAAAGAAACCTATGATTTTAAAGATAGAGGAGATAGAAATATTACTTTAAGACCAGAGGGTACTGCAGGTATTGTTAGAAGCTATATTGAAAATAAAATGTATGGAGATCCAGGGCCTGTAAAAGTTTACTATAATGGTACAATGTATAGATATGAAAGACCTCAATCAGGAAGAGATAGAGAATTTACACAATTTGGAGTAGAAGTTCTAGGAAGTAATGATCCACTTGTCGATGCTGAAGTTATATCTATTCCAGTACTTTTATATAAAATGCTTGGACTTAAAGGTATTAAAGTAAAAATAAATTCTTTAGGAGATAAAGAATCACGTGATAATTATAGAGACGCTTTAGTAAAATATTTTAAACCAAGAATAAAAGATTTATGTGAAGATTGTAATGATAGATTAAATAAGAATCCACTTAGAATCTTAGATTGTAAAGTAGATAAAGATAGTGAGATATTAAAGAATGCTCCTAAGACTTTAGATTATTTAAATGAAGAAAGTAAAAAACGTTTTGAACAAGTTAAATCTTATTTAGAAGAATTAGAAATAGATTACGAAGTTGATGAAAGATTAGTAAGAGGACTTGATTACTACAATCATACAGT
>JAEEGL013657170.1_pt1 | contig 10429 bp, 6 predicted proteins | sample 9134231 | NCBI WGS metagenome assembly JAEEGL01 (sample SAMN16246548, study PRJNA631951) | gut metagenome | biome: gut microbiome; feature: rumen; material: fiber-attached | host: Bos | place: Iran: Karaj | collected 2018-10 | reverse complement strand
TCATTCTGTGGCTCCTTCCTGGTTACTTAAAGTCCTCCGGCCATGCGACACGGTATGATTCGTCCGTTTCCGGGTCGATCTCATCATAATCATAAATGTAATAGATGGTCATTTTTCTATTGCCTTCACCTTGCGCAGCCGTCCGCATCCAGAAACTCCTGACCACGTGGCCGCGGTCGTTGTATTCATTGACCTGCTGGATCCGCCTGCGTTCGGAGCCATCTGCTTCGGTCCATACCCGCTCCCAGGCAAGGACCTTGCCGTCCTCATCCCGTGTATACTCTAATACGGCAGAAGATCCATTGCCCCACTCCATGACGTTGGACTGCAAAAAACCATTCGTATCATACGTATAAACGGTATGCCGCGACAGATGCCCATCGACCTCGATCAACTGCATCGTACGTTTTCCCGCTTCATTATACTCCGTGGTCGTCGTCTCGACGCCTTCCGCGGTGTACACGATCTCCTGGATGATATGACCCTTTCCATCATACTCGATCTCCACGAAGGGCTCTTCTTCTCCATCGATCTGTTTGAACACGTTCAGATGGAGCCCATCCTCAGCATACTTGAATACTAGATCGTACGCCTGGTCGGGCGACTGCACATGCGCACTTGTGATCCTGCCCTGTTCGTCCAGGTCATATGTGACGGCCTGTCCCGCTTCCTGGGTGATGGCATAGACCATGTTGCCGTCATGATCCAGGAACGTCTCCGTGATCTCATAGGCTGACATCAGATAGGTGATGCTGCCCTCCGCGTCATATCGATACTCTTCCTCGATCTCTCCCGCGCTGTTTTCGATCAACAATTCCCGTCTTTCCGTGTCATAGCGTGTGATCACGTCCTGCAGGGTATCTTCTGTGAAGGAAAGCACATCCTCTTCATAATGATAGAGGATCCAGGAACTGAAGGTACCGTCTTCTTCCTCTTTGATCTGATACAGGATCTTCGATTCAGGATCTATGAGGGGGATCTCACCCGTCACAGAGGAAGTACCGATCTCCTTGGCCTGAGGGCGTTCTTCCTGCTCATCCCGCGTTTGCTCCTGGCTTTCGTTTGACGCAGGTTCGCTCTCGGGTCCACTGCTCTCTTCCTGCGAACTCTCGTCCGGGGCAGACACTTCCTCCTGAACGAAAGCAGCCTCCTGTTCCTCGCTTTGCGCTTCTTCCTGCCGGAAAGGAAACCCGGCTCCAGGATGGCCTTCCTTGCTACAGGCAGCAAGCAGCACTATTGAACACAGGGCTATGAAGCAAATCCATCTTTTTTTCATACGTGATTTCCTGACTTTTCATTATTCAGTTGGATGTTATCATATTCCATCCTGGTTTTCAATAACATGCAGGGCCCTAAGGCCTTTATATCGTTCTGTGAAGCGGCCCGGCGTGCATCCTGTGAACTTCTTGAACACACGAATAAAATAACTGGCATCATAAAACCCAAGCACTTCGCTGATCTCAAAGACCGGCATCATCTGCTGCTCCAGAAGAAAACAGGCTTCCCGCACCTTACTGCGCAGGATAAAGTCGGTCACCGTACTGCCGGTGGCTTTTTTGAATTCCGCGCTGACGTAGGTCTTATTGTATTTCAGCACCCGCGCGATATCCTCCAGCCGGATCGTTTCATACAGATGGGACTGGACATATCGGTTCACCTGGTTGGCCAACAGAGATACAGATGAAAGTGCCGTCAGATCCTCGACCATCCGCGTATACTGCAAAGAGAATTCAAGGAAGAGGTGGTTGAAATCGGACAAAGTACTGGTGTTTTCGATCCTTTCACCAAAGGCATCGACATATTCGCTGATCAATTGCAGATCGACACCCTCCGCCGCCGCCACCCGGGACATGTACATATTCGCACCGATCATGTATCTGCGCATCTGCCGCACGTTGATCAGACCGCTGGCACCTTCACTGTGGCGTGAAAACAAAGTTTCATTGAAGTATTGCTGCAGTTCTTTGCTCTTGCCATACCGGATCAGCGTCACGATATGGTTTTCCAGGTCTCCGGAAAAACCCGACTCCGGATCGATAGACAGAGGCGACCTTTTTCCGGAAATACTCTTCTCCCATCGAAACTGCACTTGCTGTACGGTGCCGGCCTCCGTCCCTTCCAACCATGCTTGCAGGAATCGCAGCAGGTCCCGCAACTCGTTGATGTCATACCGCCGCAGTCGATTGAGTTCCCGCAGGAACGCAGTCGATCCCTCTGGTTCCTGCCCCAATCGGTTCAGGATGCTGCGGGCTTGTGCTGTCGAGCATTCATGTGCAAAGACCGGCGCAATCAGCAGATAACGGTCCAACGTTGCCTGATGCAGCCCGCCAATAAAGAAATCCTCCGGTGCCATCGCGGTCCATAGCTCTTCCTGTCTTTCCGGCAGCGAGGCAAAGACTGCTTCCAGTACGATGCGGCAGGCCGCTGTACCGCCCATGTACTGGACGATCCTTCCCTTTTGTATGACCGCGACTGACACGCCAGCCACGTCCACGAACTGCTGCAGTAATCCATCCTGTTCCATCTTTTTTCATCCTTTTTGAATTGATGATAATATTATACCATACGCCTAAATATATTACAATAATCGCCGGCAAAAATCCGTATAATGGAAACTAACAAACTTCGTAACACAATTGAATAAAAAAGGAGAACGCAGTCATGTCTGAAAACAAAAAAGAACTGACCTTTGGCAAACTTTTGGCCTGGTCGCTGCGCGGCGGCTCTACCGGTGTCGCCCTGATGGTGATGGGATATCTGACCATCTTCTGTACCAATACCCTGGGCATCCCGCCTCTGGTGGTCGGTACTCTGATGCTTGCCAGCAAACTGCTGGACGGCGTCACCGATATCTTCGCCGGATTCATCGTCGATAAGACCAACACCCGGATCGGCCGCGGCCGTCCCTACGAGCTCTGTGTCATCGGTCTTTGGGCCGCAACACTCGCCCTGTTCATCTGCCCCGCTTCCTGGAGCACCACACTGAAATGCGTCTGGATCTTCATCATGTACGCCTTCGCGAACTCGATCTTCATGACCTTCCTGAACGCCAACCAGACGGTGTACATGGTCCGCTCCTTCTCGGATCCGAAACACTACGTCTCCCTCTCGACCTACGGCGGTATCATCCCGATGGTCGTGGTCGTCATCTTCAACATCGTTTTCCCGATGCTGATGGGTGCGATCGCCACATCTCAAGGGGGCTGGATCATGCTGATCGCAGCGTTCGCGGTACCCATGACCGTGATCGGTCTCCTGCGCTTCATCTTCATCAAAGAAACGAACCAGGTGGACAGCAAGAGTGCTGAAAAGCTTTCTCTCAAAGATGTCTTCACCGTACTGAAAAACAACCCCTTCATCTACATCATCGCACTGGCCACCCTGATGATGAATCTCGTCACCAATATGGGTGTCAACGTGTATTACTTCACCGATATCGTCGGCAATGTAGGCCTGATGGGTGCCCTTTCCGCCGTCCAGATCATCGCGATCCCGCTGATGGCCATCATGCCCCAGTTCCTGAAGCGCACGACCACCGCCCGCATCATCCGCATCGGTCTGCTCGTCATGATCGCCGGTTATGTGCTCAATTACTTCGCCGGATCCAATTTTGCCCTGCTGGCTGTCGCCGCCGTACTGTTCGGTGCCGGATCCATGCCCATCTCCATGCTTTCGGGCTTGATGATCATCGACTGTGCGGATTATAATGAGTCTAAGGGCATGTTCCGACTGGAGGGTTCTTTAAGCGCCATCAACGGATTTGCCACGAAACTGGGCGCTGGCCTTGGCGCCGGTCTTCTGGGCATCCTCCTGGGTCTGGCCGGATATGACGGGACCGCGGCCGTGCAGACCGCATCCGCCATCAACATGGTCCGCATGCTCTACTCTTTGATCCCTGCCGCTCTGTACATTCTGGTCTACCTGGCCTTCCACCTGTACAAACTGGATAAACTGATGCCCGAGATCCGCCGCACGAATGAAGAAAACCGTGCCAAAAACAGAAAGGATACTGAAAATGGAACAGACGTTGTATCATCCGAAGAATGATCCCTACTTTGCCGAACCGTACATCGACGTACAGGAGATCCGTGAGCAGCCGGTGAAACACTACTATTTCCACGGCGGTTTCAAAGGGACCGACCTCGATGGCGCCAACGAAGTCCGCTTCTGCTTCTATTTCCCGATGGAAGATCAGTATGAAGGCCGTTTCTTCCAGTATGTGTCGCCCGCCCCAGAGGATGAGCATGAATCCGAACATCTGCGCGGGCAGGATGACAAGATCTCCTTCTGCCTGACGCATGGCGCTTATTATGTGGTCTCCAACCAAGGCGGATTCGTGATCGGTCATGACCCCTCCCGCCTGTACAAATCCAGCGCCGCATCTGCTGAATACAGCCGCAGGATCGCGGAAGAACTGTATCACACCGCGAAACGTCCTTATGGCTATATCTTCGGTGGATCCGGCGGCTCATTCAAAACGATGGGGGCTATGGAAGCTACGGAAGGGATCTGGGACGGCGCCGTACCTTACGTCATGGCCAATCCGATGGCCGCGCCGAACGTGTTCGCGTCCCGCATGCACGCTGTCCGTCTTCTGGGAGAAGCCGGGCTTGAAAAAGTGACCGCTGCCATGGAGCCGGGCGGATCCGGAGATATCTATGAAGGTCTGGACGAACTGCAGCAGGCGGCGCTGAAAGAAGCCACCACCATGGGATTCCCGAAGAAGGCGTGGTTCTGCCATCCTTATATGGGCGATGGTGCGCTGATGGTCCTGGTACCGACGGTGTATGCCCTCTTCCCCACCTATTTCAAAGATTTCTGGGAAAAGGAAGGTTACGAAGGCGCAGATCCCACAAGCGACGCGGTCCGCGACCGGATGCAGCATATCACCACGGTGGACGAAGTGATCTATGAACAGAAGGTCGTGGAAGATGAAGCCTTCTCCAGCGTAGACAACAGCTGGGTCAACACGATGCTGGGCGGCGAACCTCTGCCGAAGATCCGCATGAAAGATGCGCTTCCGGAGGGCTCCTATCAGTTCCATTGCCGCCTGCGGGTCCTGTCCGGAAAGGCCAAAGGCACGGAGATCAACATTGCGGAGATCGAGGGCACTCTGCTGACCCTGCATCCGGAAAACGGCGGCGCCGCCAACAAGGATCCTTTCAAGGATCTGGAATCCGGTGACACCATCATGGTGGATAATTCCGATGCCATCGCCATGCAGTTCTTCCATCGCCATCAGGTCCCGGATGAGACCTACGAAGTGTATGATCAGTTCCGTGATGAGAATGGTACGCCGATCCCGGCGCAGCTGCCCATGCTGATCGCTCCGATGATCGCGACGAGCGGTGCCGGCATCCTGATCCGCGGCAACATCCATGGCAAGGTGATCGGCCTGTGCTCCACGCTGGATGAGAGCGCCTGCCCCTGGCATGGGGATTGGTACCGTAAGGCCATTGCCCGCTGCGGTATCGATGAAAAGGATCATTTCCGCCTGTATTATCATGACAACAGCATCCATGATGACCGTGCCGAATTCAGCGTAGATCCGCAGCATCTGGTGGACTATGTGGGCACGCTGCATCAGGCCCTTTTGGACGTGGCTGCCTGGTGTGAACAGGGCATCGAGCCCTTGCCCACCACCAAGTATACGGTGCATAACGGTGAAGTCTTCCTGCCGGAGACCGCCAAAGAGCGCGGTGGTATGCAGCCTGTGGTCCATGCCGAGATGCCTGGCGAAGTCAACCGGAAAGTCACCGTGAAAGCAGGCACAACTGTTCATTTCACAGCAAGGATCGAAGTTCCGGAAGGTGCTGGTTCCGTGACCTTCGCTGCCTGGGATTACGAAGGCACTAACGACTGGTCTCATGGCGAATCCCTGCTGCCCGGCCAGGATCACGTACGTGTCGAGACGGATCACATCTTCACAAAGCCGGGACTCTACTACCCATGCATCAAAGTACAGAGCAACCGTCATGGCGATCTGTCCGATATCTTTACACAGTGCAAAAATCTCGACCGCGTCTGCGTAGAAGTCACAGAATAAGGATCCGCCCAAAGCGGATCCTTCCTTGTTTTAGCAATGATTTTGTGTCATAATATATACAAATATACTGGAGGTATGCATATGGAACGTTATATGGATACAAATCTTTCCGCCGAGGAACGTGCCCGGCTGCTTCTTGAGGATCTGTCCCTGGAAGAAAAGATGGCGCAGATCGTCGGCATGTTTGCGATCAAAGGATATGAGGATCAGATCGCTGCCTACATGAAACATGGCATCGGCCAGATCAGTACACTGTTCTTCCGTGAGGAAAAAAGCAAGGCCGCTGCGGCTGCCTGGCAGCGCCAACTGCAGCAGCTCATCATGGACAACAGCCCGCACCACATCCCCGCGGTCTTTCACATGGAAGGCCTGTGCGGCGCGTTCATTCAGGACTCCACCGCTTTCCCGTCGGGCATCGCCCGCGGTTCCTCTTTCGATCCGGAACTGGAACGAAAGATCGGTGAGATCGTTTCACGGCAGGAGGCCGCTTACGCCTTCACACAGATCCTGGCTCCGGTCCTGGATATTTCCCGCGACTCCCGCATGGGACGCCAGGGAGAACCCTATGGTGAGGATCCAACACTGGCAGCTGCCATGGGTACGGCTTACACCAAAGGCATCCAGGAGACCGAGACCGCAGGCCGGAGGCCCGAATCCGTTGCCAAACACTTCCTTGGTTTTCATAATTCTCAGGGCGGTATCCACGGTGCTGACGTGCAGGGAGACGATCATCTGCTGCTGGAGACCTATGGCAAGTCTTTCCAGGCGGCGATCCACGATGGCGGATTGAAAGGTATCATGCCATGCTACGGTTCCATCGGCGGGCGTCCGATCCATACCTCAAAGCATTACCTGACTGACATCCTGCGCGGTGAAATGGGATTCGAAGGCGTGGTCGTTTCAGACTATGGCGGGTTGGACAATGCTTTCAAAGTGACCCGCGTGGGTGAGACCGCAGCCGATACCGGTCTGATGGGATTGAAGGCCGGTATGGACGTGGAGCTGCCCATGCCCGCTTGCTATATCGCGGATCTACAGGAAGCTTTTGCCACCGGCACGGCAGACATTGCCGTTCTGGATCAGGCCGTACTGCGCATATTGACTGCGAAGTTCCGCATGGGTCTTTTCGAGCACCCCTTCTCATTGGAAGGTGCAGAACTGGAATCCACTGTCAACCAGCCGGAAGACGACGCCATCTCCCGTCAGTCCGCAGCGGAAGGCCTGGTCCTTCTGAAAAATGATGGCATCCTGCCGCTGGATGGCTCCGCCAAGACCATCGCTGTCATCGGGCCGCAGGCTGTCAACGCTCGTTACTATTTTGGTGGTTATACGCACATTTCCATGGTCGAAAGTGCCAGATCCGCGCTCAACTCCATGGCCGGCATCGGCGCCGGCGGAGATGCGAAAGCGATCGAAGCCAAACGTGTCCCCGGCACCTATGTGGAGGATGATGAAGCCGAGCGTTTCTATGATGTACTTACGCAGTTGGAACCGAACGCCCGTACCCTGCTGGACGTTCTGAAAGAAGCTCTTCCGGACACCCGGATCCTGCACGCTGCCGGCTATCCCAAATTCGGCGCGGACGACAGTGGTTTTGAAGAAGCATTGAAGCTTTGCACGAAGGCCGATATCGTCCTCCTGACCCTGGGCGGCAAGTACAGCACCGGTTCCATCGCCACCATGGGCGAAGGCGTCGACGCGACGGACATCAATCTGCCAGAGGCGCAGGAAGCTTTCATCCGCGCCGCTGCCACACTGGGCAAGCCCATGATCGGTATCCATTTCGACGGTCGTCCGATTTCAAGCGATGCGGCGGACGCGTGCCTGAACGCCATTCTGGAAGCCTGGAGCCCCGCGACTTTCGCCGCTGAAGTCATCACTGACGTGCTGCTGGGCCGCACCTCTCCTTCCGGCAAGCTGCCGGTCTCCGTGGCATACAACGCCGGTCAGATCCCGGTCTACTACAATCATCTGAATGGCTCCGCGTGGCACCAGGCCATGAGCATCGGTTTCCAGGACTATGTGGACTGCCCGCACAAACCGCGCTACCCCTTCGGTCATGGACTGACCTACACCACGTTTGCCTACTCTGACCTGCTGTTGGATAAGGCCGAGACCGCACCGGACGTACCGGTGACCGTCTCCTGCAAGATCAAAAACACCGGTGACCGCTCCGGCACCGAGATCGTGCAGCTGTACCTGTCTGATCCTCACGCCTCCATGACCCGTCCGAACCAGGAACTGCAGGGCTTCGCCCGCGTTTCTTTGGAGCCTGGCGAGGAAAAGACAGTTTCCTTCACCGTCGCCCCCAGCCTGATGGCCTTCACGGACGAAGACATGCGTTGGAAGATCGAGAAAGGCGAGATCGACGTGCGCGTGGGAGCTTCTTCCGATGATATAAGACTCGAAGGAAGCTTCCGGATCACGGAAGACAAGTGGATCCTGGGGAAAGAAAGGAAGTTCTGCGCGGAAGCGAAGATCGGGTAACTATAGTATAAATCAACTGGAGATCCTGCGTGACCCCAGAAAGGACAAGAAGTATATGTCTATACATCCAACACTGCGGCTCAGTGATTTAGCCGGCCTCGACTTGCAATGCAGCTGCGGCCGCCGCCACCAGGTGCCGATCCGTCATATCATCACAGGGGAAGGTGCGCTGGAACGTCTTCCGGAGGTCGTGGCATCATTTTCCGGGAAGCATGCGCTGCTCATCGGGGATTCCCATACCTGGCCGCTGGCCGGAGAAAAAGCACAGGAGCTGCTCACATCCACAGGAATCCAGGTGACCCCGTACATCTTCTCTCGGAGAGACCACTACCTGACAGACGAATATGCCATAGGAGAGCTGTTGGTGGCTTTGCCCCAGCAGACCGACCTGATCGTGACTGTGGGCAGCGGCACCATGAATGACGTGACAAGGACCGTCGCCGTGCGCTGCGGCCTGCCATGGATCATCATCGGCACCGCGCCTTCCATGGACGGCTACGCCTCCTCCACGTCGGCCATCATCATAAACGACGAAAAGCGTTCCGTGCCGCTGGGTTCGCCCTACGGCATCGTGATGGATACGAACCTGCTGGTCACTGCGCCGGACGAGATGCTCTCCGCTGGCATCGGCGACGTACTGGGTAAATATGTGACCCTCGCGGACTGGCGTCTTGCGGCGCGGGAAGGCCGCGAACACTATTGCGAAACGATCGCAGGGCTGATCGAAGCCGCGTGCGGTCGCTGCCTGGCAGGGTATCAAGATGTGCTTGCCCGCGATTCGGCGGCGATCGAAGATATGGCCGGCACTCTCGTCATGGCCGGTGTGGCGATCAGCATGTTTGGTACTTCCCGCCCCTGTGCTGGCAGTGAACACCAACTGGCCCACGTCTGGGAAGTCGCCGCCATACAGCGCGGCGGGCAAAGCCCTCTGCATGGGAATTTCGTCGGACTGGGGACTGTGGCATCGATCCTGTTGTATCAGGCCGCGGCTGAAAACTTCGGCTTTACCGATCTGCAGCAGGCACTGCCGGAAGCAAAAATGATCTCCGAGATCCTTACTCGGGCCGGAGGATGGGCTTCCAAGGAACGGCTTGGCATCGACCGCGCCTTGTTCGAATCATCTTTCACCCATGCCGCCCGCACGAATCCACGGTATACGATCCTCTCATACCTGGAGGAACGCGGGTGCCTGGAAATGTATGCAAAGCAAGTGACAGCGCTGCTGTACGATGTCTGAAACAACAAAAAAACACCGAACCAGTTCTCTGGTCCGGTGTTTTGCTTTTACTTATCATGCAAGGATCGGTTTGCAGGCTTCCGCCAGCAGATCCTTCTTCGCCTGCGCTTCCGCGAGGTCTTTGCCTTTGGTGGTAAAGTACAGTTTGATCTTTGGCTCGGTTCCGGAAGGACGCACGACGACCGTGGAACCATCCTCCAGACCATAGATCAAGACGTTGGCCTTGGGCAGGCCGGTCTCCTCCGGCTTGCTGTAGTCCGTTACGGTAACGACCGGGATCCCGGCGAATTCCTTCGGCGGCGCAACGCGAAGGTTCTCCATGATGCCCTTCATCTTGTCCATACCGGTCAGTCCCGGGAACTCGAAACTGTCGACCTTGTTCAGATAACGGCCGTACTCGGCGTAGATCTCCTCCAGGCGCTGCTTGATGGAGGAACCGATGCTGCGGTAATAGCTGGCCATCTCGCAGATCAGCATGGATGCCACCACCGCATCCTTGTCGCGCACATAGGAGCCGGACAGGTATCCGTAGCTCTCCTCGAAGCCGAAGATGAAGCGCTCCTCTTCGCCCTTCTCCTCCAAGTGCAGGATCTGGTCGCCGATCCACTTGAAGCCCGTCAGCACGTGGCGCAGCTCCACCCCGTAGTGGGCGGCCACCG
>JAEEGL013647558.1_pt1 | contig 10429 bp, 7 predicted proteins | sample 9134231 | NCBI WGS metagenome assembly JAEEGL01 (sample SAMN16246548, study PRJNA631951) | gut metagenome | biome: gut microbiome; feature: rumen; material: fiber-attached | host: Bos | place: Iran: Karaj | collected 2018-10 | reverse complement strand
TATAATCGCGGCAATGCCGCCTTATGTAAAGACGCACGAAGTGCGTGATTCTTTACCTATCCCCTGTGACCTAAAACCTATAACCTAAAAAAGCTTATGTCCATAATTTCTATGACCGGGTTCGGAAAAAGCGAATCCACCTTGAACGGAGTCAGTTGCGTTATCGAAGTCCGCAGCGTAAATAGCCGTTTCCTCGAAATTTCAAGCAAGATTCCAAAGAACTTCGCTTACCTCGAAAACGATTTTAAGGCCCAAATCAAGGACAAGCTCGTTCGCGGGTCCGTGAACTTTTCAATTACGCTCGGGGCAGGCAACGCCGGGAACATTCCCGTTTGCTACAACGAAGCCGCAGTTTCCAAATTCGTCGAAATCACGAAGGCCATGCAGAAGAAATACGGCATAGCCGGTGATATCAAGCTCGAACATGTGCTTGCGATTCCAGAAGTATTACAATTCACTGACGGAAACGATGACAATGAGATTTGGGAAAAGCACTTGAAGACCGAACTCGACAAGGCTTTGGACGGCGTTATCGCCATGCGCGAAAAAGAAGGCGCCAATCTCGCAGTGGACCTCACCCGCCGCGTGATCCACTTGAACGAAGTCATCGACAAGGTCGAAGTGCTCGATCCGCAGCGCATTGAAACGTGGAAAACGAAGTTCCGCGAACGCATCAATACACTCATGAAGGACTCCGAAATCGACGAAGTGCGCTTGTTGCAAGAAGCATGCATCATGGCTGACAAGCTCGACATCCACGAAGAAATCACGCGTTTCCGCAGCCACAACAAGCTGTTCCTCGACGCGCTCGCCAAGGGCGGTGCCCAGGGCAAGAATCTCGGGTTCATCTTGCAAGAAATGGGTCGCGAAGCGAACACACTCGGCACCAAGTGCCAGAACGCCGAAATTGCCGCACTCGCCATCGAACTCAAAAACGAGATAGAGTGTATCAGAGAACAGAGCCTCAACATCGCCTAAAATTCTCAACTCCATTTCTCAACATGGATTTTTTATCCATAAAAAGCCCTACGAAAGTAGGGCTTTTTACTTTAAAGAAATCTAATATTAAGAACAGAAAGAATAAAACATCCACACTCCAACAACAAGCGCCTCGAGCAATCAAGCCCGAGGCGCTTTTGAATTTTTTAAATCCTTCGACTTTACCCTTCGGCAAGCTCAAGGACCTTGTAGGTTGGTGAGCTTAAGCCTGTGCTGAGTTTATCGAAGCAAACCACACTCAGGATGACACGTCTGAGCAACACTCAAGCTAATTCTTACTTTTCTTTTTTGCAGGTTTCTTCTTGTCGCTCATTTTAACGCGGCGAGAGCCCGCACGGATGCGTTCCCACGGAGCAAAAGACATGGTTCCGAAGGTAAATCCGAAGAACCACACATTAAAGGCCACCCAGATAATCGAAGCACAGCCAATTCTTCTCCAGTCCACAACGACACTCATATCGACCACAAGAGCCGAAAGCGCAAGCAAAGATGCAATCAAGACCGGAGCAAGCATCCTTTTACCCGCCTTCACAAGTGCACCTGCCTGCGGTGTACCTTCGCCAAGTTCCTTCCCAGCCACCAAGGCACAAGCGACAACGCCAGAAAAACCAATAGCGCTAAGCACCGCCCACATGAGCCAAGCCTTCCCCACCATCAACGGGAACCAAGCCAGGAATCCGGTCAACAACAGCCATGAAAGCGCAAACGGGAACAAGGCGCAAGCCACACTCCACTTGGCAAAAAGCACAAGCAAAAGAGCCAAGCCTGCAAACACAGCAAAGAACACGAAAAGCATGTCCTCGTCACCGCCGAGCGCAAAGAGCGAGCCCACAAAAGCTGCTAGCGCCAACAGGCCGCCAAAGCCTCCACGCATACCGCCAAATACAAAATAAAGGACAGTCATCGAAAGGGCCGCAACAATAATGTACTGCGAAGAATGCCAAGCCGAAACTACATTCGTGAACCTAGAAATCCATATTCCAAGCGCTTCAGAAGCACCAAGCGGGAGCGATGCCATCTGTTGCCAGCCCGTAGTCAAGAAGGCTACAGAAAAGCCAATCATCAAAAGCACAAAAATTAAACGAAAGCGGAGTGAAAGTTCCAAAAGTTTCTGAACCTTACCCGGTTTTTCACGCAATTCCATTGATTACCTCGATATCAACAATTTTTGTTTTTTAGTCCAAGTTTCAGTTTTTGTTTTCGTTTTAGATTCCGTAGAACTGTAAGCATCCGAAATCTTGGTTTTGCTCCGCACTACATAGTGGTACAAACCATTCGCCAACAAACGTCCGAAATTATCCCTACCATCCCAATGTGTTTCACCAGATTTTGCATTCTTAATCACCTTAACAAGTCTACCATGCTGGTTATAGATAAAGATGTTCACTTCCGGATCCGAATCGGAAGAAAGGTTCTTGAAGTAGAACGTTGTCCCCTTCTTGCCCATTGGGTTTGGCGCGTTGAATACATCAGCAAGTCCCACCTGTATATTTTCAGTAATGTCAACATGCAATGTCTTTATCGAAACATTTCCTAAAACATCCAATGCACGAGCCTTGAACGTATAGGATCCCGGCGGATAAGATTCTGTCGTCAACGACTTGCGCGCAACGGCACGTTTCGAAGTCTGTTCCAGGAACGGAGAGGGATGATACGGATTTTCAAGTCCATACATTTCAAATGTAATGCCTTCGTCAGCCTGTTCACGGTAATCCAAAGCCGTTTCGTCTTCGACAACGACCTGCAAGCAAGCCGGAGTCTGGAGCTTGACATGCTGATTATCCACAAATGAGGTCTTCTCGCCTGAATTGCACAACTGGATTTTAATCGTTGGCGGAGTTTTGTCGTTCAACGAATCTGCATAATTCGAAACACCCGTAATATTGATATTCTTCTCGAAATAACGGCCAATAGCGACTTCATTCGGAGCATAAGCCCATGCGCGGAATTCCGCAAGAGAGTCTCCTATATTCAATTTTTTCGGAGTCACAAATTCTGTTTCAAAACGTCCACCGACAACAGGAACGATTTCCGAATAAATTAGTGGGCCATCATATTTGACATCGGCATAATTAGAAGTCGAAATCATATCGAGGCGTTTTGTATAACGGCCTTCACGAAGCGTCAAGGCTATGTTACCCGAAGACATTCCAGAAACCTTTCCAGACAATTTTACTTTATCCAGAGCTTTAATGGAATCAACCGGCGAATCCAAAGTAATCTTTAAATCGGCCAAAGGCATGCGGATTACAGGTTCGCCAATAAACACATAATGTTCGGTATTAAAAACATAGTTTGAATAAGTCGGTACAGCTGTTTTATATAAGAATATGTTATCCTTAGCCTGCATATAAGCCAGACCCAAATAATTTCCATTTTTTAGTAGCGCACGGCCTAAAAAATTCTTCGCAAAGGCTTCATTTTGGGGTGCATACGTTTCACGAGCGGCACCAATAGCAGCAATAGCGCCCGCCTGCGGTAAAAGCACAAAAGCTTCGGTCAGCGATCTAGTGTTTCCTTCATCGAAACGGCCCACCGTACAAGAGAAAGAATTCAAAATTGTATATCGTTTCTTGTTTGTAAATCTAGGGAGGTACGAAAGTTTCATCAAGCCTTCCGAAGCCCAAGCCACCTTGGAACCATGGCCATAGTACGCCGTCAACAGCGCACCCTGGTTCAAAATGTTCATAAAGTCATTGGCGGCCTCTAGCTTTTGTCCGGCGGCATCAGCCTCGTAATCCAAAAGATAAACCTTCTTGATGTTCATTCTAAAGCCAAGAGAATCGGCAGTCGAATCGATCATGGTCGCCAAATTTTCCTGATAAATGGTATGGTCCATCTTGTCCAGAGAAACTCCGTTATAAGCATCATCCGCAGTAAGCAACAATGTCGACTTCCATTCGCCATGATCAAACCTCTGGATTTCATCATAATCTCTAGCCTTTTCGTTATAGTATTCAAATTCCTCTACAGACGAAACAGGCACGCGTCCCACAGCCAAGTCAACATCGTATGGTTTACCGCTACGCACAACTTCACCAGAATCGAGGACCGCGAAAAAGTCTTCAGTCACCGAAGATTCCTTTTCGAACGGAGGCATATAGTTTTTACCGTGCTTGGTACCGCGGTAGTCATAATGGCCAGACCCGGCAAGCAAGACAAAACGCAAATTAGGGCACACGCTCCGAGCATAGGCGATATAGTTTCTGATTGCAATCGGCGATAGCGCACCACCCGTATAATGCCTATAGATATTTTCAACAGGAACAACCGCCGTCACAAGCTTTGTCGCAGACGATTCTCCAGAACGGAACTCAGCCAAAGCCTCGGCCTGCGCAAGGAATTCTTCCGGCGAAATGATGAGGTATTCCGTCTTTGAAGAAATATTGGCCAATTTCTGCACTGCATTTTTTGACGGAACAGGAATTCCCTTTACGCTGAAAGCATGGCGACGATCCTTTTCGCGGTAAAGCATATAGCGAACATCTTCGCCATTTCCGATGCTATCAACGGCAACACCATCAGTAACTTTCAAAAGTCCAACCGGTGCAAAGTTCTTAAACTTCATCAAACGCAAATCTGAATTTTTGCCAACCGGAATGCGAATCACGCCTGTAGCAAAACCCGGCAACATCCATTCCGCAGAATCAATGGATACCGTCGACGGGTCCCACTGGTAGGCCACAGAATAACCGTCAAAGCGATCGTTCTGAGAAGAATTTTCAAAAATTTTAAGTTCATACTTGTTATCCTTAGCCTTCAATGCATTTGTTGGTACACCGAAATTGCCACCGGGCAACATATCGCCATCGCCCCAGTAAAGTTCTTCCCCACGTACTTTAGAATACGAAGAACCATTCACCTTCAGATTAAAGCAAATAGGACTCACGCGTTTTGCATAGCTACTATCCGAAATCGTACTAGAGCTCAGCGAACGCAACGGGAAAAACGAAACAGCGACAAAGCCTTTGCCACCGGAAACAAGGCCCGGCAGATTTGTCGTCGTAGCCTTGAATTCCAAATCTTCCGCAGACAGAACAAGCGAATCCCCTTGCTCACGCCATTTCCAGAAATATTCTTTACCAGTCGTTTTTTCCCAATCCTGACCGTGGCCAAAGTAGGCGTCGCGCAGAAGCTCATCTCTTTCGGCACGAACATAGCGGAACCAATCGATATTCTTTGCAGAAGACTTCGGCGATGCAACCGTTTCGAGACGAAGTCCCTTCCCCGTTGTTTTGTAACCGAAAACAAAATGCTGGTAATAGGAATATGGTGAGTAAGAATGGAAATAACCCATGTTCGTTTTGGGCACATTTGAAATCTGCGTCGGCTCTGAATCCACGCGTTTCCAGAAAGCGTTGCCATAGCCTACAAAATAGAGCGAGTCACCTTCGTCAAAATTTCCATTAGAATTGTGGTCAACAACTTTAATAGGCAGTTCGAAAATTTGATTAGGAGAACGGAGAGCGGCACCAGGCCCCATGTCAGGGAGCGTATCCGGCGCGGCCCCAAACAAGCAAACCTTCTCTATAGGGACGGCATCGAGTTCATCTTGACGCCCGACCTTCAGAAGCGCGTTGCGAATAGCGTTGTAACCGACCGCAAACCAGCCGTCTTCACTGAACGTAGCCATGTTCTCGTCACCCACGACCAGTTCGGCAAGTTGAACGATGTTATCAAAATCCGATGTTGCTTCACGGCGCAATACGGTATTCGCAGAGGCGGTTCCAAACTGGGCTGCGGCACGAGTGTTTTCAATCAGCATGAGCGCACGGGCACCCGGATTTCGACCGCTCACCTTTGCAGATCCAAAATCGACACTCAACCGGAAGTTCTTGCGAAGCGCAACCGAGCCACCTTCCTTGACATAAAGCGGAACAAACACATCGACCATCCACAAGTTATCCTTGAGGAACGGGCTTGAAACGTCAACAGACGGAATTCTTGCAGGCGTAGACTTGCAAGGCGAAGCCCCCAGCGATACAACCTTGTTGGTTGTCACCGAGACTGAAGGTTTTGAATTCGACGGGAGCGCCACGCGGTAATGACGAACGGGCACGTTACTGGAATCCACATAAAAGGCGTTTTCGGGAACAAAGCGTTTTCCCGAGCCGTCTTCGCAGGATTTCGTCGACGAATCCAAGACTTCATCGTCCAAAACAAAACGATTCTTGGAATCTTCCACGACAGAAGAAGCCAAGCTAGACACAGTTGCGCAAGCAACCAAGAGAATCTGAAATTTTTTGATGATAGAATTCACGAAAATCAAAATAGAAAACTATCACCATTTAAAAATGGCATTAAGGTCTTGTAACGACCATTTCGAGGAATCCATTCCCCGTTGTGCGCATTTCGACAACCTCACCACCCGCAGCCTTTGCCTTAAAGACGGTAATATAGTCGGGACGAACGCCTTTGGAGAGAACCATCTCGATTTCCTTGGGCGTAATCATGAACTTTTTGTTCCACTTTTCCATGTACCAATGCCATGGTTGCCAGTTGAAAATGCCTCGAGTCGACTGGACAAAAGCACGGAGCATCAAGGAATATTCATATTTCAAGAAATCGAGGTAATCATTCACTTCCGCATGTTTTTCGACAATTGTTTTCGTCGCAAAATCAGTATCGTAGCGGAGCGGAGTTTTGTCGGGATTATCGTAGCTAAAACGAATTAACTTGTCCGATGCCGTTATCTTCAAATTCGGGCGATCGAGATGTTCGAACTGATTTTCGGAAATTTGTTTATAATCCCTAAATACAACATCGGGCGTAAGGACCTTGTTAAGCTTTAACGGAACCGGTTTAGCATCAAGCGCGACAAGTTCGTAGAAAACAAGTATTTCGCCTTTTCCCTTCGGCAAAAGCACCGAGAGCAAAGGCTTTTCTCGTTCAGTAATGAGCCAAATCATCTTGGGCTTGTTCGGGGAATTCAAAATTGGGTCGAGCACCTTCATCAATGAAGGGTCGCGAACGCCGTTCACATCCCATTCCATCCAAGTTCCCGTTCCGCCAACGGAATCAAGGACATCAAAGAGGCGCCCGCCAACAAAACCATCCTTCGCTTCGACTGCGCCATAAATTTTATTATCAGCTACTTTATTCGAAAGTGCAGTCAACTTAGACGGAGCCGCCGTAGCCAAGATCACAGAGACAAGAACAAGTGCACAAGTCGCAAGAAATTTACGCATAAACTCTATACCTTAAAATTTCTGTTAAAAACCAATCGGTTCAAAGAGCGATTCGTCGAGGCGAGAATACTGCAAATGGTATTTCTTGTCGAGCCAGTAAAGGGCAAGCTTTGCGCCCGTCCAATTTTTCTTGGCGGCAGTGGCTTCAATGCCCTTCGTGATAAGCGGTAACGTTTCGATAAGGTCGAGCTTCCACTTGGTATCATCCCAGGTAAATAGCATTATCGGCACCTTCGGGCTCTTGGCAAGTCCAACGCTTCCGCGATCGTTCTTGACTTCGAACGGGCCCATATTCACGCGGTCCACCAGATCCAGAAATCCGCTATTGTAAAGGAGCAAATAGAGCATGCGATAATCGGTAACATCCCAAAGATGTTCACGTTCAAAAAGGCGGTAAAGCACGATGGCATAAGCTTCGTAGAATTGGCAAGTGTCCATCGCAGCGGCATCATAAATCCTAGCGTGGTTTTCGAGCGTATCGAGCCAATATTCCGACGAGTCCGTCAAAAATCCGAGCAGTACATCGGACGGAGCGCGATTCTTGACCGATTCCTTGAAAACCGTGTACATGCTTTCGAGCATGCCAAGTTTATCCGCTTCTTGAGCCTTCACCTTGGCGTCACGGACAGCCGCCGTTTCGGGGGATTCCTGGGACGAGCCGCCAGAAGAACCGGCGCAACCCGCCATAAAAGCAAATACGCTTACCAAAAGAGCAAGAACTATTTTATTTTTCAGCACATGCATCGCGATACCTACCTGAAAATGAACCTAGATGAACTTTTACGAGCCTGCTCCTTGAAAGGCTATCAAGGCAGTGGCCCCGGCGGCCAGCACAGGAACAAGACCAATACCGGCGTTCATCTTTCGTTACAACAATATAATTTAGAAATTAAGTCTTCCGAGAGCAGAAGCGCAAAAGAGAACAAGATTCACGCATTACACCGCATGCAAATGGCGCTCGCGTTGAATGTCCGCGAAGAACCTCCGGCTGTGGAGATGAAATTTCCGGGTAGCAACGGGCATATCCAGCCGAGCAACCCGCAGTTTCCGCTGTTTGTCGCCCATGTCTTTGACATCATGGCAACAAAGAATGGCGATACAAAAGCCGCAGCCGCGGCGTTCGGGCTTAGCCCGAGTGCACTCGTGAAAATTCTCCGGCAAGACAAGGCCTGTGCAGCAAAGCTCCAAGGCAACCGCGTCGAAAACGGGAAGAGCAAATTACATTTGTGATTTTTTAGTTGGCGGCGCGCAGTTGGCAGTGCATAGAACGCAGTTCGCAGATTGCGGCAAGCTGTTCACGGAACACAAAATGCGATTGCAGACAAGTAACTAAAATTTTACACAAATTCATCAAGACAAACGCCCCAAAAAAGCGTGTTAAAGGAGTAGGACCAACCAAAACAAACAGGAGGTTATATGAGTCCTACATTCAAAAAACACGTCTGCCGTTATGCGGCTACAACTCTCACCGCTCTTGCCCTGTGGAATTGCTCCAGCGATTCTTCGCACGACGATTCTGTTCAAGTCTTCCAACTCGGCTCGCAAGCCAACATAGCCCTCAACCTGGACTACACCGAAACGCCGTTGCTTGACAGCCTGGTGCTAGACTGCTACGGTCCGGATACGCTCCACCTTGTCCATTCCGTCGAGAAAAAATCATTCAGCCTCGATCTTTTCCCAAGCGAAGAATGGATCTTCAACGCCAAGCTCTATGCAAATGGAGCGTTGATGCAAGAAGGCGAAGTCACGACCGCACTGGAAGCAGGCTCCGTCATGAACCTGAAAATTCCAATGCATGCCCTTGTCGGATTTGTCTATGTAAAAATCCCCATCGGTTTTGGGAACCCCGCCGGCATCAAAAAAGGCGAAATGAAACTCACGAGCAAAGACGAATCGTTCACCTACCCCATGGTGTTTGATTCCGACAATGTATCGTTTACAAGTGGCGACCTCAAATTGAATCGCGAGTACCATATCACCCTTACGATGCAAGACGGAAGCGGAAAGAGCATTTTCAGTTTGGAAGACGATTTTTCGCTCGACGAAAACACACCTATTCCGAACTTCCAAATAGCATCGCTCCGTAGCAAGATAGCGCTTGCCATTGAACTTGCAAAAGACGTGAACGTGCAAGTGACGCTCAAGCTCCCAGCAATGAAACGCTCGCCTGTCGTCAACGACCTCGTCATGAGCGAATTTTTCGTTGTTGCAAACGACAAGGATTCTTCGCAATACAACTTTGTGGAGTTCTACAACGGAAGCACGGATACGCTAGTGCTAGACAAGTGCACGCTCGGCAAAACATCAAGCGTAAGCGGAGCCGCCGAAATCGAAACATTAGCACTCCCGCCAAACGAAGCTCTCGTCGTAGGCAACCGTGAAACGGCCAATAGCGCAGGTATCTACAAGTACGCCGAAAACATGCCTCAATTCGGCAAAACTTCAGGCTCTATCGTACTGCAATGCGATGGCACTGTACTCGACTCGCTTTATTACGGCAAGCCCGATTCTCTCCATGTTGCACCGCTCTCCGTAGGTTCATCATCAGGTGACAACCGCAAGAGCACGCAGCTGAACATCGGGCTCTGGAACAAGCGCAACGAACCGGATTCTTGGTGCACAGGCGCCCCGACTCCGGGAAGCATTTCTGCCTGCGGGAATTAACGTTCAATACAAATCGCCACTGGATCCCATAGAGTCCAGGAAAAAAAATCGGTCGTCCCATTTTGGGGCGGCCGTTTTTTACAATATGGCGATGCCCGCTCAGCAGCGGGCATGACAGGGTTGTTGACGGCGGGAACATCCGACTTCCAACCGTCTACTGTCTACTATTTAAGCGTGGATCTGCGAGCTCGCGCGTTCGATGTCGAACAGGCGGCGCAAGTTTTCAGCCTTTGCCGGTTCACGTTCTTCCGGGAGCGTCAAGGGGCCCATGTTGATAGCCACCAAAATAGAACCCGGATAGTTGTTCACGCGCTTGATGAAGTCGCTTACAGAAACACCTTCGGTGTAGAAGTCCACGACGAATGTATCCCAATCGTCTTCTTCGAGCTGCTGCAAAGCTTCTTCTTCGGTCTTGACCGTCTTGATATAAGCGCCAACGAGCAAATCCGAAAGAACTTCGAGGCATGCTTCACGGCGAACATCGTCTTCTTCCCAAATGAGGATGCGGCGATCGCTATAGTCACGGACTTGCGGAACAAAGTTTTCTTCGGCGTTCAATGCATCAAGCATCGCACCGT
>JAEEGL013318826.1_pt1 | contig 10429 bp, 9 predicted proteins | sample 9134231 | NCBI WGS metagenome assembly JAEEGL01 (sample SAMN16246548, study PRJNA631951) | gut metagenome | biome: gut microbiome; feature: rumen; material: fiber-attached | host: Bos | place: Iran: Karaj | collected 2018-10 | reverse complement strand
TTATAAATCTATGGATGCTACTTTAAATAGAGCTATTGTAATGGCTGAAGAAAGTAGTAAAAAATATAGAGAATCTAGTTTAAATGAATCAGATTTAATAATTACTGAAGCTAAAAAGAATGCTAATAGAATTATTAATGATGCATTAACTAAAGCTGAACATATCGAAGAAGAATCACAAAGAATGAGAAGAAATATAATCACATATAAAAGAAGAATTAAAAATCTAATTGATCAACAAGCAGAACTTGTAGAAGATTTAGATAAAGTAGATTTATAAAATGTATTGAAGGATGACTTAGTCATCTTTTTTTTATAAAAAAATTTATTTTATTTGTAAACAAATCAAAAATTATATTGTAATAGTAATTATTTTCAAAGATAATTATTATAGTTATAAGGATGTGTGGTTATAAAGATGAAAAAAGACAATCATGGTTTTACTTTAGTAGAGTTACTTGCAGTTATTGTAATTCTTGCAATTATTATGATTATAGCAATCCCTGCTGTATTAAATACAATGGAAAGTGCTAGAAAAAAGACATTTTTAGAATATATAGATAAAGTTGGTACTACTGCACAATCTAAGTTTGTAAGTGATCAATTAAAAGGAGAACTAACAATTTCTTCAAATATTGTTTATGATGTAAATAAAGATCTTGATTTATCTAATACAGGTAAGTTTAAAGGATATGTTTTAGTAAATGATAAAAGTGAAGTTTTTATAACTTTACATGATGAACAATATGCTGTATATGGGGTAAAATGGAGTGATATAAATAATTCTCCTACGTATTCTATTAGTGAAGTTAGTGATGATTTATTAACTAAAGAAAAACTTGCTAGCTTAGCAGGTGTTTCTAGTATAACTTATATTGAAAATGGTATATATAATAGTGATTCTATTCCAGTTAAGAAAGCCATACTTGCTCCAGGTCACGAGATAAATTCTAAAATGAAAACATTAGCTAATGGTAAAACAGTTTCTTCTACATCAGATGATTTAATAATTGAACACATTAAATATACTAGAGATATAATTCATGCTCCTAGTGATAAACAATTAATTTCTGCATCAACAACTGATGTTCCAATTTATTTATGGTGGGAAGATAAAATAAAAACTATATATATTGGTTGTGAAAATGAGAAAGTTTATTTAAATACTGATTCTTCATTACAATATAATAAAATTAAAAATGTAATAGATATTGATGTAAGTCATTTTTTATCTGATGATGCTACTACTTTATATCGTTTCTTTGGTGAATGTAGTAACTTAAGTAGTGTAGATGTTAGACATTTTAATACTAGTAAAGTAACTAATTTCAGAGGACTATTTATAGGTTTATATAGAATAACTGAATTAGATGTTAGTAATTTTGATACAAGCCAAGCTACTCATATTGGATATATGTTTTCTGATTTATCACTTATAAAGTCTTTAGATTTATCAAGATTTGATACTTCAAATGTAATAGATTTTGAATACTTTATAAGAAATTGTCCTTTATTAAAAGAATTACATTTAGAAAGTTTTGATACTTCGAATGCTACTACAATGACTTCTATGTTTTCTAATAATTCTAATTTAGAAAAGATATATGTTTCAAATAAATTTATTACTAATAATGTTACTTCAGGTGATTATGTATTTACTAATTGTTTTAAATTAAATAATGCATATGATAAAAATAAGACTACAATACAATTTAAAAGTTTGTATTTAACGTATGTATAAAAGGAGTTATTATGAAAAAACAAGATAGAGAATATAATATTTTAGAAAAACTATCTAATATATATATCTTTTTTCTTTTATTAATATTTCCTTTTTTAGTTGATAAAACAGGCTTTTTTAGAATATTTGAAGTTAAATGGTATTCATATGTATTTGTTACTTCAATATATGTAATACTTAATATATTTATTATTCTTTATTATTTAGTATTTAAAAAGACTAATATATTTACTAAATGTAAGCCTAAGATAATTCAATGGTTAGCATTACTATTTATGTTAGTAAATGTAATATCATCTTTTTTCTCTCCATACTTTAGTAATCATAATTTATTTATAGGAGTAGGTAGAGGAGAAGGACTATTAACAATGTCTTTATATTCTTTATCATTTATATTTATTTCTTTATTTATTAAATTTAAAAAGAAATATATTAATTACTTTGTAATATCATCTATATTTATTAGTTTAATATGTATATTACAATATATAGGATTTAATCCGTTTAATATGTATCAAGATGGAATAGGTACTCATAATGTATCCTTCATGGGTACAATAGGAAATATAGACTTCTTATGTGCTTTATATACAATTTATTTAAGCATTTCATTTGGTGCATATGTATTCTTAGAAGATAATACTAAGTTTGAAAAATTCATATATACTTTATCATTTCTTTTAGGATTTTTTATATTTGGTGTTATTAATGTAAGAAGTGGTAAAGTAGCTTTATTTACTACCTTAGTAATAATATTTCCATTTCTTTTAAAGAATAATAAAAGACTATCAAAGTTCCTTTTATTAATAGCATTATTCTTATTTGCATATGCATTTAATGTATTTATTAATCCCGCATTTCATTATGAATTAGGTAAGATAGTATTACATTATAGATTTAATATTTATATCTTATTATTTATTATTGTAATTTCAGTATTAGTATTACTATCTAAATACATTAATAATATTAAATTTGATTTTAGTGATAAGAAGAAAATAGTTAAATATTATTACTTATCATTATTATTCTTAATAATGATAAGTGCTTTAAGTATATACTTTATTGATTTTAAGAGTGGATTCCTTTATGAAATTCATGAGTTATTACATGGTAATTTTAAAGATGAATTCGGAACTTACAGAGTCTTCTTATGGAAAAGAACTATTAAGTTAATTCCTGAAGCACCATTGATTGGTACAGGATCAGACACTTTTGTTTTAAGATTTATGAATAAATATACATCTGATGTGGCAGCAATTGGTACACTTACACTTAACGATACAGCTGCAAATGTATATTTAACTATGATTATTAATATTGGTATATTAGGTTTAATTAATTATTTATCATTCTTATTCTTCCAAATAAAAGAAGGAATAAAGAAAATGAATAATTACTCTAAAGTCTTATTAATCGCAATTATATGCTATATAGTTGAAGATTTCTTTAATATATCATTAGTTATAACTACACCAATATTCTGGTTAGTAATGGCTTTGCATTTTAGTAGTATATTTAATAAAAAGTAAATTGTTTTGTTAAACTTAGTGGTATATAATTATATATGAATAGAAAGTATGGATGATAACATGAAGATGGATACAAAAAATATTATTAAATTATTTATTGGTGGATTATGCATATTTGTATTAGGTTTCTATTTTGGAAATGTTCTTGATATGAGTTCTTTTTCATCAATCGAAGGATATATGTATAATGGCCTTAATAATGCAACTACTAGTGATGCCACTAGCAGCAATGCTACAAGTAGTGATGCCACTAGCGGAAATGCAACAAGTAGCAATGCAACAAGTAGTGATGCCACTAGTGCTAATGCTACAAGTGCAAACGCAACAAGTGGAGATATTGGATATACAAGATTATATCTGTTATCACTTAAACTACTAAATAATTCAGCAATAGCTGGTCAAAAAGTATATTTAAGCTTTATTAGTAATTATAATCACTTTGTTTCTGGTAGGGTTACATTTGAAGATAAATATGGAGTAGAATTTAGTACAGATATTGAATCTATTAACGGAACTCCATATGTAGTTATTCCAAATAACGTATTAAGTTCTAAATACTCTATTAGTAGTATTAGTTTATCTGTTAAAGTAGCAGATGGAACAACACATGCTGCAACATTCTTTAGTAATGGTTCTAAATTTGAAAATAATAGTATTGATATTACTAATCCAAAAACTGATTTAGAAGTAAGACTTAATGATTTATCATTTAAAAATGATAGTGTTAAAATTGGGGAAAAAGCATATTTAAATTATAAAACTGATAAAACCATTAATTATATGAGATTAACTTTTGCTAATGAGAATATGACTTTTAATATATATGCTAAAGATTTAAAGTCTAATCCATATATAGTTATTCCTTCAACTATCAAATCAGGAACATATAAACTTAGCGCAGTATTAATGAGTAATTCTACAAGCACAGCATTCTTAACTGGTAGTTCATTAAAATTCGATATTAATTTAACTATTCAAGATAATGAAACTCCAACTTACATTTATTACAATGAAACTTTAAATGGAGATATTCTAAATAAAATTAAAAATGATGAATCAATAACTGATTTTACAATCATTGCTGATAATAGTTCTTATATAAATGAAGATGTATTTGAAACATTTAAAGGTACAAATAAGAAAATAATATTAACTTATTTAGATAATGAAATGATCTTTAATGGAAATGATATTACTCAACCTAAAGATATAGATGTAAGAATTGATATTTATGATACTTATCGCTTTACTGATATTTATGATTTAGTTGAAAAGGGTGTTGTTGTTGATTTTCCAAATAATGGAACATTACCTGGAAATGCTTTAATTAAAGTAAGTATTCCAGAAGACTTAAATTATCAACTAAATGATAACTTCTATGTATACTTATACAATGAAGATAAAGATAAGTTCTATGAAATAAGTTTAGATGGTAAAAAAGATAGTGATGGATATTATGAATTTAATATTAATCACAATTCTAGTTATGTTTTAGTAAATGAAAAACTAAATCCAAAATTAATTATGGCTAATAAAGTTACATTCCAAAAGAGTAAAAAGACTTTAATAGTTTTAATTCTTTCTGGAGTATTAGTAATTGGTATCGCAGTTGGAGTTATTCTTTATGTTAAAAAGAAAAAGAATAAAGGAACTGATGATACACAAAGAATCGTAGAACCAGAAGTTCCAGAAACAACAAATGAATTTCCTTGGGATAAAGAACAAAAGTAAAAGAGCTTAAAGCTCTTTTTATTTTTCTTCAATAATAGAAATTATATAATTATTAGTTTTAAATTGAATAATATTTATACTATTTTTATTAGATTCAATAGTATCCCCATTAATAATAAATTCTACATCAAATATATTATTTAAATTAGTTCCTAACATTTTAAAATATGCTTCTTTTAAAGTATATATTTGAAATAGTCTTTCATATGAATCAGATATATATTCTTTTTCTTTTGCAGTTGCAAATTGATTAATAGTATTTAAAGGAACTTCTCTGATCATTTCTATATCAATACCAATTTGTTTTTCTGAAATTACACATGCAACATAATCATATGAATGACTTATATTAAAGAATATATTTGAATCTTTAATAAAAGGCTTTCCATATTCATTGTATGTATATTTGATTGAATTCATTTCTAATAATTCACTTAAAAGAATCTCTCCAATAATTGATTTTTTCTTATCATCAGCATTAAGTAACTTATCAATTTTTAATCTTTTAGATTCAAGAGTATTCTTATAAAATTCTTTTATTTCTTCATCTTTATAATCATTTATATTTTTTAATATATATTTCATATTAATACACCTATAAATATTATATCAAATATAAATAATTATTAGTTTATATGTTATAATTATTAAGGAATTTGGAGGTATAAACACCATGGGCAGAAAATTATTTTGTGAAATAAGTCCAACTACTTATAAAATATCAATCAATAAAGAAATATTTAAAAGACATGTTAAAAATGTATTTGGCAAAGACAAAATTGCAAAAACTAAAAGTAATGAAGAACTTCCAAATATAGTTAAAAGTCATAGTTCAATTTTAATAAGAAAATTATTAGGTGTAGATATTAAACTTCAAGAAAACAAAGTAACTAATATTGAGCTTGCTTGTAAAAAGATAAATGGAATTATTATTAAACCTGGAGAAACTTTTTCTTTTTGGTGCACACTTGGAAGAGCAAATGAAAAGAATGGTTATAAAGAAGGCTTAGTAGTAGGTAAAGGTAAATTAAAATCTGGATTTGGTGGAGGATTATGTCAAATGGCTAACATGATTCATTGGCTTGTTTTAAACAGTCCAATGGATGTTACTGAACTTCATCATCATAGTGATGCCTTATTTCCAGATGAAAGAAGAAGAGTACCTTTCGGAACTGGTACATCAGTGTGTTATAACAATTTAGATTATAGATTTAAAAATAATACTGATCAAAATGTACAAATTCTTGTTTGGGTAGAAAATGGAGAATTATGTGGAGAATTAAGAAGTGAAAAAGAATTCCCATTAAGATATAAATTAGTGGAAGAAAATCATCACTTTAGAAAAGAAAATGATAAGTATTATAGAATATCTCAAGTATATAGAATTGTAATAGATAGAAAAACTAATAAAGAAATAAGAAAAGAATTAATATTAGATAATCATTCTTTAGTATTATATGATTATTCATATATTCCTAAAGATCAAATTAGAGATGATAGTAATGAAAAACAAACTAAAAGAAGTACTAGAAAAAAATCAAAGTAATTGTTTTTATAAAGTTAATGATGACTCATTAACTTATAAAGAACTTTTAGACAAATCTTTAGTTTTTAGTTCACTTTTAAAAAAACAAGGAGATAGTCCTGTTATCATTTATGGACATAAAGAGATTAACGTTGTTATATCAATAATTTCTTGTATCCTTGCAGGAAGAACATACATACCAATTGGTTTATGCACTCCGGTAAATAGATTAAAACAAATAATTAAATTAACTAATTCAAATTTAATACTAACTGATAGAGATATAAGTATTAATGATATTGAAATAACTAATTTAGATGGATTAAAAAAATATGAATCAAATAAAGAAAAGAAAATAACTAATGATATTGCATACATAATATTCACATCAGGAAGTACAGGAATACCAAAAGGAGTTCCAATCACTTATGATAATTTATTAAACTTTATCAATTGGATTTCTAACTTAAATCCAATTAATGAATATAAAAATGTTAATGTATTTAATCAAGCAAGTTTTTCTTTTGACTTAAGTGTTGCTGACTTTTATTATTCATTATTTAATGGTCATACATTATATGCTTTATTATATGATATAAAAGATAACTATGAAGGGACATTTGAAATACTAAAGAATATAGATTTCGCAGTAATGACTCCAACATTTATGAAACTATGTTTATTAAACAATGAATTTAATTCTATTAATTATCCAAAACTTAGATGTGTTTATTTTTGTGGAGAAATGTTAGAAAATAAACTTGTTGAAAAAATAATATATAGATTTCCTAAGTTAGAAATAATAAATGCTTATGGCCCAACCGAAGCAACTAGTGCAATAAGTGCTATCAACATAACAAAAGAAATTATTGATAAGTATCAACTGTTACCAGTTGGCAATATGGATAATCTAGCATGTAATGTAGAAATTATTAATGATGAAATAATATTAAGTGGGAAAAGTGTTTCGCGTGGTTACTTAGGAAATGTAACTGGTGGATTTTTTAAGAAAAATAATATTAATTATTATAAAACTGGAGATTTAGGTTTTATTAAAGATAATATGTTATTTTGTAAGGGAAGAATAGATTCACAAGTTAAGTATTCTGGTTACAGAATTGAATTAAATGAAATTGAATATAATATAAATAATATTGATAGAGTTAAAGAATGTGCAGTAATAGCTAAATACAATGAAGAAGGTATTTGTAAAACTATCAAAGCATATGTAGTGGGAGATAATATATCTAGTGATTATATTTCAAGTGAACTTGAAAAAATAATACCAAAATATATGATTCCCAAAAGTATAATCATAGTTGATGAATTACCATTAAATTGTAATTACAAAATTGATAGAAAGTCACTAGGTGATATTAATGAATAAGATAGATGTAAAAAAACTTTTATTTGAAATTTGTGAAGATGAAAGAGTATACGATGAATCTATTGATCTAGTTGAAAGTGGATTACTTGATTCATTTGCATTTATTGAATTATTTTCAAAACTAGAAGATAATGGTATTGTAATTCAACCAACTAGAATTGATAGAAATCTATTAAGATCAGTTAAAGGAATCGAAGAGTTAATTAAAGAATATTCAAAATAAAAGGGGAATACATATGAAAATACTTAAAAAATTTATTCTATTATTAATATTAGTTTTTACATTATGTATTAATTTTAATTCTCATACTAGCATCATAACTTCAAAAACATATTTTGAAGGTGAATTTGATTATGTTAAACTAAGTGACTTTAGGTTTAAAGGAGATACAGTTAATGCTGGCGGAGAAATAGGTATTTCTTGTTATTTTAGTTTACCACAAATCTTAGGCGGTCATGTTTCATTTAAAAGTGATGAGGGTATTACCTTTAATGGTTCTTTCTCAGGATCAGCTCAAAAAGTAGTAGTCATTCCAAGCAATGTTAAACCTGGTAAGTATTATGTTACTGAAATTCAAGCTGGTGGTACTGGTAGAGATGGTGGAATGGTAGTTAAAACATTCAGAGATCCTGAAATTTTTAAGGACCAATACCTAATTATTACTAATGATAATTATATTGAAGAACCAGTTACTCAATCTACAAGTAGAACTACTATTGGTAAAAAAACAACTAGTTCAAGTGAAACTACTGAAGCAACTACTAAGACAACTAATACTACTAACAAAAGAACTAAAAGCAAAATATCTATTCCAATTGATTTTACTTTAATATTAGTGGTTGTAAGTTTATTATTAGTAATTGGATTAATATTCTTCTTAAAAGCTATTCATGAAGATGAATAAAAAGTGTTAAGTAAGACTGTAAGATACCATGTGGTATCTTTTTAATTTATAATTATGGTAAAATTTATTATAGGTGATACTATGTACAAAATAATAAGTAATAGTTTAATAACTGATAATGTTTATAAGCTTGAAGTTGAAGCGCCTTTAATTGCTCATTCTATTAAACCGGGTGAGTTTATTATCATCATGGTTGATAGTATGAGTGAAAGAATCCCTATGGCAGTATATGATATCAATGGTGATAATATCATAATTGTTTATAGTGTAAGTGGAGCAAGTACTTATGAACTTAAAAATGCTAAAAGCATTTATTCATTACTTGGCCCTTTAGGTAATGAATCTAAATTTACTTTTGATACAGAATTATATCAAGATAAAAAAGTATTACTATTAGTAAGTGGTACAGGTATCGCACAAGTTAATCGTATAAGTAAAAGATTAAATGAATTAGAAATTGAAAATGATATCTATTCAGTAGATAAAAGTATATTTAATGAAATAAGTGTAGTTAATACAAATAACTTAAGTGATCTTATTAGTAAATATGATGCAGTTTTAACAGTTGGTTCTTTTGAATTTATGGAGAAAGTTGTTGAAATCTCTAACATTCTAAACAAAGAGGTAAGAGTATCCCTAAGTCCATTAATGCTTGATGGTGTAGGTTTATGTGGTTCATGCAGAGTATTAATTGATGGAGAAATTAAATTTGCATGTATAGATGGTCCAGAGTTTGATGGAACAAAAGTAGATTTTGAAACAGCTAAAAAACGTATGGAATTATTTAAAACTGAAGAAGGAAGAAGATACTTAAGAGAAGTTGAAGGTAATACTTTCACAGGAGGTGCAACTAATGAATGATGATTTAAAAAGAACTCCTATGAGTATGTTAGATAAAGAAGAACGTATACATAACTTCAATGAAGTAGAATTAGGATACACTAAAGAAGAAGCAATCAAGGAAGCTAATCGTTGTCTTCAATGTAAAGTACCAATGTGTATGAAAGGTTGTCCAGTAGGTCACAAGATTCCTGAATGGATTAAAGCAATCAAAGAAGATAGATTAGATGATGCTTATAAAATAATTAGTGAAGTATCTAGTTTACCAGCTATTTGTGGAAGAGTATGTCCTCAAGAACAACAATGTGAAAAAGCATGTGTAAGAGGACTTAAAGGCGAAGCAATTGCAATTGGTGCACTAGAAAGATATGTAGCAGATAATGTTGAAAGAAGTCTTGAATACTTAAAGAAAGAACCTAATGGTAAAAAAATAGCCATCGTAGGTTCAGGTCCTTCAGGAATTACTTGTGCGACTGATCTTGCACGCGAAGGATTTGATGTAACTATTTATGAAGCATTGCATCGTCCTGGTGGAGTCTTAGCTTGGGGTATTCCTGAATTTAGACTTCCAAATAAAATTGTTGATGAAGAAATTAATCTAGTTGAAAAACTAGGAATAAAAATTATATATGACACAATCGTAGGTAAAACTATAAGTTTAGAATCTTTAATAAAAGATTATGATGCAGTATACATAGCAAATGGTGCTAATAAACCTAAGTTTATGGATATACCTGGTAATGAAGCCAATGGTGTATATTCTGCTAA
>JAEEGL012219269.1_pt1 | contig 10429 bp, 9 predicted proteins | sample 9134231 | NCBI WGS metagenome assembly JAEEGL01 (sample SAMN16246548, study PRJNA631951) | gut metagenome | biome: gut microbiome; feature: rumen; material: fiber-attached | host: Bos | place: Iran: Karaj | collected 2018-10 | reverse complement strand
GGATGCTTCTTCAGGTACCGTCAAAGACCTCACGACCTGGCTCTGCAACGGCGACGACGTGTCGTTCTCGGGCGATACATACACGCGTGTGAAGGTCGATCAGGGGACGAATTGACGGTGGCCGCGCTGGCGGTGTGAACCGGAAGGAGTAGTCGTGTCGCTTTCAGAGGAACAGAAGAATACGGTCGCCAAGTGGTTTGCGGCAGGCGAGGGTTTGGCCGAGATCCAGAAACGGATTTCATCCGAATTTGGAGTGGATTTGACCTACCTTGACGTGCGTCTTCTTGTCGCCGATCTGCCGCAGCCCATCGAGCAGGAAGAGCCGAATCCGGCGGAAGAGCTTGCGGGTCAGGCAGATCCGGAATATCCGGAGGTGCCGGAAAATCCAGAAGGTCTTGAAGAACCGGGCGTTCCAGGGGATAAAGAGGATCCTGAAGAATCTGGCATTCCGGGGAATCCAGAGATTCCGGGCAATCCGGAGGAGGCTGGCGATACGCCTCTCGCCGAACTTTCCGTTGCAGTGGATCCGCTTGCGCCGCCTGGAGTGATTGCCTGCGGATCGGTTACGTTCTCTGACGGCATGACCGGCAAGTGGATGCTCGACCAGATGGGGCGGCTCGGTCTATCGGGACTGCCGGAAGGGTATCGCCCTTCGCCAGAGGATGGCGCGCAATTCCAGCCAAAGCTACTCGCCGCCCTTCGCGCCAAGGGGCTCGTCTAGCAGCAGGGTGTAAAATCATGAGGCTCAAAGACCATAAAGGCGCTAAGGGCTCTCTTGTAGAAAAGGTAGCCGAGTTTATCCGCCTTACATCAAGCTCGCTGCCTGATGATGCGGAGCGTGCGCTTAGGCGGGCGCGATTGCGCGAGCCGAAGTCTTCGCCCGCCAGGGCGATTCTCGATACGATTCTCGCCAATGTCGCCATCGCGCGCAGGAACGGCACGCCTGTATGCCAGGATACGGGCACGCTCACATTTTTTGTCGACGAATCGCTTCGCCGCAAGGTGACGCCAGAGATTCTTGCGAAGGCGGTTGAACTTGCGACCGAAAAAGGTTGGCTTCGCCGCAATACAATCGATTCCATATCAGGCAAATCGATCGACAGCAATGTCTGCCCGGGCGCACCGGTGCTGCACTATATCAACGGCTCTAAAGGTCGAATCGCTCTTCTTCTGAAGGGGGGCGGCAGCGAAAACATGTCGATGCAATTTTCCTTGCCGGATTCCTCGCTTGGCGCGGGACGCGACTTGGAAGGCGTCCGCCGCGCAGTGCTTGCCGCCGTGCAGCATGCGCAGGGCTTTGGCTGCGCGCCTGGAATCCTTGGGGTCTGCATAGGCGGGGACAGGGCTTCGGGATTCGAAGAAGCCAAGCATCAGCTTTTGCGCAACCTTGAAGATGTCAACACCGATCCCAGGCTCGCACGTCTCGAGCGCCGTATCTTGAAAGACGCCAATTCGCTTGGCATAGGGCCTATGGGACTCGGTGGCAAGACCACGCTGCTCGCCGTCAAGATCGGTTCGCGCCCGCGCGTCCCGGCGAGTTTCTTCGTGACGGTAGCGTATCTCTGCTGGGCCGCCCGTCGCAGGGTTATGGAAATGTAGAAAACAGAAAACGGTAAGGGAAAACATGGCTGAAGAACCTGTCAAAATCAAGATGACCTTGCGTGCTGCGCGACCTTCCATCCAGGGGGCGGCGCCGCCGTCGCCTTCCGCCCAGGCAGCCATCGATGCGGTGGAAGCCCGTTGGCGGACGGAAGACAAGAAGGAGAAGAAAGAGCGCCGCAAGAAAGGCGTTGTAGGGTGCCTCTCCTGGCTGGTGATCCTGCTTGCCGCCGCCGGTGCCGCCTGGTATTTCCTTGGCGCGAAATATCTGCCCGCGGAATATACCTTCCCGCAAGTGTGGCAGAAGATACAATCATGGTGGGCCGGTACGGCGGATCCCGTTGATCCTGTCGCTCAACCAGCACCGGATCCTGCCGATGTCGCGACAGAAAAGGAGCGTGAACAGATCAAAGCGTTTTCCGCACAGTTGAAACGGATTTGTTCTGTGGATGTGTCCAAAATGAGGGAAATCGCCGTATTGGATGAGAAGGGTTCTTGGCCGGTTGGGCAGCAGATGCTGAAGGAGATCGTTTCCGCAGACAGCGGGTACATAAAAGCCAAAGAGAAGTTTGCGGCCATGAACGAACAGAATGCCAAGCTCAATAAACGACGAGGGATAGACCCCAACTCTTCCAATGGCGGTTTCATCAACCAATATAGTTCGGCGGATCTTGTCCGTCAAAGCGACAAGGTCGAGAAACTGGAAGAAAACTGCAAGAACGTCCGCGCCAAGGTCGCCATGCGGGCCATAAGTGCGGTAAGAGTCGCGACGAAACACTGGACAGGTCCGGAATCAAAGAAAGACGCGGCCCGGTTCATATCCGATCTGACGGCGTTGAACCGTAGGGTCAACGGTTAGTTCCTCGCCGTTGTATCAGGTTGATGCAAATTAGGATGCCTTCTTGGCGGCAAGCAGTTCCGCAAAGCGGTCCTGGGAAGCGTCCTTTACGCGGTCGAAGAGCGACACGCCATGGCTGTCCATCGCCACGATGCAGGGAAAGTTCTCGACCTCGAATTCCCAGCATGCTTCGGCGGCGCCGAACTCTTCCAGGAAATACACGTTGGTGACACGCTTGACGGCGGCGGCAATCAGCGCCGCCGCGCCGCCGACGGCCTGCAGATATACCGCGCCATGCTTCTTGCAGGCGGCGAGCGTGCTTGAATCCATCCCCCCCTTGCCGATTATAAGGCGTACTCCAGTCGTCGTAATGAAATCAGGCTCATACGGGTTTTCACGCACGCTTGTCGTCGGCCCGGCGGCAACCACTTTCCACCGTTCCCCGTTCCCCGTTCCCCGTTCCCCATTCCCTGTTCCCCGTTCCCCATTCTCCATTCTCACCACCACGGGGCCACAGTGGAAAAGGGCGCCATCACGGAAATCCACGGGGAGCGTACCGCCGTCCGCAAAATGCTTGTGGAATCGGTCGCGACCGGTCCAGAGCCGGCCATTGACGTTTACGGTGTCACCGGCCTTGAGCGCCCGTACGGCAGTCTCGGCGAAGGGATAGCTTAACTCGATCATAATAGTTCTATCTTTAACCCTCTAACCCTTTAACCTTTTAACCCTTTAACCTTTTAACCTTTCCCGAGTTCGGCGCTTCTGTCGGCGGCTGCCTTGAGAGTGGCGGCGACAATCTTGCCGAAATCGCTCGCGCGCATCACGTCCATGCCTGCGGCCGTTGTGCCACCTGGCGTTGCCACGCCCGAGATGAATTCCGTAAGGTCCATCTGCGATTGGCGCAGGAACGCGGCCGTGCCAAGCATCGTCTGCTCCGCAAGAAGTCTTGCGGCGTCCGCCGGCAGGCCGAGTGCCTTGCCGCCTTCCGCCATCGCCTGTTCCATATATGCGAAGAAGGCGGGGCCGCTCCCGGAAAGAGCGGTGACGGCGTCGAAATGGCGTTCTTTGAGAACGACCGTCCTGCCCGCGCCGTTGAGTATCCCGGCCACGAGTTTCACGTCCGCCGCCGTCGCGTTCGCGGCCGGACATATGGCGCACATGCCTTCTTTTGCGCGCAGCGCCAGATTGGGCATGACGCGCACCAGGCGCACCTCACGGCCGAACATCTTGCGCAGCGTGGCCAGCGATTTGCCGGCGACGATCGAAACGAGCAGCGTCTTCGCCGTCATGAAGGGCTTCACGGCGGAAGCGAGCGCGGCGACGTCCTGCGGCCTGACCGCGAGGAATATGGTCTTTGCGGCCTTTGCGGCCTCGCATGCGTCCGGAGTGGTGCGCACCTTGTATCTATGCGCCAGTTCCTTTGCACGGGCCGGCAGCTTCTCCGCCATCAAGACCGTCTTGGGATCGAATCCCTTTGCGAGCGATGCGGCGGCGAGAATGCCTTCGGCCATCTTGCCGGCGCCAAAAAATCCAAGAGTTGTTTTCATGGAGAAGATTATACCATAATGTGGTATAATCTACGCCATGAAATCTGACGGAAATTGGTATGTGCGCAATACGTCCGGGAAAGTCTTTGGACCGATTGCCTTCAAAACGCTTCAGGAATGGGTGCGCGATGGGCGCGTCGAACCGTTGGCCGGCATATCGGAAGACCTCCAGAATTGGATGCTTGCACCGCTAAAGCCTGAACTTGAGATGGATTGGATCGTAGAGAACAATCCAGGTCAATTCTATGGTCCTACACACAAGTCGGTGATCGACGATTTCATCGGCTCCGGCACGCTCTCCCCCGGCGCAAGGTTCTACTGCGACGATCGTGGCAGGACGCTTGAGGCCCTCAAGGTCAGCGAGATAGAATTGGAGAAGGCGAAAAAAGAGCTTGAATCCGTAAAGGCGGCGAAGGCCGCCGAGGCCTTGAAGGCCGGTAATGCCATTAAAGGGTTCAAGGCGGCGGAGACGAAATTGAAGGCCGAGTTGGACGGGTTGCGGACCGAGCTCGAGAAATCCAACGGCGAGGCGGACGGGTTGCGGGCCGAGCTTGAGAAGGCCAACGGCGAGGCGGACGGGTTGCGGGTTGAGCTCGAGAAAGCCAACGGCGAGGCGGACGGGTTGCGGGCCGAGCTTGAGAAAGCCAACGCCGAGTTGGAGGCGATCAAGGCTGAAAAGGATAAAGTCCATGCGCGCGAGTGGAAGACGGAGGTCCTTGTGCCGGAGGTCGTGATAAACGACGAGCCACCTCCATCGACGGCGCGGACGGTGTTCGGCAACGGTCTGGCGTCAACGGCCAAGACCGCATTTGACAACAATCAGTTTTCGCTGGCGGAGCTTGAACGGCAGGCGCAGACCGAACTTGCGCGCATGGGGGCTTCTGGCGTAAAGAAGCTCTTCAGGTTCGGCAAAAAGAAGTGACGACTTGACAAGGCAACGGAGGATCTAGATATGGCGGACACATGGTACCTGAGAACGCAGGATGAGACTTTCGGACCTGAAACGAAGTCCCGTCTCATCGAATGGGCGCAGATGGGGCGCATCCAGCCTGGACAGGAGATCTCGCCGGATGGCGAGAACTGGAAGCCCGCGACCGAGATAGAGTTTCTCGACATGCACTGGTCCATCGATATCGGAGACGGCCGTCCGCGCGGTCCGTTCAACAAGGTCGCCGCGCAGGCGTTGCTCGATTCAGGGCGCCTTCCCCGTGGCTCGAAGCTGGTTGAAGTGAAGCCGATTGCAGCCGAAGACGAATATGTCGAACCGGAAACAGACGGAGAAAATATCGGCGCGGATGATGCTCCTGCCGCCGATGAGACTCCGCCACGGGTGATCGAGAAGATCGTGGAGAAGCGCGTCGAAGTGCCTGTCGAGAAGATCGTGGAGAAACGCGTCGAGGTGCCGGTCGAGAAGATCGTGGAGAAGCGCGTCGAGGTGCCGGTCGAGAAGATAGTCGAGAAACGTGTCGAAGTGCCTGTCGAGAAGATCGTGGAGAAACGCGTCGAGGTACCGGTCGAGAAGATAGTCGAGAAGCGCGTCGAGGTGCAGGATCCTGAATTGTTGGCACGGTTGGACGAAATGACGGCGCGGGCAGAGGAGCTCCGTTCCGGACTTGCCGCCGCCGAGACGCGGGCGAAAACCGTAGAGGCGCAGGCCGAGGCCGCGCGTTCCGAGGCGGCTGCGCAGGTTGTGGCCGCGCGTTCCGAGGCTGACGCGGCGAAACAGCAGGCCAAGGCCGCCGAGGCCGAGACGCTTGCGCTGTCGGACGAAATCAAGCGTCTGCCGCCGAACGCCCAGGCTGCGGCAGATATGGAGGCCGCCGTATACGCCCTGCTGCAGGAAGAGGCAGAGGCTCTGGCGCAGACGCTTGCCGCCGAGAAGCGCGAGGCCGAGGAGTCGCAAAAACGCTGGCGTCTGCGTTCCGACCGTCTCCTTGCCCGCAGACAGGAGCTGCTCAGGAGAATAGGCACGAGCGCGGACGACATGAAGCGACGTGCGCTAATAGACCATCCCGAGGATCCCCGCACCGTGAATCTACGCCGTGAATTGGATGCCCTGCGGATCCTGAACGAGAAGGCTGCGAGCGAGACGGAGATGCGGCTCAGGGATATTACGCAGCGGCTGAGGGAGAAGACCGCGGAGGCCGACCGCCTGCGCCATCAGGTGGCGGATGTGGCGGCTTTGAACCGTCAGATACAGGACCTGCGGCTTCGCCTTCAGCAACGCGAGAAGGAGCTTGTGGAGGAACGCCAGCGCTCCGAGGCGGAACGCCGGCAGCATTCCATGTCCCAGCAGACACTTCTTGCGAGGCTGTCCGCGCTGGAGAGCAGCTTGCCCGGTCACACAAACCAGTCCCGCGAGGCGCATGCCGTCAAGCTTGCGCCATGGATGGGACTTAAAAACTGACCGCTTGATATAAAAGGCTAGAATTCGGCCATGCGATTGAATGCTTCGCGGATGCGGGGTATCGGGCATGCGTAGCTGAAGCGCACGAAGCCCTGTCCCATTTCCCCGAAGTCCGTGCCGGGCGTTATCCCGACATGCGCCCGGGCGAGTACGTTCCGGGCGAACTCCAGCGAATCCCGCGTGTAGCGTCTGGCGTCGGCGAACACGTAGAACGCTCCGCATGGTTCGACCGCCACGGTCATGCCGATGTCGCCGATGCGGCCAAGAATGAATCGCCGGCGGGCATCGTATTCGGCAAGTATCTCGGCTTGCGCCTTGCGGAACTCGTTTGATTTTCCGTGTTCGCCCAGGAGCAGCCGCAGGGCGGCAAGGCCGGCCTGCTGGACGGCGGCGCCGGCGCATATGAAGAGATTCTGCTGCAGTATGCGCAGCGCCGGCAGAAGCCGTTCAGGCACTATCGCATATCCAAGGCGAAGGCCTGTCATCGCAAACCGCTTGGAGAAGCCGTTGAACACGATGGCGTTGTCGGTATACTCCAGTATCGAATGCGCCTGATGTCCGCCGTAGACCAGACCGTGGTATATTTCGTCCGAGAGTATCATTGGCGCGTCTTCCGAATCCCCGGGGCATAGCCGCGCCAGTTCCTGAAGCCTTTCCGGTTCGGCGATGGTGCCGGCCGGGTTGGATGGCGAGTTGACGAATATGCCGCGCGTCCTTGGCGTGATTGCCGCCGCGACATCCTTGGGATCGGGCTGGAAACCCTGCATCGCCGAAGTCGGCAGCTCCACCGGCCGGGCATGGCACGCCAGCACGAAATCGCGGTAACATGGATAGCCCGGCGCAGGCACGAGTATTTCATCACCCGTATCGCAGAGCGTGAGCAGCGCCAACAGAAGGGCCGGCGAGGACCCGCCCGTCACGAGCACCCGTTCCGGTTTCACGTCCACGCCATGTTCGGCCTTGTACAGGCGGCATATGGCTTCACGCAGCTCCATGTCGCCGAAACTGTCGGTGTAGTGCGTGTGGTGGCGATCGATCGCCTCCTTCAACGCCCCGCTTATCAATGGATGTACGTTGAAGTCCGGCTCGCCGACGTCCAGATGCACCACATCCAGGCCCTGTCTTTCCAGCTTTCTCGCCTCCTCCCTGATGTCCATGGCCAGGAAGGGCGTCATCTGCCGAAGAATGGAATTCATCAGAACTTTCCTAGGTCCAGCAGCGTGCTGGGACCGAGCGCGCGGAGGTATATCTGGAAGCAGATCTCGAAGTCCGAATCGCGCTTGGAGCCGTCCACGCGCTTGTAGGAATCTTCGTAGTCCACCTCTATGCGATATCCAAGGCAGTCCGTGAGGAAGTCGAACCATGCGCCGACCTCCTCCACTTCACTGCGGCGGCAATCGTGGCGTATGAAGGGATTCCATGCGAACCAGTCGCAGACGTCGTGCCTGAATCCTGCCGTAAGTATATTTGCGAGCTCATAGTTCCAGCGGTCGTGTTCGCTGTTGAGGTATTCCCATATCCGGTGGTCCCGGCCTGCATAGCTTATGTAATACGAGAACGAGCGCGTCAGCTGATGGCGGAAGGCGACGTCGGCATACGCGACCTTTTCATTGTCGGTGTCGTATTCCACCCGCGTCGAGAAGGATACGTTGCGGTATGGGTTGACGCGTGCGCGGAAACCAGGCACGACGCAATCGGTGGAATAGTTGCCGTCCTCGTCGTCCTTGGGATAACCACGCAACGTGCCGCTTCTCCAGAAGCTGCCGTCCTCGAACGGCACGGCCAGGTAGAGGTCGGTGTCCAGGATCGTACGCACCACGCCTTTCTCGTCCCTGTTCTGGAAGTAGTTGCGGATTCCGGGACGGATCCCGTGCCAGTTGTAGGGAAGGCCGCGTCCCTCGAAGCCGAACTGGTCGAGCCAGTCCACGGAACGGTCGTAGTTGTCGAAGACGTAGTAGCGGTTCTTGCTTCCCGAAGAGAGATTGACCTTCTGCAGCGAATAGTCCAGATACGGCTCCACGGTATGGCGCCAATTGTCGTTGAGCCATGTAGAGCCGCGGGCGGACGTGGTAAATCCGACTTCCGCGATGTGACGGGCGATGGCGTCTTCCGCCGCGGTCGTATAGCTGGACGCCCTGTCGCCGGAATCGCTCCAGTACGTGAGCCGGTAGCCGGCGCGCGGAACGAAGGATAGCGTGTCGGCGATCTTGAAGGGCAGCGTGAGCCGGTGCTGCGTATCGGCGCGGAAGGCCTGGTAGTCTGCGCCGCGTCCGTTCACGCCGATGTACGGGGTATACCGGTACATGGCGTCGGGCGTGCCGAACTCGGCGAAATTCCTGTTCAGATATCCGGCCCGGGTCTGCGATTCGTAGTTGACGGGCAGGCTGAAGATCGGCTGCGGCTCTATCGCAAACCAGCCTTCCGGCAATCTTGCCGTGCCGCCGTAGAACCTGTCTATGGGGCCGGAAACCGACGCACCTGCCGCCCATTCGTTCTCGCGGTGTTCGTACCATGCTTCATTGACGGGAACCGATTCGCCGCGCTCATGCCGCTCGAAGAAGTCGTGCAGCAGGTGCGAGTCGGACATCGTCTGCGCGCGCAGGCGGAACGAATCGCGTTCGGTAAGGTCGGCTTCGTGCTTTATCAATACGCGATAGCGCCGGCGCTCGACGTCGCTGCCCCAATGCTGGTAGTTGTAGTGGTGGTCGCTCCAGTGGCGCGTGTACCGGTCGTAATCCCTGTCCCAGGCGTTGAACACCTTGATCTTGCCCTCGCCCCACTCCTTGAGGCCCCAGCGGATGGTCTGCCCGACGGCGAATCCGTTCTTCGTGCGGTAGTCGAGATAGGACGATCCGCCAAGCTGGAACTTGTCGGGATTGCCTTCGTTCACGATGTTGTAGACATAGCCCGACAGGAAATAGCCGCCCCAGCGCGACTTGTAGCCCGGAAGGAATCTCCACCCGTAGTTGGTGTTCAACGGGTAGTACCAGAACGGCACCCACATCACGGGGATGTCGGACCAATACAGCCAGGCGTCGTGCACGAACAGGGCCTCGTTGTCGTGGGCGGTCAGCGGCACGGAGTTCGTCTGGGTACGGTACGCGGCCATTCCCGGATGGAGTTTCAGTGTGTCATCCTGATACTGGAAATGGCCTTCAAGCTTCCAGTGCAGGTTGCATAGCTCGTTGGTGCATGTAGTCAGCATGGAGTGCTGGCCGAAGTCGTGCAGCCCGGCCCTGTCGCGGTTTATGCTGTCGGACAGGAAGCGGTACACGCCGGAGGTCGCGTGCACGTTGCCGGTGGCGGTCAGCTCGCGGGTCTGGCGGTTGGCCGAAAGGTAGTCGGCGGTGATCTTCATCTCCGAGGAAAATGCCTTCTTGGGGTTTTTGCGCCGTTCGGCGGGACGAAGATCCTCCAGCAGCTGGGCCTGTGCGGCGACAGCTGCGGTGCAGATCGCAAGGACGGCGTACCGTATCGGTTTCATCATTATTCTGCCTTTCGATTAGAGGAACTGGTGCGTGCCACCCGAAGAGTATAGCACATTTCCGGTCTCCGCGTCTTGTATGGAGAAAAATTCCGGATGCCGGTGACGCTCGGCGACGAAGGTGAGTTTCGTGTTGAAACGGGACTGGAGTTCGGCGAGTATCTTGGCGTCCTCGGTGCGCAGACGCTGCAGGACGGTCGGCGCGATGATGATTTTAGGAACGATCGGACGATTCTCCTCCGCGGCGCGCCGCAGCAGCGTGATGAGCTGCCGCTGCAGTTCGATCGAGATCGCGAGCGGCGCCTTTACGACGCCGTGCCCATCGCAGCAGGGGCACGTCGACGAGAGCTTCGACAGCAGGGACTCCTCTACGCGCTGACGGCTCATCTCCAGCAAGCCGAGCTTCGATATGTCCAGCACGTTCGTCCGCGCGCGGTCGCGTTTGAGCGCATCCTTGAGCGCTCGCACGACTTTCTTCTGGTGGCGGGGGCTCTTCATGTCGATGAGGTCGAGGATGACGAGTCCGCCGATGTTTCTGAGGCGCAGCTGGCGGG
>JAEEGL011804689.1_pt1 | contig 10429 bp, 8 predicted proteins | sample 9134231 | NCBI WGS metagenome assembly JAEEGL01 (sample SAMN16246548, study PRJNA631951) | gut metagenome | biome: gut microbiome; feature: rumen; material: fiber-attached | host: Bos | place: Iran: Karaj | collected 2018-10 | reverse complement strand
TTGTCAGTCGGATTGAAGCTGCGTTCAACGACCGCGCCGGTCATCACGTTCTTGATCTTCGTGCGGACGAAAGCCGCTCCTTTTCCGGGCTTCACGTGCTGGAAATCAACGATGTTCCATACGCCTCCGTCCCATTCGATCGTAATGCCCTTTTTGAAATCGCCAGCGGTAATCATTGTGTCATTCCTCCGTTCGTTCTTTCTGGGGTTCCCTATATTACAGGATGATAAGCTGTTTGTCCGCCGTTGTCAGCGGCACGCAGCCGTTTTCCTTAACCAGGCAGGTGTTTTCGATCCGGACGCCGCCCACGCCCGGCAGGTAGATCCCGGGCTCCACGGTGATCACGACGCCGGCTTTCAGGACGTCTGTACACACCGGGCTCAGGCGCGGCTCTTCATGGATGTCGATGCCGACGGAATGGCCCAGTCCGTGGCCGAAGCGTCCGGCATAACCCCGGGCGTCGATATAATCCCGGGCGAGCTTGTCGATTTCCACGCCGGTCTTTCCGGCCATCAGCGCGTCCTCGCACATCGTCTGTGCCCGAAGCACCGTCTCATAGACCTTGCGCATTTCATCCGTCGGCTGCCCGAGGGCTACCGTGCGGGTCATGTCGCTGCAGTATTTGCCGACGCGTGCGCCGAAATCCATCGTGATCATGTCGCCCGTTTTCAGCGTGCGCTGTCCCGGGATCGCGTGGCAGAGACTGCCGTTCTCACCGGAGGCGATGATCGTGTCAAACGCCAGCTCGTCTGCGCCCAGGCGCAGCATCGTAAAGTCCAGTTCGATCTGCAGTTCCTTCTCGGTCATCCCGGGCCGGATCTTCGGCAGGATCGCGCTGAATGCTTCGGACGTGATGTCGCAGGCTTTGCGGATCGCCACGATCTCCGCGGGGGTCTTGACCTCGCGCAGCTTCTGGGGCGCCTTGTTCAGCGGCGTGCAGGCGATCTCTTCTCCCAGCGCACCGCGCATGGCTTCGAAATCGTCCACGGGGAGATAATTGGTCTCCGCCTTCAGATCGGTGATCCCTTCCGCTTTGGCGATCTCCGCCAGGATCTTGTTATGGTTGCGGCCTTTTTCGGTCATCTCCACCCGGAAGCCGGGGGCCTGCCGTTCTGCCTGCTCCGTATAGCGGAAGTCCGTGATGATCACCCGGCTGTTTTCCGAAATATATACCACACCTTCGCCGGTATACCCTTCGGTCAGGTAAAACATGTTGGACGGATCATGCACCGCGATGGCTGTATGCGCGCCTGCGCGGAGCTGTTCCATCAGCCGCTCTGCTGCGGTCATTCCGGATCACGCCTTTCCGGATCATGCCCTTCCGCGGGCACATCCACAGGATAGTTTACCATAGGATCCTTTGTTTGAAAAGAAAAAAATGAAAAGGAGCTGTGATTTTCACAGCCCCTCTGGTAACAATTCCATAATGATGAATGATGAATTTAATCAAATTCTTTCAGTACCGCTTCGCCCATCGCGTCACGTTTGCACACGGCTTTATGCCGCACGGGCAGATCCCGCAGCGCTTTCACCTGGGCGGGCATCGGCACGCCGGTCAGCTTCTCCAGTTCCTCGCTGCAGGCAAAGGCGTCCTTCCCGTCCGCCGCTTCCGCGCCTGCGATCCCGCGCAGCACGTCCGCCGCAAACTTGTACGGGCTCGCCGTGGACAGCAGCACTGTCGGCGTGGCGTCGTTGGTCTTCAGCCGGTACTGGCGCAGCACATGTCCGCCCACCGCCGTATGTGGATCCATCAGGTAATGGTCTTCCTGGAAGCGCCTGCGGATCTCGGCCAGCGTATCCTTGTTGTCCGCGCAGTCGCCCCAGAACACGTCCAGCAGCCAGTCCCTGCGCTGTTCGCCCACGGAATAGCTGCCGCATTCCTTCAACTGTCCCATCCAGGTCCTCACCAGCGCGCCGTCCCGGTCCGCCGCCTCATACAGCAGCCGCTCCAGGTTGGAGGACACCAGGATATCCATGCTCGGGCTCATGGTCTTGAAGAACGTCCGGTGGGTGGAGTAGATCCCGCTGCTGAAGAAGTCTGTCAGCACGTTGTTCCGGTTGCTGGCACAGATCAGCTTGTTCACCGGCAGGCCCATGTTCCGGGCGTAGTAACCGGCCAGGATGTCGCCGAAATTGCCTGTCGGCACGCAGAAGTTGACCGGGTCGCCCGGCGCGATGGCATTGCTGTTCACCAGGTCTGCGTAGGCGGAGAAATAGTAGACGACCTGCGGGACCAGCCGGCCGAAGTTGATCGAGTTGGCTGAGGACAGGGTCTTCCCCCGCGCGTTCATCTTTCCGATGAAATCATCGGAAGCAAACAGTTCCTTCACGCCGGTCTGGGCGTCGTCAAAGTTCCCCTCCACCGCGATGACATGCGTGTTGCTGCCGCCGGTGGTCACCATCTGCAGTTTCTGCACGTCACTCACGCCGTCCAGCGGATAGAATACTGTGCAGCTTGTTCCGGGAACGTCCCGGAAGCCTTCCAGCGCAGCCTTGCCGGTATCCCCGCTCGTCGCTACCAGGATGCTGATCTCCCGGTCCTCGCCGTTCTTCTGGGCGGACAGCCGGATCAGGTGCGGCAGCAGCTGCAGTGCCATATCCTTGAAGGCCAGCGTCGGTCCGTGGAACAGCTCGAGCACCCAGGTGGCTTCATCGATCTTCTTCACCGGGGCGATCTGCGGCGTATCGAAGCGCTCCGGGGAATAGGCGGCTCTGACCGCCGCCTCGATCTCGGGAATGGAGAAATCCTCCAGGTAGCGTTTCAGAATGGAGACCGCGCGCGTGGGATAATCCCATTCGCAGAAGGATGAGATCCGCTGCATCGGGACTGTCGGGAACATGGCGGGCACATACAGGCCGCCGTCCGGCGCCAGGCCGTACAGGATCGCCTGACTGGCTGTAACGCAGCTTTCACCTCTCGTGGAAAAGAAAGACACTGATCAATCACGCTCCGGTATCAGAATAGGCATCCGCCTTTGAACAAAAGAGGCGCCGGGATTGGCCGCCGCCTCTGGATAGCTCTGTTTCAGTTCACTCTGTCAGATCATGTACTGCTTGAAGAACACCGGGATCTCGTCCGGATCGGCGCTCAGGCTCAGGACAAAGTCCACATTGTGTTTCGCGCCCAGTTCCGCAAGGACCTTCACGATCGGCTCCGTATCCGCCAGCTCGGTCCGGCACAGCTTCAGGAACGCGTCGATGAAGATCGTGCCGACGTCGAAGTTGGAGGAAAGGATCCCGCACAGGAAGCCGATAAACATATCGGCGTTGTGAATATGATAATCTTCGGCATTGATAAAGCGGACCTTGTGATCAACGTCGAACATGTAACGGTTGTCGTCATCCAGGAAGATTACATCGTGAACCGCATCACGGGCAGTGGCATTGGTCAGGTCAATCAGCCGCTTCGTTTTGCCGGAGCCCTTTTTGCCTGCAATTACCTGTATCATGGGAATCAGCCTCCTTTTATGGGGTTTTCTCTTCGGATATTATACCCTGTTTTTCGCTTTCGCGCAACGTGTTTTTCCCTGCGATCTGCTGATAAGTGATCCCGTCATCCTGTTTCTGCCCTTTTTTCGTCCCGGCACGGCAGACGGCCCTGTATTCGCAGTACCTGCAAACGGACGTCAGCGAATCGTCCCCGGGAGAAGCCTCGATCTCTCCGCCGCGCATACGGCCGCAGAGCTCCCCTGCTTTTTCCACCGCCGCGTCCATCAGCCCGCGGAGTGTTTCCTCCTCCATCGCCCAGGAAGCGCTTTTGCTCACGGAACCGTCCTTGTTGAACACCTTGTCCACCGAGAACGGGCTGATATCCCGGTCCATGGCCCGGAGCACGTCCTCCCGGGCCGTCACCAGACCCTTCATCCGCGCCGTGCTCAGCCGGTCCGCCTCGATCCGCTCCGGATCGTCTACGGCCGTCTCCACTTCCTGGTCGGTCACCGGGAAATACATCGCTCCCGCCAGCCTCGTGCCGGGCATGCTGTCTGCCGCCGCTTTCAGGTAGATCATCAGCTGGAGCTGCTCCCCGGCCGCCATCCGCGCGGGGTCGGGTTTCTTTCCGCTGCTTTTGTTATCCACAATGCGCAGCCACACGCCCTCGCCGTTTTCCCACGTGTCGATCCGGTCGATCTTTCCCCTGATCGCGGCTTTGCTGCCGTCGGGCAGCGTCATGACAATGGGCGGCAGCCCTTCCGCGTCACCGAATACCTGTTCGGTCGCAATGGTCCGGAAATCGCTGTTGGCGGCAAAGCGGGTCAGCACCTGGGCAGCCCGGCGGACCCGGCGCAGGTATCCCTCGCCGGTCCATTCGCCAACCGCGTCGTCCCGCAGCGGGCTGTCCGCCCACTCCTGCGTCAGTTCCGCGCAGATCGCGTCCATATAGCCGTCCACCTGATCCGGCGTGAAGTCCGGCCAGGCCGGATCCGCTCCCGCCCGGTCCATATAGCGTTCCAGCGCCATATGGAAGAAGGACCCGGCGTCATTGGTCTCAAATTCAAAGTTTTCCTGTCTGACCGGCCGCAGCCCGTAATCGATGAAATGCCGGTAAGGGCAGGAAGCGAACTGTTCCAGTCTGGTCACGGACAGCCGGTCCGTCATGAACAGCCGCCGCGCTGTCTCCTCTTCCAGTTTCCGTGCCTCCGCCCGGGGCAGCTGTTCCGACAGGATCTGCCGGGCTGTCCCTCCGTACCGCCCGCTGTACAGCAGGCAGACCAGCGCCTGTTTCCATGCCGGCGGAAGGTCTGCCGTTTCACCGTTCTTCAGGTCCCTGATCCACGGTCCGATACCGTCCAGCGCCGCGTAGGGCGTCACGGGTTCCGTCCGCCGTCCGCCGTCCTGCATGCCGCTGCGGGCCGTGATCCCGGGGAACAGCGCCCTGAGCTGAGCGATCAGGCCGTCCGGCTGCAGCGCGCCGCCTTCCTCCGACCGCAGGCTCCAGCTGACCATGAGCTTCTTCAGCGGCAGGGTCAGCGTCCGGTAAAAGTCATATTTCCGGATCAGGCAGCCTTTTTCCCGGCTGATCCCGATCGTCCTGCCTGTCGTTTCTTCCAGTTTCCGCCGTTCCGGATCCGTCAGCCATCCGCTTTCCGGTGCCGTCAGCATCCCGTCCTGTGCCCGGGGCAGGATCAGCGCGTCGATCCGGCCCGCCAGCAGATGGCCGACCTCGCCGATGATCACGCCGTTTTCCTGTTCCGGCAGGGCCGCCAGGGTCGCCGTGGCCAGTGCGCTCTCCAGCATATGCTCCAGGTCCCGGATGGCCGCCCGGCGGTCGCCCAGCAGCGTCCACAGCTGTTCCAGCAGGTCCGTTGTCAGCTTCCAGATCTGGCGGTTGATAACCGCTTCCCGGTACATCTCATGCCGCAGCAGGATCTCTTCCTCTTCCTGCAGCCTGTTCCATACCTTCTCCGCTTCCAGGAAATGCACCACCGCTTCCACGGAAGCCACAGCCGTGCGCGCGTCCTTCAGTTCCGCGCGCAGCCCTTCGATCGGCGCGGTCAGTTTCTTCCGGAGCGTTTCGGCTTCCGCCGCGTTATGCCCGGCCGTGAACGGTTTCTGCCAGCGACGGCCTTCGACGCCGTGCGCCCTGGCATAGTCCTCCAGCATCAGGCCTTCAGCGGCTGTCAGGGTACAGTATCCGCTCCTGGCGACCGTGATCACCCGGTCTGTCCTGTATCCGTCGCTCAGGCAGGAAAGCGCGGAGAGCAGCATCCGGCATACCGGATGATCCGCCGCCCGGTCCTTCTCCTGCCAGACGCAGGGAATGCCATTGATCTTCAGGCAGGCCCGCAGCATGCCTTCCTCCGCGGCGCCGGCCGGCAGCGCGACAGCCATATTGTTCCAGGGAATGCCTTCCGCATGCCACCGGCGGAGCGTCGCGGCGATCGTTTCTGTTTCATCCCAGGGCGTGCTCCCGGCATACAGGCTGACCGTGTCCCCGGTCTCTCCCTCCCATATGGCCGGATTCAGCGCAAAGAGGTTCCTGTCAAGCCACTTCAGCGGTTCCGCGCAGTCCGCGCGTTCCCCGTGCGGCCGGATCTCCTCCGCGCTGAAACCGGCTTCCGCCAGTGCGATCTCCAGCCGGCTCACGCTCTCACGCTGCTGGATAAAGATCCGTCCGTCCGGCGCGTCCTCTCCGTCCATGGTCAGGAAAACCGCCGCGCTGTTCACCCGTCCGCAGATCCCCGCCAGCAGTTCCCGCAGGTCGGGCCGGATCGTGTCAAAGCCAAAGACCAGCAGGTCTGCCCCGTCCCACAGTCCGCTCTGTTCCAGGCGGCCCACCATGTCGGTCCAGGCTGTTTTTTCCTCGTCAAATTGTTCTGAGATCAGTTCCTGGTATCCGTTCCAGATCGTCTGCAGGTCGCCGAGCTTCGCGCGCTCAGCGCCGGTGGCGGCTCCAGCAGCGTATGCCGCCAGTTCCTCCGGCGTGATCTCACTCTCCCGCAGCTCATCAAGGGCTCCGCCCACGCGCTTCACCGCGCCGGGCAGATCCGTCATGTTCCGGTAATACTGAAGCTCCTCCGTTTTTTCCGTCATCACGCGGTGAACGGCCATCGCGCGGCCCATCTCGTTGAGGGGCTTTTTCGTTCCGGCGCCCATCCGCTCCCTGACCTGCTGTTTCAGCTTCCGTGGGCTGATTACCTGCGTCTCCAGCAGGCCCGGCAGGTTCAGCCCCGTGATCAGGTCACGTTCCGTCTGCAGGGTCATCTGCTCAGGAACATACAGGATCAGCCTGCGTCCGGCCTCCCTGCTTTCCTGCGCCGCCCGGAGCACCAGCGGCCATACCCTGCCGCTCCGGTCCCCGATGATCCTCACAGCCTTCATATCTTCCCTCCGGCGTTCCCGCCTGTCATCTTCCGTTGTTCATTAAATTATACCTTTCCTGGCACGGATGTACAAGCTCTTGTCACCCCTGTCCGAATGTGATAAAGTGGCACTGCCACCATTGCCCGGAAGGGGTGTTTTTCATGTTCCAGTCTCTTCGTTCCGTATTCAGGAAGAACCCTGCAGCCGCGGAGCGTTTCTTTTCCTATGCCCAGATTCTCCTCGGCGCGCTGATCGGCGGCGCCGCCTATCCCATGTTCCTGACGCCCAACCGGATTGCTCCCGGCGGTGTCACGGGCGTCGCCACGATCCTGAATTACCTGCTCCACTGGCCGGTCGGCACCGTATCCCTGATCCTGAACATTCCGCTTTTCATGATCAGCTATAAGGCGATGGGAAAGATCTTCGCTTTCCGGAGCCTGGTCGCGACGGTGCTCTTTTCCCTGTTCATCGATATCCTGCCCCTGAAGCCCGTCACTGAAGATCCCCTGCTGGGCGCGCTTTACGGCGGCGTCCTGCTGGGTGCCGGTCTGGGACTGATCATGCGCGGCGGCGCCACCACCGGCGGATCCGATATGATCGCCCGCATGGTACACCGGCGTTTCCAGTTCATCTCCACGGGCGTCTTCCTCTTCGCGATCGACTGCGCCGTGGTCATCGCCGCCGGCCTGCTGATCGGCACCACCGAGGCGCTCTATGCGCTGATCAACATCTTCCTCACCGCGAAGGTGATGGACGTGGTCATCGTCGGTTTTTCTTCCAACAAAGCCTGCTTCGTCATCTCCTCCCGCTGGCAGGAGATCTCCGATCGGATCATGCATGACATGGACCGCGGCGTGACCCAGCTCACCGCCCGCGGCGCCTGGACCGGCACCGAACGGCCCACGTTGCTGTGCGTCATCAGCCGCAGCGAGATCACCGCCTTCAAGCGCATTCTGCGCGAGGAGGACGAAAACGCCTTCGTGATCATCGTCGAGGCCCACGAAGCCATCGGCGACGGCTTCTCCGTCATGGATAAAAGCTGATCTTTTGCCTGAATCTGAAACAGCCCGTGCCGGATAGCACGGGCTGTTTCATTTTCTTCGGCTCCTGTGGTCATTCCGTCAGCCGGATATGCAGGGTCCCTTCTTCTTCCTGTTCCGGTTCTTCCGACACGTCGATCCGGAAGCTCCTCTTAATGGTCACGTCACTGCCGATCTGTCCCCCGTCGTCATTCACGTCCCACAGGGAGACTGAAAACGCCATTTCCATCCCGACCGCGCCGGGCATCGGGTCGATGCTGACCGTCATCACAGCGGAGCCGTCTTCATAGACCGGGCTTTTCCGGATCCTGCAGGAAGAGACGGAGGCGGAAGCCTGCCCGTCCCCGGAAGGATACACCTCAACGGAGAGCATCTTCCGATAGCCATGGGATGCGATCCACCGGTTCATGGACTGATAGGGTTCCGCCGGCTGTACGCCGAAAAAGCTCCTTGTGACTTCAAGCGCGGTAAACAAACGGTTCTTGTCGGCGCAGACAATACATTCCTCCTGCCCGGGCTGGACCTTCACCGTCAGGATCACACCGGTTTCATCCTTTTCCGCTTTCATGAACGTCAGGGTCGCCAGCTCTGTATCGACGGCAGGCAGGCCTTCAGGCGGAACATCCGCGGTCAGGCTGACCTGTGTTTCATCCAGCCCGATCTGTATGGATCCGTGTTCGGTTCCGGTCGCGACGGAAAAACCTGCCGTGTCCTCCATGTTCAGCGGGATGGCCATCCATTCCAGTTCATATGTATCCCTGTCCGGAGTGTATTCACCGGCAACGGTCAGCCTGATCGAGCCGTCTTCCATAAGCCTGACGTCATCAACATAGTAATCGCCGTAGAAAGGGCTTTCGGTCGATCATGCCAGCGATGAGTTGATGTCGATGGCCAGTGCTTCCCGGCAGCCGTGATCCTTCACCCAGTGGTACAGCGTTTGATCTTTCTCCCCGGGCTGTATGCCGTAGTATTCCCAGGCAGTCGCATCGGTGTCGGGGTTCCCGAGCGTAAAATCCGTGGTCAGGGCAAAACAGTCTTCATGTTTCGGCCGTGCTTCCACTGAGATCAGGACGCGCGGCCCGTCCTTGACAGCTTTATCAAACGTCAGGGTCGCCAGCTCTGTTTCCACGGTATTCCGGCCGGACGGCATCGAAAGGACTGCGGTGGTCTGGACGACGTTGTCCGTCTGATCGTCGGACAGTCCCCCCAGCCGATGGCGGACAAGGATGAATCCGGCGCAGACTACTGCCGCTGCGGCAAAAACACATACCGCCCGGGTCAGTGTCCTTTTCTGCGGTCTGTCTTCCTGCCGCGCCTGCGCATTCAGCTGCTGAAGTGTATCCATGACAGACTGCCGGAAATATTCGTCAGGCTGTCCCAGTGCGTTCCTGAAATCCTCATTCCGTTTCATACTTCTTCCAAAGCCTCCTCCTTCAGGATATCCCTCAGTCCGGAACGGCCCCGCATCAGTCTGGTTTTGACTGTGCTGACAGGGATCTTCAGGATCTCGGATACATGCTTCACGTCATATCCTTCGATATAGTGCAGGATGACCGGAATGCGGTACTTATCCTTCAGCCGGAACAGGGCGTCCCGCAGGTCGGCATGGTCTTCCCGCTCCGGCAGGTAAAGGGAACTGCTGTCGGCGATCTCGCTGACAGGGCATTCCCGTTTACTGTGCCGCTGGATATCGTGGCATGCATTGATCAGGATCCGGATGACCCATGTCTGAAGGTAGCGCTCATCCTTCAGGCTCGTACGCTTTTCCCAGCTGCGCCGGATCGCTTCCTGCACAGCGTCTTTCTGGTCTTCCTCGATCAGCAGCTGGCCCCTGGCGATCCGGTAAAGGGTCGGCGTCATCCGGATGATGGCCTCGGTAAAGGCTTCGTTGGTCACGTTGTTTCCTCCTGAAAATCGTCTGTCCGGGCTTTTGACATCCGTTAGACGGAGAAGCCTGCAGACAGGTTTCATTTTATCATAAGTTTCTTTTTTCCGCAGAAGGCGCAACGCAAACCCGCAAAAAAACCGCGCCGCTTTCGCGGCGCGGGGCATGTTGTGATTCCTCGTTATTCATTGCCGGTTGCTTGTTCATTGTTTTCCAGGTTCAGGATCGGCAGCGTCGTTGCGCCTTCGCCCGCCATATAGGTGGGCAGTTTGCCGTCCCAGGCCTTGATCTCGTTGAACCGGATCAGGTTTTCCGTCAGGGATTCAGCAATCTTCTTGTTGGCTTCGGCTTCCGCCTCGCTGCGCACCTGCAGCGCATAGGCGTCCGCGTCCGCGTTGATCTTCGCCACGCTAGCCTCTGCTTCGGCATTGATGCGCTTCCGCTCCGCCTGCTGCTGGGTTTCCATGGTCATCTGGCCCTGCTCGATCTCCGCCTGCAGCTTTTTCTGTGCGGCGACCTGCTTGGCTTCAACAGCGTCGGTAAACGCGTCGGTGAAGTCCAGGTTTTCAATGCTCACGCTGATCACGTTGATGCCGTACTCATTCAGTTCCGCGTGCAGTCCTTCACGGATCGCTTCGCTCAGGCGCTGCCGGTTGGCCACCAGGTTTTCAGCGGTGTATTTGCTGAACACGCCCTTGGTGAT
>JAEEGL011531914.1_pt1 | contig 10429 bp, 10 predicted proteins | sample 9134231 | NCBI WGS metagenome assembly JAEEGL01 (sample SAMN16246548, study PRJNA631951) | gut metagenome | biome: gut microbiome; feature: rumen; material: fiber-attached | host: Bos | place: Iran: Karaj | collected 2018-10 | reverse complement strand
TAGATTTGTACTTAGATTAGTTACTTTTGTTTGAACTTTTGTAACATTTTCTATTATTTCTTGTAGAGCTGCACTATTTAAATCTAAGCCGTCATGTTCTGATTCGATAGAAGCTATTTCACTTTGAACAGAAGTTGCTTCATTAAGTGATATTTGTATTTGACTTAGATTATTTGCAGATGATTTTATTCTCTCATAATCTACACATATTTTAGAATCGGCCAATTTACTTACCTCCCATATTATATACTACTATATAAATTATATTTTATTAATAATATAATTACAATAAATTTACTTAATTGTTTACATTTCTTATGTTATAATTTATTTGGTGATTATATGTATGATGTTATTATAATAGGGAGTGGACCTGCTGGTATAAGTGCATCTTTATATTTAAAAAGGGCTAATAATAATATTTTAGTTATTGGAAATAATGATTCTAGATTAAGTCTTGCTCATAAGATAGATAATTATTATGGATTTCCTGAGGGTATTAATGGGAAAGAGTTATATAATAATGGAATAGAACAAGCAAAGAATTTAGGAATTGATGTTTTATTTGAAGAAGTATTAGGAATTAGATATGAAAATGGTTTTGTTGTTAAGACTGATATTAATGAATATAATTCTAAATATGTTATTATTGCGACAGGTTCTAGTAATAATAAACCTAATATTAAGAATTTAACTAATTTAGAAGGTAAAGGAATTAGTTATTGTGCTATATGTGATGGATTTTTCTTTAAAAATAAGGCTATTTCTTTAATAGGAAATTCTAAATATGTTATTAGTGAATGTAGTGATCTTATCAATATAAGTGATAATATTAGTATTTTTACTAACGGGGAAGAAACATCTGTAGAATTATCTGGTTTTTTAGAAAAACATCCTAATATTAAAGTTTATAATGATAAAATAATAGAAGTGATAGGTAGTGATCATTTAGAAGGGATAAAATTGGAAAATGGAAATGTTATTCCTGCTGATGGATTATTTGTTGCGAATGGAATTGCTAGTACTAGTAATTTAGCAACTAAATTAGGTGTATTACTTAATAATAATTTTATTAAAGTAGATTCTAATTATGAAACTAACGTTAAGGGCTGCTTTGCGATAGGGGATTCTATAGGTGGCTTGTTACAAATAAGTAAATCTGTTAGTGATGGCGCTATTTGTGCTACATATATAAATAAATTATTAAAAGAGAAGGAGTGAAATATATGATTTTAGATGATAATAATTTTAAAAGTGAAGTAGAAGATAGTAAAGGAATAGTTTTTGTAGATTTTTATGCTGATTGGTGCGGTCCTTGTAAAATGATGTCTCCAATTGTTGATGAGATGTCTAAAGAAGTAGATATCAAAGTAGTTAAAGTAAATGTTGATAATGCTGTTGAAGTTGCTAAAAAATATGGAATTATGAGTATTCCTACTTTTATAGTTTTTAAAGATGGGAAAGAATACAAAAAACATATTGGTATGTGTGAGAAGGATCGTTTGCTTGAATTAACTAAGTAACATTGATTTTTTTCTAGTTTTATGATATAATATCTGTGTTTTAAGGGGGATATTATATGAATAAAGCTTTTGACGTATATAACTTAGATGAAGATCTTGATGATATTCTAGAAGATATAGCAAATGAATATGATGAACCAATTCCATTTATTAGAGATTGTTATGAATGTTTAATTGATCGTGAAGGATTTCTTGACTATATAAAAAGAAGTGATGATGGATTATTCTATTCTTGTTTATTTGATTTAGTTTCTAGAAGAGTATTAGCTGAAAATAAAATTGCACAAGCTTTGATTGATGATGAAATTTGTGGAAGTAAAACAGATGATTTATATGAAGGCTATAATATTGAAACTATTGAAGAATCAGTTGATAATGCCATTTATAATAGTTATGGTTTGGATGCTATAGATTATTTGACTCCTAAATTTCAAAAAAAGGTAGGTTTTGACAGAGATAGATTAACATATGAAGAATTTGGAACAGCTAGAGGTAAAAGAGTTTTATTTAAAGGCGGAAAGCCAAAAGATGATTAAGCAGAGCAATCTGCTTTTTTTATTTTTATTTTTGTCATTTTTATGATATATTTTATTTGGTGATAATATGAACAATTTTTTTACTAATATTAGACATTTCTTTGGAAATATGTTTAGGAAAGAAGATAATGAACCTTGGTTAGGCTATTATTCTAAGGAAGATAGAACAATACAATTTACAAGAAAAAATATCTATGAGTACTTAGAAGATAGTGTAAAAAAGAGTGATATGGACTTTATTGCTTTAAATTATTTTGGTACTAAGATTAATTATGATGATTTCTTTAAATATATTAATTTAGCTGCTAGAGCATTAAAAAGATTTGGAGTAGGTGAAGGTGATATTGTAAGTATTTGTATGCCTAATATGCCTGAAGCTATTTATATTTTCTATGCTTGTAATAAAATTGGTGCTGTAGCAGATATGATTCATCCTCTTAGTAGTCCAGATCAATTAAAATTATATTTGAGTGAAAGTAATTCAAAACTATTATTTATGGTTGATTTTGATTATGAAAAAATGAATGAAGTTATTGAAGCTAGTACTGTTCAAAATACGGTTCTTATCAGTCCTAAAGAAAGTATGCCTGCTGCACTTGCAATAGGTTATACTTTGACACGTGATTTAAAAACTAAAAGACCTCCAAAAGATGATGAAAACTACTATAAGTGGAAGGAATTCTTAAGATTTGGATTTGATTATAAAGAACCTATTAAGTCTAGTATGAAATGTAACGATTTAGCATTAATTTTACATAGTGGTGGTACTACTGGTTCTCCTAAAGGAATTATGATTTCTAATTATCAATTTAATGCAGAGATGATGCAAGATTGTGTTAATGTATATGATGTTAGACCTGGAGATAAGATATTAACTATACTACCAATATTTCATGGCTTTGGTCTATGTGTATGCGTACATACTCCATTATGTTTAAGAGTTGAAACTATATTGATGCCAGAATTTGAAATGGGTAGATTTGTTAGTATTATGAAACATGATAAACCTAATGTAATGTTAGGGGTTCCTACAATGTGGGAAGCTATGATGAGTAGTCCTAAATTTAAGAATATAGATTTAAGTCAATTTAAGTATTTAATTAGTGGAGGAGATTCTTTACCTGTAGCAATGGAAGTTAAATTTAATGATTTTCTTCATCAACATGGATGTCATATTAATGTTATGAAAGGTTATGGTATGACAGAATCTGTTGCTGCTACATGTTATACATTTCCTGGAACTAATGAATTAGGTTCTATTGGAATTCCTATGGTAGGAAATACATATAAGATTTGTGATATTGAAACTGGAAAAGAATTACCTCTTGGAGTAGAAGGAGAAATTTGTGTAACAGGACCTACATTAATGATGGGTTATCTAAATAATGAAAAAGAAACTAATAAAGTTTTAAAACGTGATAAGAGTGGAAGATTATGGTTACATACCGGAGATATTGGTTATATTTCTCCTAATGGATGTGTTTATTATACTCAAAGATTAAAAAGAATGATTATTGTTTCTGGATTTAATGTTTATCCTTCTCAAATAGAAGAAGTTGTAGCATCACATCCTGATGTTAAAGCATGTACTGTAATTGGTATTCCTCATCAATATAAAATGCATGTTCCTAAAGTATTTATTGTATTAAGAGAAGATTGTGAGAAGAGTGAAATAAGAGTAAAACATGAAATTAAACAAATTTGCAAACAAAAATTATCAGTCTATTCTCAACCAAAAGAATATGAATTTAGAAAGTCTTTACCTAAGACTTTAATGAATAAAATTGATTATAAAAAATTAGAAGCTGAACAAAACCAAAAGGAAGTATAAACTTCCTTTTTGTAATGCATAAATCACTATTATTTTGTATAATATTTTATATATGCAACTGAAAGTTTGCAAAATTTCCAACTAAAGTGTATAGATTGCAACTAAAAATTAATGTAAAATTTTAGTTACAAAAAGGAGGAAAATGGAATGAAATTTGGAGACAAATTAATTGTTCTTAGAAAAAAGAATGGCTTAAGCCAAGAAGAATTAGCTGAAAAACTGGGGGTTTCTAGACAAAGTGTTTCAAAATGGGAGAGTAATAATACTTATCCTGAAACAGATAAAATAGTTCAAATTTGTAATTTATTTGATTGTTCTATGGATGATCTTATTAATGATAAAGTTACTGATGTTGAAGGTTCTCTTAGAAAGAATAAAAATAATTTTAATGAGGTATGGGATTCATTATTAGAATTTATTACTAAATCTATTAATATGTTTTCTCATATGAAATTTACAACTGGTTTAAAATGTGTTATTGAGATGTTTATTATTGGATTTTTATTATGGTTAGTTGGTTTAGCTGTATGTGGTATAAGTAGTAGTATAATTGCTAATTTATTTAGCTTTTTAGGTACTAATACAACTTCTATTATTGAAAATATTTTAAGAAGTATATTTAATATTTTATGGTTTATTATTGCTGTTATTACTTTAGTTCATACTTTTAAAATTAGATATTTAAATTATTATGATGATTCTGATAATAAAGATGTAGAAAAATCTGAATCTAATACTAAAAAGGATACTATTAGTAAAGATAAAGATGATAATAAAAATATGAAATTATCTAATGAGGATAAGAATATTAAAGATGAAAAAGATAGACCTTTTGCTTTCTTAAGTGTACTATCCAAAATTGTATTATTCTTTCTTAAGTTTATTGCTTTTTGGATTGCATTTAGTTTTGTATTTGTACTTATTGGTTTAGTAATTAGTTTTGTTATTTCTTTAGCATTTATTCCAACTAATATTATTTTTGTTGGTAGCACTTTAGCGTTAGGTTCAGGCGGTAGTATTACAGTATTATTCTTGCTATTATGTATTTACTTTATTATTTCTAAAAAGGTTAATATCAAAGCATTTGTTATTACATTTATTTCTTCAATAATTATATTTGGTGTTGGTATTGGAATTTGTACTATATCAGTTAAAAATTTTGATATTATAGAGAAAAATGAAAGTAAAGATCTTAGTGTTGAAAAAGTAACTATTCCTGTTCAAGAAGATTTTGTTGTTATGAGTGGAGACTTAAATGAATATAACTTTGTAATTGATGATAGTGTTCCATCTGATTCTATTGTAGTTGAGGCTTTATATAATCATAATTTAAAACAAATGAATAGCAAACTAGTTGAAGAAGATAAATTAAATGTATATAAAGTATATGGTGAGTTTAAGCCTGATTATAAAAAGAATTATAAACTATTTATCGAAGATTTAAAAAATAATAAGATTGATGTAGATCATTTAGATAGTGGAATTAATGGTTTAACTATTAGAGCTAATTCTCAAAATATTAATAAATTAATTTCTAATTTAGAAAAATTATATTTATTAGAGAAAGAGAATAGTGGAAATAATATTAGAGTAATTCGTCATAGAGATAAAGTTATGATTATATATGGTAGATATGTTGAATATGATGCTAGAAAAGATGAATTAATTTATAAAGAGAATGCTCCTAAAGATTATAAGTGTGCACGTAGTGTTAGAAAAGATACATGGGGTGAATATATACAATATGAATGCTCTACACCTTATGATTATTATGATCATGAAGACTTTGAAGAGGATTACGATTAGTAATCTTCTTTATTTTTTGGTATAATTATGTTGGAAGTGGTTTTATGAACTATGATTTAGAAATGCAAAAACAAATTAAAGACATAATTCCTGGAACTAAGCTATTGTTACAAGTGTGTTGTGCTCCATGTTCAAGTGCTTGTATAGAAAAACTTGCTTCAGTATTTCAAATAAATATTTTATATTATAATCCTAATATCACTGATGAAGATGAATATAATAAGAGATATGATGAATTAAAAAGGTTTATTTCTTTAATTGATACAAAATATGAGATTAAGATTATTCCTTGTAAATATGATCCTCAGTCATTCTTTGAAATGAGTAGGGGGTTAGAAAAAGAACCTGAACGAGGAAAAAGATGTTATAAATGTTATAAATTAAGATTAGAAGAGACTGCTAGAGTAGCAAGTGAAATGGATATTCCTTATTTTTGTACTACTTTAACTTTAAGTCCTTATAAGAATGCTGTTTGGTTAAATGAAATAGGGGAGGATCTTAATAAAGAATATAAATCTACATATTTATATAGTGATTTTAAAAAGAGAAATGGTTATAAAAGAAGTTTAGAATTATCTAGCAAATATAATTTATATAGACAAGATTATTGCGGATGTATATATTCTAAAAGAAACTAATTTCTTTTTTTATAAGGAGATGATGTTATGAAACGAAAAACTGTTAAGAACTTACAAATTTTTGGTACAGTTATAGCTTTAGCAATATCATCTTTTTCTATTAATAAGAATGTTGTTAATTCTACTGCTGAATTTAATAAAAGTATTGTTTTTGAACAAAATATAGATGATTTAAATGAATATGTATTACAGGGATTATGCAAAGTAGACGATAATTATTGTGTTTCTGCATATAGTTATAATCGAGTTAATAATTCTATAGTATATATTTTTGATAAAGATTTTAAACATTATAGAAAAAAGGAATTAGATACTAATTCACATGTAGGTGGTATTACATATGATCCTATTAATGAAAATATTTGGGTTACAGATACTGAAGGTACAATTTCTGCTTATTCTAAAGAGGAATTATTAGGACCTAATGAGAAATTACAACCAAAATATAAAAAGGTTTATGTTGGTGAAGAATTAGATAATTGTTTTGGAATATGTTCTGTAGCTTATATTACTTATTTTGATAATAAATTATATCTTGGTAATTATAATAATAGTGATAATAGTATAATTAAAGAATACAGTTTATATGATAGTGGAATGATAGATAGAAGAAGTTATCGTAAAATGTTTGTTTCTGATTATATACAGGGTATTACATTTTATGAAGATGAAAATGATAAATACTTAATTACTTCTTCTTCTTATGGAAGACTATTTAATTCTAAATTAAGGGTCTATAGTGTTGATAGTTTAGAAATGGTTCAAGAATTAAATACTAAAGAGATGATGGAAGAAATAATTATAGATGATGATAGATTAATTACTTTGTATGAATCTAATGCTAGAATTTATCAAAGCAGTAGAGAAGGAAATGATATAGTTATTTCGAATATAAATAAAATACTTACAAAAAGATAAATATTTGATATACTTAATCTAGAAGGTGATTTAATGAAATATTATTGTATTGGAATTAAGGGTAGTGGAATGAGTACTCTTGCCCAAATATTATTTGATCTTGGTAATGAAGTTTCAGGTTATGATGATGCTCAAGGATATAAGTTTACTCAAGATGGATTAGATTCTCGTGGTATAAAGATTTATTATGATCATGATCATGAAATAGATAAAGATACTATTGTTACTTATAGTGTTGCTTTTAGTACTGATCATCCTGAGATGAAAAGAGTTAAAGATATGGGACTTACTATAAAACCTTATGCTGAAATTATGGGCGATGTAGTAGCAATGTTTTCTACTATTGGAGTTTCTGGTACTCATGGTAAAACTACTACTAGTTCTATAATTAGACATATTTTAGAAGATAGTGATGTAGGTTGTAACTATTTCATTGGGGCAGGAGATGGAATGGCTACTAATGATAATGAATACTATGTTGTAGAAAGTGATGAATTTAATAGACATTTCTTATATTATCATCCTAGATTTTCAATTATTACTAATATTGAAGAAGAGCATATGGAAATATATAGCGATATTGATGATATTAGAAATTGCTTTGAACAATTTGCTAATCAAACTAAAGAATTAGTTATTGCAAATGGTGATAATGAACAAGTTAAAAAGATTAATTATAAGACTGATGTATTATTCTATGGATTTAATGATGATAATGATATAGTTATTAAAGATTTATTACTTGATAGTGACAGTTCTAAATTCAGTGTTGTTTTTAAGGGAGAAGATTTGGGTAAGTTTGAGATTCCTTTGTTTGGTAAACACATGGTTATGAATAGTGTTGCTGCTATAGGTATATGTCATCATATTGGAATCGATATGGATATTATTAGAAAAGCTTTAAGTTCATTTAAGAACGCTAAGAAAAGGTTTGAGATTACTAATATTGGTGATACTGTTGTTATTGATGATTATGCTCACCATCCAACAGAAATTAAAGCTACTTTAGAAGGCGTTCGTCAAAAATATCCTGAAAGAAAAATTGTAGCAGTATTTAGACCAAATACATATTCTAGAACAAAAGACTTTACTAAAGAGTTTATTGATGCTTTAGAAGTAGCAGATAAAGTATATATGACTGAAATACTTGCTAATAGGGAAAAACAAGAAGATTATCCTGGAGTAGGATCTCACATGATTCTTGATGAGATACCTGGTGGAGAAATGATTGAAGAAGAAACTATTTCTAATTTAGATAAAGAGATTGGAAATGTAGTTATATTTATGGGATGTGCTGATAATTCTCATCTAATTGAAGGATTTGAAGATCTTCTTAAATAGTAAATAAAAATAAAGAACTTTATATAGTTCTTTTTTCTTGCACATTATTTAGCTATTTGTTATAATTATTTTGTTATATGACCTGTTGGTGAAGTGGTTTAACACGCTGCCCTCTCAAGGCAGTATTCATGGGTTCGAAACCCATACAGGTTACCAAATAAAAAATACAAGGTTTATTTTAAACCTTGTTTTCTTTTTTTTTATTCAGTTTTTATTGTATTATCATCTATGTACCATAATTTTTTACTATCAATTCTTTTTTCTATTTCTTTAATAAATTTTGAATCTTCATATAAGAAATATACTTTATTCTTCTTATATGTAATTTTATATGCATAATTTCTATCATCTGATGTGATTGATAGATTATTTTCTTCTTCTAATTGATTTAGTAGTTTATCATCTACTGGTTCTTTTAGTTTTCCTTTTTTATAAGTTATTTCGTCTCCATCTTTATCAAATTTTGTTATTAGATATTTTGTATCTGAAATTTTAACTTTATTTGATACTTTATTATGAATATATTGTGGTTCTATTATAATTGTATAATTCTCTTTATTTAGTGTTATTGCTAGAACTACTATTATTGCAATTATTATTATTGATATAATAATGACTTTCTTTTTATTCATTTATTATCACCATATTTATATTAACATATTTGATATAAAATTCGTAGTCTTTATCTTGTAAATTTATTTAATTTATATTAAAATTTATTATAGTAGGAGTTGGTTAGTATGAATAATCAAATTAAGAAGGATATTGCTAAAGTTAAGTTTGATGATCCTAATAATAATGAACCAAGTATTGTTTATCAAAAAGTAAGTAATAAAGCAACTCCTTTATTATTAATAATTATTTTATTATTAGGTGGAGCTTGTTACTATTGGTATAATACGGATATTACAAGAAAAGCATATTATGAACATCATTATAGTCCTATTAATAGTGGTGATACTGTTGAATTGGGTCTTGATTCTACATTAGTTGTTCAATTATATAATATGGTAAAAACTTCTGCTACTGAAGATTTTGGTAATCCTAATTTTGATAATAATTTAAAAAGATATTTAGCTTTTAGAAATTTAAGTCATAATTCTTTTTATGAATCTAATTGTAATTTGTTTGATAATAGTATGGCTAATTTTGATTGTGTAGAAGATGATAGTTTTAGACCTGATGCATTTAAAGATACTGATTTAGCTAATATGCTTAACGTTATGTTTGGAGAAAATAATGGAATAGATCATCAAAATATAACAGTAGGTGGAACTTGTTTGGGTGGATATGAGTATATTGCCAGTCGTGGTGAATATGTAAAAGGTAAATGTACTAGAGAGTCATTACTTACTGTATCTGCAGATAAGAAGTTAACTAAAGCTACTAGTACTGGAGATAAGATTTATTTAACTGAAAATGTTAGATATTTTACTAATAATGGTCAAGATAATCCTGAATCTTTGAAAGATGGAGATTATGTTTATACATTTAGATTAGATGAGAATTTTAATTATATTTATGAAAGCAGAGAGTATAAGGGATAATTATGGAAGTCATTAGAGTTGTTACAGGTTTATTAGATGAAAATTGTTATATTATTAAGAATAATGATACTTGTTTAGTAGTAGATCCTGGAGATGATTATTCTAAGATTAATAAAGAAATAGGGGACTCTAAACTATTAGGTGTATTAATTACTCACTCTCATTTTGATCATATAGGTGCTTTAAGAAATTTTCTTACTAAAAAGAGTATTAAAATATTTAAAAATAGTAATGTAGAAGATAATAAAGATTATAGTATAGGTGATTTTAAATTTAGAGTATATAAAAC
>JAEEGL010836845.1_pt1 | contig 10429 bp, 5 predicted proteins | sample 9134231 | NCBI WGS metagenome assembly JAEEGL01 (sample SAMN16246548, study PRJNA631951) | gut metagenome | biome: gut microbiome; feature: rumen; material: fiber-attached | host: Bos | place: Iran: Karaj | collected 2018-10 | reverse complement strand
GTGCTGGTCGTGGACGACCATGAGATCAACCGGGATGCCCTGGGCGTCATCCTGGAGGACGACTATACCGTGATCTATGCCGAAAACGGCAGGGAAGCCCTGGAGCAGATGCGCGCCCACCTGGAGGACCTTTCCATCGTCCTTCTGGACCTCATCATGCCGGTGATGACCGGGTTTGAGGTGCTGGAGGTGGTGCGGCAGGACGAGCAGCTGAAGCACATCCCCGTCATCGTGCTGACCGCCGAGAAGAGCGCGGAGCTGAAGGCCCTGCAGCTGGGCGCGGCGGATTTCATCACCAAGCCCTTCGACATGACGGAGGTGATCCTGGCCCGGGTGGGGCGGATCATCGAGCTCAGCGAGGGGCGGCAGCTCATCTCCGCCGCGGAGCACGACCGGCTCACCATGCTCTACACCCGCAACTTCTTCTTTGAATACGCCAACCGCCTGTACCATTACCACCCGGAGCTGAAGCTGGACGCCGTTGCGATCAACATCGAGCAGTTCCACTCCATCAACGACCTGAACGGCCGGGCCTTCGGCGACGAGGTGCTGCGCTTCATCGGCGGCGAGATCCGCGCCTTCCTGGCGGAGACCGAGGGCATCGCCGGCCGCCTGGAGTCGGACCGGTTTCATATCTATTGCGTGCAGCAGCCGGATTACCGCGCCCTGCTGGATCGCCTCCAGGAGGCGGTCAACGGCTTTTTCCCCGGCGTCAGCATCCATCTGCGCATGGGCGTGAAGCCCTGGGGGGAGGGCGTGGAGCCGATCCAGCTCTTCGACCGGGCCGCTACCGCCTGCAATATGGTGCGGGGGAATTATCAGGACCCGCTGATGATCTTCGACGAGGATATGCGCATGCGGGAGCTGCTGAACCAGCGCCTGCTCAACGATCTGCGCCCCGCCGTGGAGGAGGAGCAGTTCCAGGTCTTCTATCAGCCGAAATACGACATCCAGTGCGACCCGCCCCGGCTGGCCAGCGCGGAGGCGCTGATCCGCTGGAAGCACCCGGAGCTGGGGATGATCCCGCCCGGGGATTTTGTCCCCCTGTTCGAGGGGAACGGGCTCATCGGCGTCGTGGACAATTACGTCTGGGAACACGCGGCCAGGCAGGTGGCCCTGTGGCGGGAAAAGTACGGCGTCACCCTGCCGGTCTCCGTCAACCTCTCCCGCTCCGACGTCTGCGATCCCACCCTCGTCGAGCGGCTGCAGCGGCTGGTGGAGAAAAACGGGCTGGCGTATGAGAACCTCAAGCTGGAGGTCACGGAGTCCGCCTACACGGACAATGCACGGAAGGTGCTGGACGTGATCCGGCAGCTGCGGGAGCTGGGCTTTGAGATCGAGATGGACGACTTCGGCTCCGGCTACTCCTCTCTGAATATGCTCTCCGACATGCCCGTCGACGTGCTGAAGATGGACATGAAATTCATCCGGAACATTGAGAACAGCGAAACGGACCGCCGCCTGGTCTCCCTCATCCTGGATATCGCCAGGTACCTCCAGGTGTCGGTGGTGGCCGAGGGCGTGGAGGCGGAGGGCCAGCTTCGGATCCTGCGGGACGGGGCGTGCGATCTGGTCCAGGGCTATTATTTTTCCAGGCCGCTGCCCGCTTCGGGCTTTGAACAACTGATCCAGCGGGAGCTGGAGATCAAAAGGAGCTGAATATCTTGACCCTTCAGGAACTGTATCAGAACATCGGCGGGGACTACGAGCAGGCGCTCCGCGTGCTCCGGATGGATAAGCTTTTGGACAAGCACGTCCGCAAGTTCACCAAAAACGGGGTGGTGGAGGCCCTTCTTGCCGCCGGGGAGACCATGGATCCCACGCAGCTGTTCGAGAGCGCCCACGCCGTGAAGGGCATCTGCGCGAACCTGGGCCTCAACGGCCTTTCCGCCGCCGCCGCTGAGATCACTGAAGAGTTCCGCCCCGGCAATCCCCGCTCCCTCAGCGACGGGGAGGTCGCCGAAAAGCTCCGCAGGATCGCCGGGATGTACCGGCAGACCGTGGAGGGGATCAAACGATACGAGGAAGGCTGACGCTGCCCCCGTGTGACAAAGGAGCTTAGGACGCCATGAAGCGTATTTCCGAGAGCGGAGACCGACAGCTGGGCCTGCCCTATCTTTCCGTCCTGGGGGCCTGGGCTCTGGCCTTTGGCTGCAGCGTAGGCTGGGGCGCCTTCGTCATGCCCGGCACTACGTTCCTGCCCGTTGCGGGCCCGGTGGGGAGCGCGCTGGGCATCGGGATCGGCGGCCTTGCCATGCTGATCCTGGCTGTCAACTACCACTACCTGATGAACCGGTTTTCCGGGAGCGGCGGCGTCTATACCTATACGCAGAAATGCTTCGGCTACGACCACGGTTTCGTCAACGGCTGGTTCCTCATCCTGACCTATATCGCCATCATCTGGGCCAACGCCACGGCGCTGCCGCTCATTGCAAGGACGCTCCTGGGCGGCACTTTCCAGTTCGGCTTCGACTATGAGATCGCAGGCTTCCACGTCTATTTCGGAGAGATCCTGCTGGCGGTGGGCTCCCTGGTCCTCGCCGCGGTCCTGTGCCTGCGCCGGAAGCTGGCGGAGCGGACGCAGATCGTGATGGCGGTCCTCCTCTTCGGGGGCGTCGTGGTCTGCTTTGCGGCTTCGGCGGCAGGAAACGGGAGCGGCCCGACGTTTTCCCCGGCCTTCTCTCCCACCCACGACGCTTTTGGCGGCGTCGTTACCATCTTCGCCCTGACGCCCTGGGCCTTCGTGGGCTTCGAGTCCATCTCCCACTCCGCGGCGGAGGCGAAGTTCCCCCTGAAAAAGAGCTTTGCCATTCTGGCTGCCGGGGTCGTGACCGCCGCCGCTGCCTACGTTCTCCTGGCACTCATGGCCGCCGCCGCGCAGCCGGAGGGCAACTATACCTGGGTGTCTTACGTGGCGAGGATGGGCGGTTATTCCGGCGCCGCCTCCCAGCCCGCCTTCTACGCGGCCTTCTCATCCTTGGGGACCCTTGGCTCCGGGATCCTGGGCGTCGCCGCCCTCTGCGGGATCTTTACGGGCCTGATCGGCAACTACATCGCCCTCAGCCGGCTGATCCGCTCCATGTCCGAGGACGGGCTGCTGCCCGGCTGGGCCGGCAGGCTGGACCGGAACCGGGTGCCCCGGAACGCCATCCTCTGCATCCTCGCCGTTTCGGCCCTTCTGCCCTTCCTGGGGCGGACGGCGATCAGCTGGATCGTGGACGTTACCACCGTGGGGGCCACCATCGCCTATGTCTTTGCCTCAGCCTCCGCCTGGAAAACGGCGCGGGAAAACCGGGACAAGGGCATGATGGTCTCGGGGCTCGTGGGGATCGTCGTCTCGGGCCTCTTCGCGCTGGCGTTCCTGATCCCCAACATCATCTCGGTCAAGACCCTTTCCACGGAATCCTATCTGATCCTGGCGGCCTGGAGCATCCTGGGCTTTTTCTTCTTCCGCATCATCCTGCGCCGGGACAAGGAGCGGCGCTTCGGCCGCTCCATCGTGGCCTGGGTGATCCTTCTGGGGCTTATCATTTTCACCTCCAGCGTCTGGATGCGCCAGACGACGGAGAAATCCATCGAGAGCGCCGTCATACCGATCCAGCTGTATTATTCGGAGCAGCTGGAGGCGGCGGGCGTGGACGCGTCCTCCGGCGCCACCCGGCCCAGCTATTCCTACCTTCAGGACACGCTGGACCAGATCGACATGACCCTGGGCGTCAGCCTCCTGATCCAGATGCTCCTGATCGTGGGGGCCCTGCTGATCCTCTTTGACATCAATTCCCAGACCCAGAAGCGGGAGAAGCAGATCGAGGTGGAAAAGGCCCTGGCGGAGGAATCCAGCCGGGCCAAGACCAGCTTCCTCTCCAACATGAGCCATGAGATCCGCACCCCCATGAACGCCATCATCGGCCTGGACAACATCGCCCTGCGCAACCCCGACCTCCAGCCCCAGACCCGGGAGCAGCTGGAGAAGATCGGCGCCAGCGCGAAGCATCTGCTGGGCCTCATCAACGACATCCTGGATATGAGCCGCATCGAGTCCGGCAGGATGGTGCTGAAGAACGAGGAATTCTCCTTCCGGGAGTTCCTGGACCAGGTGAACATCATCATCAACGGGCAGTGCGTGGACAAGGGGCTCCTCTACGAGTGCCATATCGTGGGCAAGGTGGCCGACTACTACTTCGGCGACGATATGAAGCTGAAGCAGGTGCTCATCAACATCCTGGGCAACTCCGTCAAGTTCACCGACCCGCCGGGCAGCGTCACCCTGACCGTGGAGCAGCTGTCCCGGGACAGGGAGGACCGGTGCGCCCTTCGCTTCAGCATGAAGGATACGGGCGTCGGCATGGATCAGGAGTTCATTCCCAGGATCTTCGAGGCCTTCTCCCAGGAGGACGCCACCTCCACCAACCGCTACGGCGGCAGCGGCCTGGGAATGTCCATCACCAAGAATTTCGTGGAGATGATGGACGGGAATATCCAGGTGGAGAGCGAAAAGGGCGTCGGTTCCGTATTCACCGTCACCGTCCGCCTGACGGCGTCCCCGCGGGAAGCCCATCAGGAGCACGGGATCCGCCTGCCGGAGGACCTGCTCGCCCTGGTGGTGGACGACGACGAGATCGCCTGCCAGCACGCCCAGGTCGCGCTGGAGGCCATCGGGATCCGGGCGGCCGCCGCGCAGGACGGCAAAACGGGGCTGAAAATGCTCCGGGAGGCCCACGACCGCTCGCGGCCCTACGATCTGCTCCTGACCGATTACCGCATGCCGGAGATGAACGGGATGGAGCTCACCCGCGCCCTCCGCTCCTTCGACGGGGGAGAGACCGCCGTGATCATTCTGACGGGCTACAGCTGGGACAGCATCGAGGACGAGGCCCGGGAGGGCGGCGTGGACGGCATCCTGGCCAAGCCCCTGTTCTCCGACAGCCTCCTGCGGGAGATCCACAGCGTCCTGATGAAGCGATCCGGCGCGGAGACCGCTCCGCCCGAGGAGGTAGCGGAGACGACGGAGGGCGTCCTGGCCGGCCGCCGCGTGCTCATGGCGGAGGACGTGGAGCAGAACGCGGAGATCCTGCTGGACCTGCTGGAGCTGGAGGACGTCTCCGCCGAGCACGCCCTCAACGGCGAAGCGGCGGTGCGGATGTTCTCGGAGCATCCGGCGGGGTACTACGACGCTATCCTCATGGACGTGCGTATGCCGGTGATGGACGGGCTCACCGCCACCGCCGCCATCCGCGCCCTGGATCGGCCGGACGCCGGAACGATCCCCATCATCGCCATGACGGCCAACGTCTTCGACGAGGACGTGGAGCGTTCCCTGCGCGCCGGCATGAACGCCCATCTCTCCAAGCCCATCGAGCCGGACAAGCTGTATGAGGTCATGTCCGGGCTGATCGCGGAGGCGGAGGCGGCGCAGCAGGCCTGAGAGCGGGGGAGACCACCCGTCCAGGCCCTCCGCCCGGGCCGTCACCGGACGATCCACAGAGAAATACGGCGCCCACGGCACGGAAAGCGAAGCCGGGGGCGCGTTTTCTTGCTCAGATCCCCCTTCTGCCGCGGAAACCCCGGTCCGTTCTCAAAATATGCCACAAATGAAAAAACGGTATTGACAAGCGGAACAATGTTTTATACAATTAGTTCGCAAGCAAAGTATGCGGAGGCGGGCGTCCGCCCGTCGGGGCGAAGGGAGAGCGCGGGAACGAAGCGATATCGCCCGTGACGGCGCTTTCCGCGAGGGGAAAGGGGAGACTGTTTTGGAATTCACCATGATCGAGACCGGCTGGCTGTCCCTGCTGCCGCCGATCATCGCCATTGCCCTGGCGCTGATCACAAAGGAGGTCTATTCCTCGCTGTTCATCGGCGTTTTTTCCGGAATGCTGATCTACAGCTTTTCCGGCGGAGGCACCGTCCTTTCCGCCGTGGCGACGACCTTTGACATGATGTGCGCCAAGATCGCCGACAACGCCTATATGATCATCTTCCTGGGCCTCCTGTGGGCCGTGGTAATGCTGGTCTCCAAGTCCGGCGGGAGCCGGGCCTACGGGCGCTGGGCGGGGAAGCGGCTCAACAGCAGACGCGCCGCCTCCTTTGCCACCTCGCTTCTGGGCGTGCTGGTTTTCATCGACGACGGCTTCAACTGCCTGACCGTGGGGACCGTGATGCGGCCCATCACCGACCGGCTGCAGATTTCCCGGGAAAAGCTGGCCTATATCATCGACGCCACGGCGGCGCCGGTCTGCATCATCGCGCCGGTCTCCAGCTGGGCGGTGGCGGTGGCCAGCGAGGTCAGCGAGAACGGGGGCTTCCACGTCTTCCTCTCCACCATCCCCTACAATTTCTACGCCCTGCTCACCATCCTCATGGTGTTCCTGATCTGCCTCACCGGGAAGGATTTCGGCCCCATGAAGAAAGCGGAGGAGAGGGCGAGGCTGGCTGCCGCCGCGGGGGAGGCCGCGGAGAAGGAGCGGGAAGAGGGCAGGGGCAGCGTGATCGACCTGGTGCTGCCGATCCTGGTCCTGATCGTCTGCGCGATCCTGGGCATGGCCTACGTGGGCGGCTTTTTCCGGGGCGTGAGCTTCTCCGAGGCCATCGGCTACAATCCCACCGCGGGCCTCACCCTGGGCGCTTTCGCCGGCCTGCTCACGGCGCTGGTGCTGTATCTGCCCCGGAAGCTGATGACGGCGAAGGAATTCATGAGCTCCATCGTCAGCGGCATCGGCAGCATCGTCCCGCCGATGCTGATCCTGATCCTCTCCTGGAGCCTGGGCGGCGTCTGCCGCCAGCTGATCGGGACCGGCGTCTTCATCTCCGGCTTCGTCAGCGCTTCGAACGTGCCCCTGGGCCTCCTGCCGTTCCTGATCTTCGTCATCGCCGCCGTCATGAGCTTTTCCATGGGGACCTCCTGGGGCACCTTCGGGATGCTGATCCCCATCATCACCATGATCTGCGAAGCGCCCGGCGCCGGCGGGCTCCTGATCCCCGCCCTGGGGGCGACCCTGGCCGGGTCCGTATACGGGGACCACTGCTCTCCGATCTCGGATACCACCATCCTCTCCTCCACCGGGGCGGAGTGCGAGCACATCCGCCACGTGGAGACCCAGCTGCCCTACGCGACCCTGGTGGCGGTGGTCTGCGCCGTCGGGTATCTGATCGCCGGGTTCTCGTCCTCCCCCTGGCCCGCGCTTGCCGTTTCGGCGGCGCTGCTGGCGGGGGCCGTCCTCGTCCTGAACAGGGTGAAGTGGAAGGAGAGTGCAGGGAAGCGGAAGGCGTGACGGGGTACTGAACGGTTTCGGGCCGGGGCGGCGGAATGCAGGGCCCCGGCCCTCGACTGCGGAGGACGCGCTCCGCCGGGATCTGAAAACGGGCCCGGGCCTTGATTGACAATCCCCGCCCGCAAAGGTAAAATACAATGGTACTTTGAACGCGGGCCGGGGCGCCGGACCGCCGCAGGGCACGGATGCTCCTGCGTGAAAAGCTGGAACAGGGGGCGGTATTTACGACAAATCAGGCTCGGGTCCCGAAGAGGATCCTCTCTCTGCTGCTCTCCGCCCTGCTCCTGGCGGGCCTTTCCCTCTGCTTTGCCGCCGCCGCGGGGGAGGACGGGAAAGAATACATCGTGAAATACCGGGAGGGAGCTGCGCCCTCCTCCCGGGATGCGCACTTCGATCTGGTGGACGGAAGGGAGCTGAAGCGCCTCCTCCGCGCCGGGACCCTGGAATGGTACGAAGAGGACGGGGAGGCGGTCCTGCTGGAGGATCCCGCCCCGGAGACGGGCTATGACGAGAGCCTTCAGTGGAACCTGGACGTGATCCACGCCCGGGGCACGCTGGAACGGGGCTTCCAGGGGCAGGGCGTCCGCGTGGGCGTGCTGGATTCCGGGGTGAACCCCCACCCGGCCCTGGGAGACCGCCTGCTGCCCGGCTGCAATTACATGGAAAAAGCGAAGGACGCCTCCGACACCTTCGACCGCTACGGCCACGGCACCAAGGTCGCCGGCCTCATCGCGGGAGCGGACGAGGACGGGGCCGTGGGCGCCGCGCCTATGGCGGAGATCGTGCCGCTGAAGATCACGGACGGGAAAAACGTCAAGGTCAGCGCCGTCTGCCGGGCCGTTTACGGCGGCATCGACGATTTCGGCTGCAGCGTGCTGAATATGAGCCTGGGCATCTCGGAAGAGTATCAGAGCCTCAGGGAAGCCATGGACTACGCCGAGGAAAAGGGCGTGACCGTAGTGTCGGCGGTGGGCAATCTGGGGAAGACCGGGTACTACTATCCCGCCGCCTACGGGACCGTCATCGGCGTCGGTGCCCTGGGTCTGGACGGAGAGGTGTATTACCACTCCAACCACAACGAAAGCGTGCTCCTTACCGCGCCGGGGGCGGAGGTGCGCTGCACCTCCAGCATCGGCGGCTACGCCCCCGGCTCCGGGACCTCCTTTTCCGTGCCCCAGGTGTCGGGCGCGGCGGCGGTGCTGCTGGGGATCGACGCTGCGCTGACCCCCGGGGAGATCCGGGAACTGCTGGCCAGGACTGCCGAGGATCGGGGGGCGGAGGGCTTCGACGAATACTATGGCTACGGCGTCCTCAGCGTCGAGGGCGCGGTCTCCCTTCTGCTGGGAGAAGGGCCGGAGGAGCCTGCGGCCCCCTGCGCCTTCTTCCCGGAGAGCGGGCCCGCGACCCAGGTGCGGAACTTTACCGACGCGCCGCTGAGCTGCACCTATCTTCTGGCGGTGTACGATGAAACGGGGCTCTGCCTTGGGGTGACGGCCTGCGCACTGACGGTCCCCGCCCTGGGGACGGCGGAGCTGGCCCCCCCGGCGGAAAACGCCCGGTACGGGCAGTTTCTCCTGGAGACGGAGACGATGATGCCCCTGACGGGGGCGAGGAAGTCGCCGTGAAGCGGGTTCGTTCAGGCGGAAGGATGGCAGATATGAAAAAAAGATGGGCGGTCCCGGTGCTCTGCGCCGTGCTCCTGCTGGGCGTTTTCTCAACAGCCCTTGCGGAGGAGCCCGCGCCTTGGGGCTTCTACGGCGTCGGCTCCGCACAGTTCGTGGAGATCGTCCCGGTCGACGCTTCCGGAGAAGCGGTCGAAGCCGTGACCTGGAACATGGACGGAAGAAGAGAGAGCACGGTGTTTTACCCCGGCTCCACCGCGCTGCGGATCACCCTCCTCGGCGCCGTGCCGGGAAGGACCTACCTCCTGACCGTCGCCGGGAGCGACGGGATCCTCTACGCCGACCAGCAGACGGCGGGCCTCACGGCGGAGTTCCTGGCTTCGTTCCGGCTGCCGGAGGCGCCTGCGGAGCTGACGCTGCGCATCGGCAGCGACGCCGCGGGTTTCACAAAGCTGGAGATCCCCCTGTCCTATACGCCGAGTGCCGAGGGGAGCGAGGCAAGCCCGTTTTCCTGGCGGAGGCCCTCCTCCGACCCGGCGCCGGAGCTGCCGCCGGAGCCGGATCCGGAGCCTGTGCCCGAAGCGGAGACGAAACCGGGCTATGCAGAGTGCGCGAGAGGGGCCGAGTGCCCCCTGGCGGCTTATTCCGACCTGGATGCAGCCTCCTGGTATCACGACGGCGTGCACTGGGCCCTGGATCACGGCGTCATGAAGGGCGTGGACGGGGAACACTTCGCGCCGGGAACGGCAGCGAGCCGCGCCATGGTCGTCACCATGCTCTGGCGCCTGGAAGGGGAGCCGGAGTCCGACCATACCGTCTCTTTTCTGGACGTGGCCGAGGGCAGCTGGTACGCCGAGGCGGTGAGCTGGGCCGCGTCGAAGCACGTGGTGGACGGTTACGGCGAGGGCCTGTTCGGCCCCAACGACGGCGTGAGCCGGGAGCAGCTGGCGACGATCCTGTGGCGCTTTTCCGAAGCGAAGGGAGGGGGAGACCGGCTCCCGGCGGAACCGGCGGATCTGAGCGTTTTCCAGGACGTTTCGCAGATCTCCGGCTGGGCGTATGAAGCGATGGAGTGGGCCGTCGGCACGGGGCTCGTCACCGGCGTGGGAGACGGCAGGCTCAGCCCCAAAACGGAGGCGGGCAGGGCGCAGGTCGCCACCATCCTCATGCGCTATGAAAAGCTGGGCTCCGCTGCGGAAACGGAGTGAATCCGTTCCCTCCGGTTCTCCGGCGGCAGGCGGGTCTCATCGAATCATAACGGGCGCTCCTTTGGGGCGAGCTCCGCAAAAACGGGAAAAGAGGTGCGAGCGTGGCGGCTCACACCTCTTTTCCCGTTATGCTGCTCTTTTCGGGAAGTCTCTGTCCTAGATAAAAAGCTCTCATAACAGCATGATAAAAGGGCGAGACGATTGCCTCACCCTTTATCAGTATTCATTTTAATCTGTTACTTTAAATTCTTTACCATTCTTGTCGCAATAGCAAGTGCCTGTTCACGGGTCGCCTGTGCATACCCTATTGCTATTTCTGCGTCAGTCG
>JAEEGL010501208.1_pt1 | contig 10429 bp, 4 predicted proteins | sample 9134231 | NCBI WGS metagenome assembly JAEEGL01 (sample SAMN16246548, study PRJNA631951) | gut metagenome | biome: gut microbiome; feature: rumen; material: fiber-attached | host: Bos | place: Iran: Karaj | collected 2018-10 | reverse complement strand
TTTATCGCTCGCGTTGTCCTTCAGGCGGCGCACACGCATTGCCGTGTCGAACAAGGCTATGCGTTGCTCGGTGAGAAACGCCTTGAGCAGCGGCAAATCGAAGCGTTTCACCTGCTCAAGCCAAAACCAGTTCTTGTCGTCATAGAATATGAGCCCCATGATTCGCCACATATCGTTGATTTTGTTCGGGTAATAGAACTCCATTGACCATCGCTCGGGCTTGGGCGGGAATGTGCCCAGCATAAGCACACGGGCGCCCTCGGGCAGGAACGGCTCAAACGGGTGGCTCTCTATTTGTGGCTGGTTATGTTTCATATTCAGTGCAAATTTAGGCATTATTATCGTTTTTTCCAACCCGAGCCCGCCTTTCAGGCATTATGTCTTGATAATGATGATTATCGCCAATAACAATCTGTATTATTGTATTTTTTTACTTTTGATTGGTTATTTAATCCAAAAAAGGTATACTTTGAAAAATTATTTGTATATTTGTTAGTTTAATTCTTATTAAATAAACATCCGCAAACAAGTTACAATGACTGAATTGCGCCACTTGCTTTGAAAGAAACTAATTAATTCTAACATAACATTTACATCTTATGAAAAAATTCATTCTACTTCTTGTGACCGTGCTCACAGCGACAAGCACGGCATGGGCACAAGGAGCGCTAGGACAAATCCCTAAAAAGGTAGACTACCGCGACGCCCGCATCACCAATGTGGGAGTTGTGGCAGCCGACATCTATCATTGGACAGAAGAGAATCCTGAGACTCACAAAATCGACACCATTTATCAGGCCGACCCCTATTTCCTGTGGGAAAGTGACGGTGACCTTGAGCAGCAAGCCGAAGAGCGACGCGCACTTGGTCTCAATGTAATGAAGGCACCAGGAGTCATCACCGAAAAAGGTCAAAAGGGCAACCTGATGAGTGATTACCTCGCCTACTTCTACTATCGCGTGTTCACCTACGAATATCCATCGGTCGATGCCAACGGCAACACGGTTTATTTGTCGTCGATTGCGGCATGTCCCGAAAAGGGAGCCTGCTCTGAGGTGCGCGACATCGTCATTGGCACGCACATCACCATTTGCTCAAACAACGAATGTCCCTCAAATTGCACTCACAATTATGAAGAGAGCGACTGGGGTGTCATGTTCTCGCTTGCCGGTGGCAAGAAATTCAAACTCGGAGCCGACACCAATGTTTCAATGGCACTCATAGGGTCAGTTCTCGCACCAGCGCTCGCTGTATGGGCAGCCATCGGCATCACGACCGAGGTGAAGAGTGCTGAACCCAGCAACAACTTCAACCTTGTGATCATGCCAGATTATGAGGGATACGGCACAACAAGAGACCATGCACATCCCTACCTGTATCAGGAATTGACTGCCCGCCAGGTGGTAGATGCAGTGCGTTATGGCAAGGCGCTCTATGAAAACGCATCTCAGACCAAGAGTTTCCGCCACCCCATCCGCTCCAACTTCCGCTCTATCTCTATGGGTTATTCTCAGGGCGGCTCGGTGGCAATGGCAACGCATCGCTTCATTGAGCAGAACAATCTCGTCAACGAGCTTCATTTTGTGGGCTCGATATGTGGCGATGGTCCCTACGACCCCATGGCAACACTCATGTTCTACATGCAGAAGGACCTGAATGGCGATCACATGAGCATGCCCGTCGTGCTGCCGCTCATCGTCAAGGGCATGCTCGACAGCAACCCCTACATGCGCTCGCACAAAGCCGAAGACTATTTCACCCAAGAGTTCCTCGACACCGGTGTGATGGATTGGATTGCAAGCAAGAATTTCACCACCGATGAGATCGCTGATAAATGGAAAAAGATGGCTCAAAATGGCCAAACCACAGTCTTCGACACTCATGGCCGTGCCATGATGCGCAACATCATGAATCCAGAGTGCTACAATTATTTCAAGCTTCTCTACCAACAGAACCCTACCACCTACATGACCGCCGACGGCATACCCCTGCCCACTCATCGAGGCGTAATCGAGGACCTGCACTTTGCATTAGCAAGCAACGACATGACCGAGGGGTGGACCCCTCAGCATGCCATCCTGCTATTCCATTCAAAGTCGGACAATGTGGTACCCTATGCCAACGCACAGCGCGCTAAAGCAAAATTTGGCCGTTGGGCGGTGCTGCACACTTCTAACTTAGGACACGACCATGTCGATGCCGGAACCGACTTCTTCAAGGCCGATAAGACCACTGATGTGATTAAAGAGATCAGCATCCGCGCTTATATCGCCAAGAAGAAACTCTGCGACTTGAACTGGAACGGACAAACCACCAGTAATATTCCTTCCAGCTGGTAATAACTTTTAAATGTTCACGAAAATGAAAAAGATATTATTTACCATAATGGCTGCGCTGCTGGCCAACTTGATGGCCCTTCATGCAGCCGACCTCAAGGGCACTGTGATGATCGACGGGAAATCGGTTCCGGCCGTCTACCGTCAGCTAAGCGACAACACAGTGGCTCTTGGCAACGGTCACAATGCTTGTGTATCGCACTACGTGAAAGGTTTCCTTTCGGTTCCGGGTTCAGTGCAGATCAATGGCACCCAATACACCGTTACTGAGATCTCTGACCTTGCCTTCCGCCTGTGTGAAGGCATTACCGGTGTGGAATTTGGCGAGGGTGTCACCCGTGTGGGCTCGTTTGCTTTCATCGGTTGCCCCGCTATCACCGAAATCACCCTGCCCGAAAGCATGCTATCGCTTGGCTCAGGTGCCTTCCAATCCTGTATCAAGTCGTTGAAATCGGTTACCTGTAAAGGAGAAACTCCTCCCGTATGGGAATACAACGACGTTTTTGTATTCCACGAACAAGGTATTGGAGACCATGCAGCTGGAATCATATCGGCTGCCACCAAGCTTTATGTCCCTGACGAAGCCATATATCGGGCAGCCAACTTCACTAATCCGGAATTAGGCTGGACCACCCCCGACGGATGGGGATCGTTCAGTTATATGTATGTGGGCCAGGCAACCTTCCATGTCGATACGCCCGACAAGCTTCAAGTGCTCCACGAGATCGTCAATGTGGGACACATGTATGGGAAAATCAACGCTGTGTATCTTGATGCCGACATCGACATGAGCGCTTACCCATGGGATTGCGGCATGGGCATCAGTGAAGAAGAAGCCTTCGAAGGTTCGTTCTATGGTAACGGTCACACAATCAGCAACCTCACCATCGACACCGACAATTATGGTGGCTTTTTCGCACACTACGGCGGACATTACTTCTGCGATGTCACTTTCAAGAAATGCACCTTCAAATGCGATCGTGCCGACCTCACGCAGTATCCTAACGGCACACTCGGTTGTGTGATTGGTGAGTCGGGTGCTATCATCATGAGAAATGTGTGTCTCGACAGTTGTGAAATAGTTTCAAATTTCAAGACCAACGGGTTCTTGATGGGCCGATGCTTGACCAGTGGTTGCGCCGATTTCTACAATTGCGTCGTCAAAGACTGCCGATTCACATTCACCCAGTCGCCAAGTTACAATGGTTGCATAGTGGGCGAATGCTTCGGCGGCAGTGCTACCGACTGTGCCCTGTATGATAACTCAAACCGCTCAATGCTGGGTTGGATGCCTTACCCATTTGTCGGTAAATGTGCCAGCAACTATGATTTTGATGTGACGCGTTGCTACAACACGCTACAGATCTATGGCAGAGATGTCAACACAGGGCTGGCTATCAGCTCCAATGATTATATTCCTGCCGAAAACGTGCATTATTCAAATGTAGTACTGGATAAGTCACGCACAGTGAACTACATCGACGCCAATGGAGAAGGGGCATCTGTCAGGTTTGAAACATCATATTGGCCACCAACAAAGAGCGCCTACTTCAAATCATTGTTTATGATAGCAGAACTGGGATTGGAACACTGGGTATTCCAAGAAGGAGAGTTTCCGGTACCATATGAAATGGTCCACCTGCTCCCAGCCCCACAGGTTAACCAAGTATCTTATTGCCCAATGGAGCTTCAGACCGAGAATCCGCGCATCAACAGCCTCAGTCCCAATGAGCCTATTCCCCACGGCGATTGGTACGATTTGAGCGTCAGCGGTTACCGCGATCACGCTTTTATTGCCTCGCGATTATGGATCGATGACAACTTCAGCACTGAAAAGTCATCGTCAAATTCATTGTCGGTTCACAACCCCATGCTGCCCATAGGAACTGCAAAAATCACCGCAACCAATGGCATCGAATATGACCGCACCCTCGATGTGACACACAATGGCACGGCTGCCTACACAGTGCCTATCGCCGTGGTCGATGCTTTTGGAAATCCAATGCAAGACGAAAATGGCTTTCTCCTGACTGATGGCGAGATGGAGCTCTACGAATATGATGTCTACAAGGCAACCGATTACACCCTATATCTGCCTTATTCGCTTAATGTGAATGGCGGCGCAAGCATCTACGAGCCTGTGGGCACTCGCCATGACAACGATCATGTCATCGTTGAGATGAGAGTCGTAGAAGACGGCATCATCAAACCGTGGTTCCCTTATTATATTATGGTGAATGATGCTCCTGTTAAACTCGGTGTAGACCACGAAATTGTGATTGAACCCCGTGAAAATGGTATTTGGTACCAATCCTTTACCGACGGCAACTACCGCATGTACGGCACCCCAGGCAAGTTCACGCCTGATGCCAGCATCACTCCCTACAGGTTACAACCAGATGACACCTGGCGCGTTGATCAGTCAACAATGCCGCCTTTCATCTGCTATCTCACTAACCAGAGTGGCGAGACGGTAGACCACTTCAGTGCCATTATTGAACTGCCGCTGAAAGATGCAGGCGAGAACGAGGAGCGCATTGCTGCCTACAATGGCACTGCCGTTGATGTTGTGCTTGATGGACGCACTTTCTACAAAGATGACACATGGTACACTCTGTGCTTGCCATTCGACCTTGAGTCGTTCAGAAACACTCCTCTGGAAAATGCCACGGTGCGCTACCTCTCCAGTTCTGAGTATAATAAAGAAGATGGTACGCTCCGGCTCAATTTCATGCAAACCAGTCACATTGAAGCTGGCAAACCCTATATCATCAAGTGGGCCCAAGCGCCACATGTCGATGACCCCATTTTTGAAAATGTTTCTATCAAGAATGTAGTACCTGAAGTAAAGAAAGTCGGCCCGGTAGCATTCGCCGGCACCTATTCACCTATCATGCTGCCCGAAGGCAACAAACAGGTTCTTTATATAGGTGACGACAACCAGCTGTTCTATCCCGAGTCGCCCACCCAAATCAATGCGTTCCGCGGCTACTTTATGCTTGGCAACACCATTGTCAACAGCACCTTGGGCGTGACTCGTGTCGTGATCGATTACGACAGCAATATTCTTACTCCTGTCGAAGACCTGAATGTGAACCAGAACACCGACCCCAACTGGTACACTATTGATGGACGCGTGCTGCGTGACAAACCCACCGCTGCAGGCATCTACATTCACAATGGCAAAAAGATCTTAATCAAGTAACCCACTAACTTTCCACAACGATGATAAAAAGATTATTATATGCTTTGATAGTCATGTATGCCGCGGCTCCTATGGCCATGGCAGGCGACTATCAAATTGAAATCTACAACAACACTGGAGGCAGCATAACCGTCAACAAGTTGTCGGGCACCGCCGATGAGGGAGAATTAATCAAGGTGTTTATTCACCCAGATAACGACTTGTGGTCTTTACATCACATTGCCGTCACAAGAAAAGACAATGATCTGGTTGTTCCACTTGAAGATTATTACGACCCCAATTATGAGGCTTACAGCTTCACCATGCCAGCCGTTGATGTGAGGATCACCGCCATCTTTGTGCGTTCGCTTTATACCATAGATGTAAGTAACCCCGAAGGAGGGACGGCTTCGGTAAATGTAGATCGTGCCGCTCCTGATTCAGAGATTACCGTCACCATGGACCCCTATGAAGGTTACCGCACCACTGGAGTGCAGGTAGTGGAAAATGACACTGGCAACCCGGTCACTACCACTGCCATTAGCCAAGACCAATACTCATTCACCTTAGGCACCCATGATGTGACCGTCACGCCTTTATTTGAAGCATTGCCTCTAATCAACATATTAGCAGGAGAAACCGAACATGGTACAATACTTATTGAAGACTCAGGCTATGAAGGAGATGTGATGTATATCTACACAAATCCCGACCAAGGTTATGACACCGATGTGGTGACAGTAGTGGCCGAGACAGAGAACTCCTCGTCTTTCCCGATAAATTATGAAACAATAGGCGAGAACAGTTACTCGTTTATCGTACCTGCCTGCCGCCAAATAACCGTGAATGCCACCTTCAAGCTGGCCGACTACTATGTGAACTTCAACGATAACATGGAACACGGTTCTGTGAGCGAGACCATAACAGGCCAAGCCCACCACTATGGCGACCTGGTGACACTGACAATCACCCCTGATGACGACTATGCTCTTAACCACATCAACCTTACCGACGAAGATGGCAATGATTTGGTTTTCAATTGGGTGACAGCAAACCAAACGCTCACATTCAACATGCCTTATAGTGATGTTTTTGTCAATGCCACATTCCGTCACACGGTATATGAAATCGAGATTCTTGACAGCGAGCATGGCACCGTCACATCCGATGTGTCGGAAGCTCGTGTGGGCGATACAGTTACACTTACCGTTACCCCCGACATGGGTTGCAAGTTCACAGGCATCACCGTTTTGGCCGGATATGAAATTCAAGGTGGCAGCATTCCACATGCACCCATCAGGGGAGAAGACCTGTGGTTCACTCAAGATGAAATTTATGTGTCCAACATCGATGACACACACTACAGCTTCACACTACCCAATGAATTCTTCAACGACATTGCCCCCAACTATCTTGAGAGCACCAAGTTCCGCGTGAAGGCCACATTCGAAGACCTGGGCGCTCGCGTCATCTGGTGTGAAGGCGACAGCACCCTCTACTTCGACTACGATGTTGCCCCTCAGGGCAGACCAGAGGTTGGCGACACCTACAACGGACAAACAATCACTGCCGTGTGGGTAGGCAAAGAGGCACTTCCGACTTACGGGGTGCCATTCTGGAACAATAACGATACCAGAGAAGCAGAGCATGTGGTATTCTCTCCCAACTTTGCCAACGCACGGCCAACTTTATGCTATTACTGGTTCAATGCTTTCAGTGGTATGGATGACATTCAGGGCCTGGAATTTTTGAACACATCTGAGGTCACCGACATGAATTCGATGTTTGCTAGTTGCCGGTCGCTGGGAACAATCAATGTTAACAACTTCGACATGAGCAAGGTAACCAATACCACCAAGATGTTCTTCTCGTGCTTGGAGTTAACCACCATCTATTGCGACAATTCTTGGGACATCGCCACAACAGGTAATATGTTTATGTTCGACGACAAACTTGTGGGTGCCGTGCCCTATGATCCTCAAAAGGTCAATGGCTCGATGGCAAACCCCGTAATAGGCTACTTCACTTCGTCGAATCCTGTGACCCTTGTCATTAACGGCTGTGGCTCTGTCCAGGTTCCTGAAATCGGATTCCCCGGCACAACCATCACCGTCGTTCCTGAACCCGACCAGTTCAGCACCTTCAGTAGCATTACTGTCACCGGCAATGTGAGTGGCAATGAGGTCGAGGTCACCGCTAATGGCGGAATATACACCTTCACCATGCCCGAAGAACCAGTGACTGTGACCGTGACATTTGTCACCCCCGAACCGGTCGATGCTGTGTTGTGGACCGAGGACAATTCGACGCTTTACTTCGTCAGACAACCTGCCGAGGTATTGAGATCCGGCACTTGGGACGGGCACACCATCACCACTATTTGGAATGGCGATGCCGTCACCAATGTTGGCTGGGCTATTCCAGGCTGGAAAATCATAAAAACAGTAGCCACAAAAGTGGTGTTCGACAGCAGCTTTGCCGCTGTAGAGCCCAAGAGCTGCTATGCTTGGTTCTCTGAATTCAACAAACTCACCGAAATCACTGGACTTGAGCATCTCAACACCAGCCAGGTGACCAATATGAACTCGATGTTCTTGGGTTGCAATCTGCTCGATTCGCTAAATGTCAATTCATTTGATGTGAGCAAGGTGACAAATGCTTCTGCCATGTTCCGTGCTTGCTCTAATCTAACCACCATCTATTGCGACAATTCTTGGGACATCGCCACCACCGCTGGCATGTTCGCAGGATCCACCAAACTCGTGGGTGCCGTGCCTTATGACTCCAATAAAACAGATGGAACGATGGCCAATCCCATTACTGGCTACTTCAAGACCAACATGCTGCCCACAGTGATTTATTGCCGCAAGAATGTTAATGGAATCAATGTGCTCACGATGTTCATTACTTGCACCGATGAACCTCCTGTGGAAGAAGGAACCTGGGAAGGCCAGACCGTGAACCGTGTGTGGCGTGGTATGTATCTGCTCAATATGGGCACGAACCATCCCGATTGGTACAATGACACATTCTCCTCGATGATTGCTCGTTACTGCACCAAGGTGGTTATCGACGAAAGTTTCGCCAGATTTAAACCTACCAGTTTCTACAAGTGGTTTTCAAATATGAAGTATCTCACCAAAATAGAAGGTCTTGAGTATCTGAACACCAGCGAGGCTACCAATATGAACTCGATGTTCAGGAGTTGCGAGAGCCTTAAGCAACTTGATGTGAACACTTTCGATGTGAGCAAGGTTGAAGATGCCACAATGATGTTTGCCTGGTGCAAGGATATGACCACCATCTATTGCAATAACTCGTGGGATTTGACCCATGCAACCACCAACGACATGTTCTTATGGTCTACAAATCTGGTAGGTGCTGTGGCCTACAACCAAGAGCAGGTCGATGGCGCAATGGCCAATCCTGTAACTGGCTATTTCACCATGTACCTGCGTGGCGATGTGAATGCCGACGGTGAAGTGGATGTGCTCGACATCACTGCTCTCATCGATGTAATCATGAACGATGGCGTCAATCCGCGTGCCGATGTGAATGAAGACGGCGAAATCGATGTGCGCGACATCTCTGCCCTCATCGACATCATTATGAACAGTTGATAACTAATATCCGAACTGACAACTGTCAACTGTCAACTGATAACTGTCAACTGATAACTGTCAACTGATAACCCAAAAGGGGCTGCTACACCATGGCAGTCCCTTTTTTCTTTACCAAAGAACAAACAAAACAACAAAAAGCGGCATTTGCTTGCCTTTATCACACCGATTTTGTAACTTTGCAAGTTAACTGTAATCATATTTTGGATACCGCAAAGTGAAACAACTTGTCGACATACTGCGTGACACGCACCACCTCGAAGCGCACGACTATGCGGCCCTGCTCACCGCCCCCGATGGCGATGTCATCGCTCATCTGCGCCAGCAGGCGCAGCAGGTGGCCGTCGGCAACTTTGGGCACGGCATCTTTGTGCGAGGACTTGTCGAGGTCACCAATGTGTGCCGCAACGACTGCCTATACTGCGGTATTCGCAAGAGCAACACCCATGTTGCCCGCTACATGCTCACCCACGACGAGGTGATGCAATGCTGCCAGCAAGGCCACGACATCGGTTTCCGCACCTTTGTGCTGCAAGGCGGCGAACTGCCCCGCGACAAGGCTCAGTGGATCGAGGAACTTGTGGCCGACATCAGGGCTTCGTGGCCCGACTGCGCAATCACCCTGTCGCTGGGCGAATGGCCTCGTGAGGTCTATGAGCGCTGGCACCGCGCCGGAGCCGACCGCTACCTGTTGCGCCACGAGACGCACAACCCGGCGCACTACGCCACCCTCCACCCCGCTTCCATGTCGCTCACCACACGGCTGCAATGCCTCGATGCCCTCAAGCAAGCGGGCTATCAGGTGGGTACAGGCATCATGGTAGGCAGTCCGGGGCAGACGGTCGACCATCTGGTCGAAGACATCCAGTACATCGAGCAGTTGAAACCTCACATGATTGGCCTCGGGCCCTTTGTGCCGCATCACGACACGCCCCTCGCCCACTACACCACTGGCAGCACCGACATCACTACCCGGCTCTACGCCATCTTCAGGCTCATGTTTCCCAAGGCACTCATCCCGTCGACCACCGCGCTCAACAGCATCGATCCCAATGGGCGGCTCATGGGCATTAAGGCGGGTGCCAATGTGGTGATGCCCAACCTCTCGCCTGCTCTCTTCCGCGACCAATACAGCCTCTACGACGGCAAGGCAGCAACCCATGCCGAGGCTGCCGAGGGCATTCATGCGCTTCAAGAGCAGCTCGCTACCATCGGCTACCACATCGACTGGGGCCGCGGCGACTATAGAAAGAATCTTGACCCCTGAAAGCGCGCCAGCGCCCTGATTC
>JAEEGL010002423.1_pt1 | contig 10429 bp, 9 predicted proteins | sample 9134231 | NCBI WGS metagenome assembly JAEEGL01 (sample SAMN16246548, study PRJNA631951) | gut metagenome | biome: gut microbiome; feature: rumen; material: fiber-attached | host: Bos | place: Iran: Karaj | collected 2018-10 | reverse complement strand
TGGGAGGGACAACATATCCTTCTGTAATTGTAATTGCACGCAACGGCTCCTCATCCAATTTGTTGATATCCAAAGTATCTGGTTGCTGCGCCAAAGCCACTTGGCTTGCACCCAGCAAACCAACGGAAAGCCCTGCCACAACTGCGGCCTTGCCCATCCGCTGCCGTTTCTCCAATTCGCGCTCCAGATAACGCACTTCGGCCTCACATTTTGGGCAGGTGCCAAGGCAGTCGCCTTGGTAGGTACATTCCTCGATGACCAACTTAATGTCGTTCTCTTCCGCAATCTGTTTGCGGATTTCCTTAAGAATCTTGCAGGTTTGTTTGCCTCTGGCCATAGACTATATTATTGCTTTTTTATCGGGAATTTGATCTTTTTGACGCAGCGGCACTCAAACGATTCTCCCGACCCGTCTTTCAACAAATATTCAGCGGGGATCCATCTCATCTGCCGAAAAACGTCTATCATTGCGGCATCCAAAGCCGGGTTGATGCCTTTCACCACCTCAACATCCTCCACATAGCCATCAGACATGACCGTGAAGGCGATTCCCATAGTGCCGGCACTATTGGCTTTGATATTCCTTTCTTCCAATCCAGCGACGATGTCATCCAACATTTTCTTCTCCCTATCTATATAATAAGGTGTATAATAAGGAGGTCTGAACTCTTTTACTTCCGCAATCAGCCGCTCCAAAGTGTTACACAAACTCTCGTCAGCGACATGACTGTATAAAATCTTACCGTCAATTACCGACAAATCATCCGTTTCCGAAAAAACAAAGAGATCCTTCATAGACTTCTGATACATCTCTTCATCAAAAGGATACTCGGCATGATAATAAGGCACTATTCCCATCAGCGGAGCTTCTATGATGGTGTCAGGATTAATCTCTGGCACCGGGGGATCAACCATTTCTGCAGTCACATCGCCACGGAGAGGTTCCTTTTCCGTCATGGGCTGGGTGGAATCGCAGGAAGACGCAGCGAACATGGTGCCGAGCGACATCCCAGCGAGCACTGCCACCTTTCCCATCCGTTGCCGTTTCTCCAATTCACGTTCCAGATAGCGCACCTCTTCTTCGCATTTCGGGCAAGTACCCAGGCAATCCCCTTTATAGGTGCATTCTGAGGTCACCAGTTCAATGTCATTGTCTGCCGCAATCTGCTTGCGGATTTCCTTCAGGATCTTGCAGGTTTGTTTTCCTTTAGCCATATTAACACTTATTTATTACTTCTCACCTTATTAAATATGTAAACTCATCAAAAACAACCGCTCCCATCATTTTGAGCTGTTCCTTGCTTCGCGCCACATCCTCATCGGTATTGAAATCAGGAATGTGAGGAACACGCACCATGACACGGTTCGGGGCTTTATACCGCAAAAGCCATTCCAAATTATTTATTGTCAGGGAATTATTTTTCCCAGTATATGCTTCATAGATAGCTGGATTCATGTCTTTGATATCCACGATATAACCATCTAAAACAGCATCGACGGCTTGTACATTTTCAGAAGGCACATTGAGGCTGGTCTCCGCCAAGATTTGCCACTGTGGTCCGCAAAGTTCACGAAATTCCTTGATGAACTCCACTTGCAGCAAAGGCTCTCCACCACCGAAAGTCACACCGCCACGTGTAGCCAGAAAATAAAGCTGATCTATTTTGGTTTCCTCAAAAAGTTGTTCCGGCGTGTAGTCACGGCCTTTGGACAAATCCCATGAAGGCTTGTTCAAACAATATTTACAACGCAACGGACAGCCGCTGAACGCCACCAGTGTGGTAACGCCAGCGCCGTCCGTTGTCAGTCTGTGACGGCTCATGCCGAAGATTCGAGCAGTAGTGATAGTTAAGAATTATTCTTCGTCTGATGTCGTATTTACTTCCTCTTCCGATTCTTTTTCGGATGCTTCTTCCGATTCTTCATCTGACTCTTCATCAAGATGCTTCTTTTCTCTCTTGATGACAACGGTCTCGTCCCTTGACACTTTATCACCAGCGGTGAATGAGATGCCAAACTGCAAATTCATCTGTGAGATATTGGCAGGGTTGAAGAACCCAAACAAATTGTTGGTGGCCACATAAAACATCAGCCCTCCAAAATTAGCGCTCAATCCAACACCGACATTGTCGTAGCTCCCAGGCATCATGGTGTAGGTTGCCACCACATCGTATTTGTTACCGAAAGTGCCTGTGTAAGCAATTGTCATAGCCGGTTTCATTCCAAGCCCCATGTTATAACCCATAATCTGGGCAGAGAGACGGTTCTCGGGGTCAAAGTCATAATAACCACGCACCATCATATTGGTGTTCAGACCTGTCTTATACCCAGCGATTTTTTTCATGCCAAACTGATAGTAATTTGGCAGACTGTCAAGGAGATGATTAAGATAATTAGGATCGTTGATTATGCCGTTTACATGATCCTGCGTGATTCCTGAGAACACGAAAGCGCCGTCATGGTAAAACGATCCACCGTCCTGAAGTCCGGCATCTAACTCAGCAGAATAGGTATTCCACGAGATAACACCCAAATCGTTAATGGCGGCAGCAACTCCTATCTGATTGTCAATTTTGTACTCTGCGCCCAAGTCAATGCCAGCTCCATAGTTTTTAAACAAAGCCCCGACATTGAAAGCATTATCTGGCACCAAATTGCCGTCAACTATATCGAATCCATAAGGAACAGTGGCATTGACAATGCCTTTGGCCATCAGTGACAAAGCGTAAGTGTCCGGATCGGTATAGAGTTTTATATTAAGAGCATCTGTCTTAACATTCGCAAGTCCCATCAAGAATTTCAGTCTGACACCAACGTTCAATTGGTCCAAAAGGCACATCTGGTAGCCGAAATCAAATTCCTGAAAAGCTCTCATAGCGATGCCAAGGTCGATATTGGCCGGACGCGCACCGAGAAAGGCTGAGTTGCCTTTAGCGAGAAGCTGCACCAGATCCTTTGAATAGCTGAATGACTCTATCTCACGAATCTTATGGGTATAGGTGAAGAAACCGTGTCTTGTCCGACGTCCAAAGCTAAAAACATCCAAATTGAAATAGTTGTTGACATAGTTCACATCCCTAAGACTGGCGATTCCCTTGTCCAAGTCAAGCACAGTGGGTTGACCCATGTTATTGAACCTAAAGAAATTATCATATTTCAAGCCGATATTTTGAACACCGAAGTTAAAGCCTCCTAAGAGAAAATCAAAATAGCCACGTTCAGGAACGAAAGTAGCCGGATTGGCGTTCATAACCCTCGGATTGCCTCGCATGAAATCCACAGGTGACACTATCTGGGCGACCGCTGCCGAGCTCATCACCATCACAAACAAAAACGCTGCAAAAAACTTTGTATGTTTCATTTCTGTATCCTCCTAAGTATTAGTGTATTTCAAGTGAACCTCCATATATGACATCAGCTTTGAGAACCAATCCCAAGCCATTGTCAAGATTAAGTGTGACATCATTCCCTTCGGTATTGAGATTAGCCCGCATCAGCACTTTTTTAGCTGAGAAAAGGCTGTTCAGACGGCTATGGGTAACAGCTACCTCCGTTTCAGTCTTAACAGGTGATCCGTCATACGACGCGCTGATAGAAAAATCCTCCACAAAAAGCGAATCGGTAACTCTACCTGTCAATGAATCAACGGTGTAAAGTTGAGCGCTCAAGTTGAACGGCAACTCCGAGTCAAAAATAATATGCAAATCGACCTCACTGATAAAGTTCGAGACATCAACCTTCGAGAAATCAATATCAAAAGTGTCAAGATAATAGACACCTGGAATGTTGAATCTGAACGGGATTCGGGCATCTATGCCAAGGCCAAGGGTCGAGGAACGGTCGATGGTAATCAAATTATTAAGGCCGCCGGGATTGAAGTCCACCATGCCTGAGAGTCGGAATGCATTATGCTTTGTGTTGATACCGAAATTCAAAATCTCCGTCGAGCTCACAAAATCCTCGGAATAGCTTATATCGATAGGCTCAAAATGGCTGAAAATAGGCGAAGGCGCAGCGTCAGCTCCATAGAACTCTGCGGTGTCAATCGTCAATTGGGTCACTAAATTACCGAAAGTGCTCTTGTGATCGATCTGGAGTTTCGCGCCGACCAGTGCCAAATCACCATTGAAGTTGTCCAGCGGCAACACGAAAGAGGTATCCACCCTGAACTCGTAGGTGAACTCGTCAAGATGTCCCTTGATTTCACCTATCTCCAGATCAACCAGTTGAAGATGAGTGTTCAAAACAAGATCCGGCTGCAACAGGAATGTACTGTCCAAAGTACAATTAATCGCATAATTCAACACGATGGAGTCGTTTCCGCCATTCATCTGGAAAGAAGCTCCCGCAAGATGCACATCACTTATATCTGAGGCCAAAGTGTCATTCCCAATAAAAATATCGGGCGATGAAAGCAGGCAGCTCTTGATTTCGAACATGTTGCTATTCAACTCGAGCGACAATACACCAGCGTCGATCCCCACGCTCTCAATGGTGTTCAAACTATCGGTTTTAATTTCAATTTTCTGCTTGAAAAACAAAGTGGTGTCAACAAGGCCATGTATTACAACCCCCTGTTCATAGTAACCGTTGGGCAAAGTCAAAGCCGCGTCAAACTCATACGAACCCAGAGTCATAAAGTTAGATCCTTTGATAATGTTGTCCATAATGAACCGGTATGCAATCTGGAGATTTCCATCCGCGTCATACGAGACCAGATCGTTTTGGCTCAGTTGAGTAAAGACCTGACGAAGCGTGACGTGAGCCGCTCCTATCGGCAGTTTCCATTGTCCAGACCCTTCCACCGACTCAAGATGGTCCAAGTCGAAGCGGTTTTTGTTGCACGAGAACATCAGCAAGGCGACAAACACCAAAGCCGTTCCCAAAATTAATTTTCTTTTCATAACATACTATTTTATACATTAATAATTGTTCACACGAATTTTCCGTTCAGAATCATTTTGGCGACCTTGTTGGTACCATAATAATACGGCATGAATTCCAGCTGTGTCATCGGCTCGGTGACGATGAGGTTGGCTGTCTTACCTCTTGTGACGCTACCCAGCTCGTCGCTAACTCCCATAGCGTATGCTGTATTGAGCGTGGTGGCGTTCAAAGCTTCCTCAGGAGTCAAGCGATAACGGATACAAGCCATGGAGAAGATGAGTTGCATGTTACCCGACGGTGATGTCCCCGGGTTGAAATCTGAAGCCATAGCCACAGGCAAACCGTTTTGAATCATTTCGCGGGCAGGGGAAAGCGGCAAATTCAAGAAGAAGGCGCATCCCGGCAATATCGTCGGCATGGTCTCTGTGCCTTTCAGACACTCGATTTCCTCTTTACCTATCTGTTCCAAATGATCGACGGAGATGGCACCGTACTTCACACCCACCTGAACGCCACCTGAGATGGCCATCTCGTTGGCGTGGATTTTGGGTCTCATGCCATATTTGATGCCCGCCATCAGGATGCGCTCGGTGTCCTCACAAGTGAAAAAGCCCTTGTCGCAGAACACATCGATGAAATCAGCCAAATCCTCGGCAGCGACCAGCGGAATCATCTCATTGATGACAAGATCAACATAATCCTCCTGATGGCCGCGGTACTCCATCGGGATGCCATGCGCGCCCAAGAAATTCGACTTGATGGTCAACGGGGAGTTTTCTCTGAGGCGGCGTATCACACGAAGCAACTTCAGCTCGCTCTCGGTAGTCAAACCATAGCCGCTCTTGATTTCAATAGCGCCGGTTCCCATGCGCATCACCTCGTTGAGACGGATACAAGCCATGTCGTACAGCTCATCCTCCGAAGCGGCTGCCGTCGCCTTTGCGGAATTCAGGATGCCTCCTCCCCTTTTGGCAATCTCCTCGTAGCTCAACCCACGAATCTTGTCAACGAACTCCATCTCTCGCGAATTGGCATAAACCAGATGTGTGTGCGAGTCGCAGAAAGCTGGCATCACCACACTGCCACTGACATCATAAACACGGTGATTCTCTTCAAGATACTTCTTGCATTCTGGTGAATCCATCGTGCCATAGTCAACAATCCGCTTGCCTTTTGTTAACAAAAAAGCATTTTTTATCCTGCCCGTGTCGGACATTTCGGCACCGCATCTCATCAGGAGACCTTTTTCCTCGATGCCAACAAGTTCCCTAATATTTACTAATAACATAATATAACCGAAAGAAGCTACAAAAATAAAAATTTTTTTTATCTTTGCAGCAAAATTAAGAAAAACAATGAAGAAAACACTCATTTTTTCCATTCTGCTGATGATGGCAAGCGCCACCATCTTTGCCCAAGAACAAGAAACGAAAGTCCAACATATTACCTATCAGGACTTCCTCAAAAAAATTTGGGATTTCGAGAAGAATCCCGACAACTTCGTCTTTAAGGGGAAAACCGCTGTCATTATTGACTTTTACGCCAATTGGTGCGGTCCTTGCCGCAAAGTGGCCCCCGTCATGGAGAAATTAGCTGGGGAATATGACGGCAAAGTGACTATTTACAAGGTGAATGTCGATGAAGAAAAAGCCCTTGCCGCCGCTTTCCAAGTACGAAGCATCCCCACCATGCTTTTCATCCCATTGGAAGGAAAGCCCATGATGACCACTGGGGCTTATCCAGAACAAGAATATCGGAAAATCATCGAAGAACAACTCATCAAATAAAGACTTAAAACGTAAGGTTTGGCTCTTTTTTGCACCGCATATTTTCCATGCATCAGCTACATGGCATGTTTTCTGAAAGGAGACAAGCCTGTCATAGAAGTATGTGAGACCTACCATAAGCAAACCTACCGCAACCGTTGCCGAGTGATGACCGCCAACGGTGTTCAAAGCTTGAGTATTCCCGTCATCAAAGTGAACGGCAACCACACCATGACAAAGGACGTGGTTGTCAGTTACAAAGAGCCTTGGCAGCAGATACACCGGCGATGTTTAGAATCAGCTTATAAGGCTGCGCCTTATTTCGACCATTATTACGACTACCTGAAGCCACTTTTCGAGACCCGTTTCGAGAAACTCATTGACCTGAACGACGCGGCACTGAAAGCGGTTTTGAAAATGTTGAAAACCCAAAAGGAAATCATCCATACCACGGATTATGCTCATGAGGTTGAAAACGATTTTCGAGAGGCTTTCAGTCCAAAAACAATCCCCAATCCCGATTTGTTCCCAGAATATTACCAAGTTTTCAGCACCAAATTCCCGTTCGCTCCCGATTTGAGCATTTTGGATTTGATTTTTAACGAAGGGCCAAATAAGTCGCCCTTGGGGCAATATCTCACTTGTCCGGGTAGGCAATCCTGACGTGATAAATGCTCATCAGTTTCTTTTTCAGGACTTTCTTAATCGTGGAAAAGTCGCGCATGGTGAGATCGACGTTCTGGAACTGTCCATCTTCAGTTTGTTTCTTGATGATATTGTCAACCAAGGCGCTGATGCTATTCTCATCAGGTTCCTTGAGACTCCTTGACGCCGCCTCCACCGAGTCGCATATCATCAGCACCGCTGTCTCCCTCGAGAAAGGTATCGGGCCATGATAGGTGAAATCCGTTGGATCGACCACCTCGCCAGGATGCTCGCGTTGCTCCATGATATAAAAATACTCCGTCTTTCGTGTCCCATGGTGGGTACGGATAAACTCAATGACCTGCTCTGGCAAACGGGCTTTCTGCGCCATCTTGATGCCGTCAAGCACATGCGAAATAATGATCTGCGCACTCTCGACGTTTGAAATATCGTTGTGGGAGTTATATCCTCCATGTTGATTCTCAGTAAAATACATCGGATTCTTCACCTTACCTATATCATGGTACAAAGCACCTGTGCGTGCCAACAACGTGTCGCCACCGATGGCATACAACACCTCGTCGCACAAGTTGGCCACCTGTATTGAATGCTGGAAGGTACCTGGAGCGTTCTGGGCAAGCTGGCGAAGCAACGGCGTATTGGTGTTGTTCAGCTCCATCAAGGTGAGCGACGTCGTCAGATGGAACAGCTTCTCAAACAGGAATATCAACGGCAACGAGAGCATGGTAAACAAAGAATTCAAAGCCAACATACCTATCGAAGACCAACTGACAGCGACAGACGAAAGGTATGTAAACGCAAGATACACAGCAAGGTACGACACAAACAACAATATTGATGTGATGAAATAGTGTCGTCGTGAGTTATGATGCGACAAGATGAAAATGACGATCATGCTTGCCACCAACTGCATAAAGATGTATTGGAACGGATTCGGCACCGCCATCGCAATCAGCAACACCGTGATGACTTGTATCGTGAACGTCAAGCCAGCACTGAAAAACGTCATCATAATCATGGTCAACATCACCACAGGCATCATCAGAATGAAAGAAGGGTGAAGCTTCATGATCCAATACGATGGAATGATCATCACGACCATAAGGAGAAGCAGCAGCACAATCTTGCTCAACTCACTGTAAACGTCTTTGTTATGCAATGCCTTCAGATACAAAGCGACCATCACAAAAAGCAGCGCAACAAGGAAAAACTGACTGACCTGCACCTGCACCGAATCGTTTTTCAGGAAAGAATCGGTGGCATATTCCCGTTGCAAGGAATTCAAGACCGCATAATCTGTGTCGTCCACAATCTCACCCTCAGCGATGATCAACTCGTCCTTCTGCACCATGCCGTAGGTCAGCGAGATTTTCGAAAGTGCCTTATCCTGCTCCTGTTTGGTCATGGAGGCATCGTAAACCACATTCGGATGCAACACATTCAGCAACAAGGTGGAAAGCTGCCGCTCATCAATGCCCGAATGCTTCTGCCCCACCCACTGCTCCACAGCCTCACGCGCCGTGTTCATCGAATAAAGCGTGCCGAAAGCCACCGTGGTAGCCGTTTTGTTTTTCACCAAGCTGACCATCGTGGAAGGAGAAAAAACATCCAAAGCCTTATCGTGAGCCACGACACCTTGAATTTGAATTCGGTCGAACAATTCAAAAAGAGCCGCTTTGTTGGCTTCGGTATTATACACTCCGTGAGAATGCCACTGTGCTTCAAACGAGCTCTCCAACTTGGCCCGTGCCTCTTTGGTGACCCCCAAATCGTATTTGAAAATCGGTTTCACCGACTTTAGGACATCCTCGCTCTCCACTCGCAACATCTCCGCATCCTTATAGATCGGGAAATCAAAAGGAGCATACAAAGTTTCATGCTGCCAAGGCTTATATAGTTGATATTCAAAACGAAATTTGCCAACTCTTGGCATCTGCCAATACACAAGAACGATGGCTAAGATGAACATCAACACTTTAGCGAACTCGTAATAGCGGTGACGGAATATGTTGAAGAAATCCTTGATTTTACCCATGTCATAAAATTTGTTAAAGTGCAAAAATAAGAAATAATTTAGAATTAAGAATTTAGAATTAAAAGTTGTTTATTATTTTTGCTCCATCAAAAAAACAAAAAAGCCATGAGTTACGGAAAATGCGATCTTTCGGTCATGCCTATCAGAAAAGAGGGCAGCCACACCTGCGAGATGGTAAGCCAACTGCTTTACAATGAGTTGTATGAAGTGTTGGATGAAAAGCCCGGATGGAAGCTCATTCGCACGGAGTTGGATCAGTATGAAGGATGGATACAGGGCATACAGCATCACGCTATCAGCGAGCAGGAGTTCTTGGACCGCAAAGGCAAAGGACGCTATATCGTGGACCAACCCACGCTCGAATACAAGGGGCGGCTACTTTCCATCGGCACAATGTTACGCGAGCCTGTTGCCGGTTCCATGACGATGCCTGATCGTTTCGTTCCCGCCTTGATGATCGAATTTGCGGAAAAATTCTTGGAAGCGCCTTACCTTTGGGGTGGACGCAGCATCTTCGGCATCGACTGCAGCGGCTTCGTGCAGCTCTGTGCCCGTGCGGCTGGCAAGCTCCTTCCACGCGACGCCTCCCAACAGATCCAAGAAGGCGAACTGGTGTATTTCCTACCTGAGATCCAGCCCGGCGACCTGGCATTCTTCGGTAACGAGGATGGCCGCATCGTCCATGTGGGCATGATGCTCGACAACGAGCGCATCATCCATTGTTCGGGACAAGTCCGCATCGATTACCTCGACCAAACAGGTATATTTAATAAGGAGCGGAACGAGCATACGCATCGGTTACAAGTTATCAAAAGAATCTCTTGAAAATTAAAATCGAAATACTTACCTTTGCGGTGCTTTTCAACTTTAAATCATTAAATCATTTAAATAAATTGTAATGAACAACGCACTGATCACATTTGCGAAGCCGGAAAACGAGCCTGTAAAAAGCTACAAGCCAGGCAGTCCGGAGAGAATCGAACTCCAGAAGGAACTCGAAAGACAATCCAACGAAATCGTTGAAATCCCTGCCATCATCAACGGCCAGGAAGTCCGCACGGGCGACATGGGCGAG
>JAEEGL017137128.1_pt1 | contig 10430 bp, 9 predicted proteins | sample 9134231 | NCBI WGS metagenome assembly JAEEGL01 (sample SAMN16246548, study PRJNA631951) | gut metagenome | biome: gut microbiome; feature: rumen; material: fiber-attached | host: Bos | place: Iran: Karaj | collected 2018-10 | reverse complement strand
GGACGCCATCGAGGGCATCACCCATTCCCTCTGCTCCCTGGAATATGAGGAACACCGCCCCTTGTACGACTGGGTCGTGGAGCATGCGGGCATTCCCGGCCTGAAGCCCAGGCAGATCGAATTCGCCCGTCTGGGCATCAACTATACCGTCATGAGCAAGCGCAAGCTGCGGAAGCTGGTGGAGGACGGGGTAGTCTCCGGCTGGGACGATCCCCGGATGCCCACACTCTGCGGTCTTCGCCGCCGGGGCTACACCGCCGCCTCCATCCGGAATTTCTGCGAGCGGATCGGCGTGGCCAAGGTGGATTCCACCGTGGATTGGGCTTTCCTGGAGAGCTGTCTTCGGGAGGATCTGAACCAGTCCGCTCCCAGGGTAATGGCTGTTCTTCATCCGGTCCTGCTCACGGTGACCAATTATCCCGAGGGGCAGACTGAGGAAGTCAGTATCGAGAACAATCCCGTAAAGCCGGAAACCGGCTCCCGGATGGTCAGCTTTTCCCGCCGTCTTTGGGTGGAAAGGGAGGACTTTGAGGAGGAACCACCGAAGAAATTCAATCGGCTTTATCCCGGCAACGAGGTCCGGCTGAAGGGGGCCTACGTGGTCCGGTGCACCGGCTGCGTGAAGGACAAGGACGGGCACGTGGTGGAGATCCTCTGCGAGTACGATCCGGATTCCCGGGGCGGAGATCCGGCGGACGGCAGGAAGATCCGGGGCACCATCCACTGGGTGGACTGCGCCACCGCCGTGGACGGCGAGGTCCGGCTGTACGATTATCTCTTCAACGACCCTGATCCGGACGGACCGGGCAAGGATTTCATGGAATGCCTGAACCCCGGCAGTCTGATGATCCTGCGGGACTGCAAGCTGGAGGCCTGCCTTGCGGACTCCCCCGCTCCGGAGAAGGGAAAGTCCTCCCCAGGGTATCAGTTCCTGCGCACCGGCTATTTCTGCACGGATCCGGACAGCCGTCCCGGCCATCCGGTGTTCAACCGGAGCGTCGCCCTGAAGGACAGCTACAAAAAATAAACCGCTTCTTTTCACCGGGCCGCCTCAATGAGGCAGCCCGGTGCGTTGCATTTAAATACATACCATGGTATAATATTTTCAAAAGTATGAACAGCGGAAAAGAGATGAGAACTGCGTATGGATCAAGAGAAGCCTGCACGGACACCAAAGAAAAGCACTAAACCCATCACCCTGGATAAGCTGGAGTGGGGCACGGAAGAGACCCTCGAGTCGGAATACCGCAAAAGCAGGAGGGAAAGGAAGATCCTTCCGGATACCATCACCTCCCGGGAGCTGTACCGGGATATCACCCAGATCGCCTGGCCCTCTCTTTGCGAGCTGTTTCTCACCAGTCTGGTATCCATGGTGGATACCATGATGGTGGGCGGCCTGGGACCTCATGCAATCAGTGCCGTGAGTCTGGCCTCCCAGCCCCGTTTCCTGTTCATGAACCTGATCATGGCGCTGAACACCGGCGCCACCGCCGTGATCTCCCGGGCCAGAGGTATGCAGGATCAGGAGAGGGCCAATGCCATTCTGCGGCAGAATATGGTTTTCATCACATTCATCGCCATCTTCAGCACCATCGTTGGCTTTACCCTTTCCGAGCCTCTCATCCGGTTCATGGCCAACGGTGGGCTGGATGACGATGTGGTGAAGGAGGGCGTCACCTACCTGCGCATCCAGTTCTGCTTCTTCCCGGTGCTGGCCTGGACAGCCGGGATCACCGCCTGTATGAAACGCACCGGTGAAGCCAAGCCCAGGCTGTTCTACAATACTGCGGCCAACATCGTGAATATCTGCTTCAACTGGCTGCTCATCAACGGCCATCTGGGCTTTCCCAAGCTGGGGGTGGCGGGTGCCTCCCTGGCCACCGGCATCGGCCAGTGCGTCGCGCTGATCATCGCTCTCTACTGCGTATTCAGCGGCCGGTTCTACTGCAAGCTGGTCCTGAAGCACTTTCTGCATTTTGATCCGGATATCATCCGGGGCATCGTGAAGGTGGGCGTTCCCAGCCTCATTGAGCAATTCATCATGCGCTTCGGCGTCATCATGTACACCCGCACCGTGGCCTCCCTGGGCAATCTGGAGTTTGCCACCCACAATATCTGTATGAACATCCAGAGCATGTCCTTTATGATCGGCCAGGGCTTCGCCGTCTCCTCTACCGCTCTGGTGGGTCAGAGCCTGGGAAAGAAGCGCCCGGATATGGCGGAACACTACAGCCGACGCTGCCGGAACATGGGTCTGGCTGCATCCCTGTTCATCGCCCTGCTCTTCGTGATCTTCCGCCGCTTCCTGGTGGGACTGTACAACAAGGATGCGGAGATCCTCCGCATGGGCGCCTACGTGATGCTGATGGTCGCTCTCCTCCAGCCCTTCCAGGCAAATCAGTTTATCCTGGGCGGTTCCCTCCGCGGCGCAGGGGACACCCGTTTTACTGCCATGGTCATGCTCATCACCATCGTGGGTATCCGGACTACCGTGGCCTGGATCATGGTAGATACCCTTCAACTCGGGCTCACGGGCGCCTGGATCGCCGTCTGCGCGGACCAGATCTGCCGCAGCTTCATCATCATGGGCCGGTACAATCAGGGGAAGTGGAAGAAGATCAAGCTTTGATCCTCAGATGAAAAATAAGGGGACGGGCCGTTCGGCCTGCCCCCTTATTCTATTTCTACAGCTTATTCTCCGAAAAACTCCGCGTAGATGCCCCGGACCGCGGTCTCATAGTCCGCCGCGTCGATGCCCAGGATGATATTCAGCTCACTGGATCCCTGGTCGATCATCCGGATATTCACCCCTGCGGCGGTGACAGCTCCCAGAATACGGGCGGCGATGCCCTTATTTGCCACCATGCCCCAGCCCACCACGGCGATAAGGGCCAGATCCTCCTCCAGCTTCACGGCGTCGGGTTTCAGCCGCTGCTCCACCGCCTGCAGGACAGCCTCCTTATGAGGCGCAAACAGACTGTCGGAAACCACAACGGACATCGTATCGATCCCCGTGGGACAATGCTCGAAGGGCACGCCCAGCTCAGCAAAGATATCCAGCAGTTTTGCCCCGAAGCCCACCTCCGCATTCATCATGCTTTTTTCCACCAGAATGGCGTCAAAGCCCTTCCGTCCGGCAACTCCGGTGACCGGCGCGGGGCTGACTCCCTCCGGCAAAGCCGCAACAATCAAGGTGCCGGGATCCTCCGGCCGGTTGGTATTGCGGATATTGATGGGGATGCCCGCCTTCCGCACCGGGAACACCGCGTCCTCATGGAGGACGGAGGCGCCCATGTAGCTCAGCTCCCGAAGCTCCCGATATGTGATATAGGAAATGGGTCTGGGATCCTTCACGATCCGGGGATCCGTGAACAGGACGCCGGAGACATCCGTCCAGTTCTCGTAGAGATCCGCACCGGCAGCCCGGGCCACCAGGGATCCGCTCACATCGGAGCCGCCCCGGGAGAACGTGATCACCCGACCGTTTGCGTCCGCTCCATAGAAGCCGGGAACCACAGCGCGCTCCAGCCCGGATAGGGCCTTGGACAGCAGTTCCTGGGTGGTTTCGCTGTCGAAGCTGCCGTCCTGTGCAAAACGGACGCAGGAAGCGGTGTCGAGGAACGGCCAGCCAAGCCAGGCCGCCAGAAGGCGGGAGTTCAGATACTCTCCCCGGCTGGCCATATAGTCCCGCTGGGGCACAGTGCGGAGATGCTCCCGGATCGGGGCCAGCTCTGCATCCACATCGAAGGCTACGCCAAGCTCCCTGGCAATCGCGGCAAAACGCTCCCGGATCTGCTCCAGGGTGGGACCGAAATCCTCCCCTGCCGCCGCCTGATCATAGCAGCGGTAGAGCAGGTCTGTCACCTTGGTATCCCCGCTGTCCCGCTTGCCGGGCGCGGAGGCCACCACGAAGCGGCGTGCAGGATCTGCGGCGAGGATGGCCCCCACCTTGCGGAATTGTGCGGCACTGGCCAGACTGCTGCCGCCGAACTTGGCTGTGATCGTTTTCATCTTCTCTTTCCCCTTTATTTTCCCAGCAGGCGAACATTCCTGCATAAGTATCCAATAATCTGGAAATATACCATTTCCCTGCCGGATTGTCAATCATCTCCGTGGCCTTCTTTTTCCTGTCAGGTCCGTAATTCTACTCAAATTAGAATTTTTTCTATTTTCTCGTTATTTACGAATTTGTCTTCCGGCAGTATGATGATCCTGCGGACCGCAAATCCCCACAACAAGGAGAACGAAATGGATACTTTGAAGATCGGGCGGTACATCCAGCATCTGCGGAAGGCCGCCGGAATGACGCAGAAGGAGCTTGCCGAAAAGCTGAATATCTCCTTCCAGGCTGTTTCCAAATGGGAAAACGGCGACGCACTGCCGGACACGGCGCTTTTGCCTGAGCTATGCGACGCCCTGGATACCACAGCCGACATGCTGCTGCGAGGCGGTGTGATGGCCGCGGGAGACCGCATGCTCATGCGGGCGGAGGATGTGGTCAAGGGCTTCCAGTGCATGGAGGATGTGGGAAGATACTTCGGCGAGGACAGCACCTTTTTCACCGGCATGGTGGAGGGGATCAATGGGAAGATGAACATCGATCTTCTGGCCTATCTGAAGGACCCCAGAGCCCGGGAGGTCATGTATGCCGAGGCGCTGATCCAGGGGATCCTCTCCGGCCGCACCGTGGATATGGAAGAGGTCGGGAGGGTGATCCATAGCGAAAAAATGCGGGAAACCATCCGGCGCTACCTCAGCAAAGCCGGAGAAAAGGCATAAACCTGCCCAGCAAACGCAAGGGCTGACGCTGGTCCTCATCGCAGGATATGCGTCAGCCCCTATCGCCTTATTGGGTCCCCAGTGCCGCCGCCTCCCGGTAGCTCTCGCAGCTCTCCACCGTATCCGGCGGGAAAAATTCATCCACGGGAAAGCTGATCCGCCGGAACAGGGCGCAGGGATCGTCATCCGTTCCGGCCGTGCACTCCTTCTCCGGCATACAGTAGTCGTAGGCCGGCATCAGGAGCTGAGTATCCCGCTCCAGCCGGATGATGCTGAATTGACCAAGGGTGACGTAGACCCGCCTGGGAGAACGGTTCAAAGCAATGCCCTCCGGGAAGGCTGCGGCTATGAAGGCCGGGATCTCCCCCAACTCCTGCTCCCCAGGGCTCAGATCTTCCGCGAGATCCACCGTGCGGATGTTCAGCACGATGGGATCCACCGCCTCCACCACCGCCATGGGAAGCTCCGTCCGCTCCAGGCCCGGCGCAGCTCGGGAGGTGAAGACCTTCGCGCTGCCCTCGCTCCCGAAAAGCAGCACCCGCTTGTCGAACACGCATAGGCCGCTGATGCTCTCCGTACCGCTGCCCAGGGTGTAGGCCTCCCCCTTGATCCGATAGAAGAAGCGCACATCCACGGTGAAGTATCCCCGGTTAAAAGCCACCTCCTCCACGTTCACTCCCGCGTGGAGCAACTCTGCAGACCTGGCTCTCACCCCCACGGCATTGGCGATCGCCATTTGGGAGGATACTTCGGGATACAGACGCAGATCCTCCATGCAATCTTTATCCCGGCAGGAATCAAAGATCTTTCGTGTATGCACGCAAACTGCTTCACGCACGCTTTCGGACCCGTCCAAGGGGCCCGGCGTCACTCTATCCGCCATGAAACTACCTCCTGATCCTGGTTGGTTTCAGTACAATCTATGATTGCGGGACTTTTTTGTGCACCGGATTCTTTTCACGGCAGGAATTCTATGCTATAATATTCAAGATAGGAAAAGAGAGTCAACGGTCCTGCCGCTGTGAGGTGTATTCATGGATAATGTAGGCTTCATTCGGGAAAAGCTGGATATCAAGCTGCTGGTCCTGTTCGTGCTGAGCCGGCTCACCCGTCCCGTGTCCATCCTGGCGCTTTCGGACCTGGTGCTGACGGAAAGCTCTGTCAACTATTTTGATTTTATCGACGCTCTCTCCTCCCTGGTAAAATCCGAACATGTGATGGAGCTGGATGAGGACCGATACTTGATCACCAGCAAGGGCATCCGCAACCTGGGAGAGTTTGAGACCCGTATCCCTTACACGATCCGCCTCAGAGCCGGAAGCGCCGCGGAACGCATGGCCAGGGTGCTGCAGCGCAACGCTATGGTTCAGGTCAGTCACGAAATGCGCTCCGATGGCAGCGCCACGGTCCACCTCGCCTTGTCGGATGGGCTGGGTCCTATCCTGCGCCTGGATCTTTTGGCCGGAAGCGAGCAGCAGGCCGAAACCATGGAAAAGAACTTTCATAAGAATGCAGAGGAGTATTACGGCCGTATCGCCAACATGCTGCTGGATTGAGCTCCGCTTTGCGCCTGTGCCGGTATCTCCGGTCCGGGCGCATGTTCTTATTGACGGGAAAACAAAACAGAATCAAAGAGCCTTCCGATAGTCCCGGAAGGCTGGAAAGGAGAACGCATATGAGCAAGTTCAGGCTGAATCCCGGCACTCCCTTCAAGGGAGACATGTTCGGCGGAAATGCCCCTGCGGGCAGCATCCGCAACAACACGAACTCCAACACCCACAATCCTCCTCATCCCCCGGTGCTTTGTTCCAAGGTCCTGGCGGACGGCAAAGATGACAGCTGGCTGGAGTATGTACCCGCAGACCTTGATCCGGGATCCCGACCTCCCCTCATCATCTCCTGCCATGGCGGCGGAGCCCAGGCTCAGATGCAGTTCGACGAGACCTCATGGTGTTATATCGCGGAGCAGGAAGGGGCCGTCGCCGTTTTTCCCAATGCCGGCGGCACCCGCAGGAGCTGGCTGACAGCTGACGATGCAGAGCAGAAGCCGGGCGAACGTCCCAGCATGCTGGACGTGTTCACCGAGAACCCGGACGGTCGGGCATCGGAGACCGCTCATCACATTCAGTTTCGGAAGGCTCTGATACAGGAAATGAAGGCCAAATACAACATCGATGAAGGGCGCGTCTATGTCCAGGGCATGTCCATGGGAGACATCATGACCATGATGTTCGCTCGGGTCTGCGGAAACCTTTTGGCCGGGATCGACAGCACCGCCGGTCCCTCCCCTCAGGTCGCGCTTTTTGACGAGGATGGGAACATCAAGGGCTATAACTGCCCTGTTCCGGTATATCAATCCCGGGGCGAACTGGACGCCATCGTGGTCGGACCTGTAGCCGGGAAGGAAAACACCACGCGCCAGGACGTCAACTATGTGAACCGCAATTTCTGGCTGAAGGTAAATGAGTGCGACACGCTTACCAGACTCTCTATCCTGGACGTAAACAACTTTGCCTTCTATACCGGCAAAAAAGCAAATCTGGTATACCGGGACGTAAAGCATCGGGCCCACGGTCAGACTCTGGACGACGCCTACTGGGCCTGGCACACCCTGTTCAAGGGTACCCGCCGGAATCCGGATGGCAGCATCACCTGTATGGATACGGATTACTCCGCCCGGGGAGATGTGGATGCCGCCGCTCTCTGCGACGGCTGCGGATATGCTTATATCAACAACAACCGGGTGAAGCTGGAAGCTCCTGCCTTCATTGAGCCTCTGTGCAACTTTGACTTTGCCTCCAGGAGCCTCCAGACCTATAAGGAAGAGCTGTATGTGCCGGTGAGCTTTTTGACCCAGTACTTTGATATCCCGGTGGATTACGCTCCCGACCGGCGCAGCGCCGTCCTCCACTGCCCGGAAGGTGACTGTGAGATCGCGGAATCCAGCATCGCGACCCTGTGGGACGGGTTCCTGCGCTCCATGTTCATGCCCACCATTCTGAAGGACGGCGTCCTCTTCGTGGCGGTGCGGTGGTTTGCCGAGGTCATCTTCGGCATGCATGTTACCCAGTGCGACGGCGCCCTGTACATTTCCGATCATCACGGAGAGATGAGCAAGGATATGGCCTATCTCATCCGGGACATCCTCTCCTGAACCCCGACACGGAAAACGCCCCGAAGGCGATGCCTTCGGGGCGGACTTTCTTTAAGGACGAGCTTATTTCTCCACGATCTCCAGTACTTCCATGGGGCAAGCCTTGACACAGATACCGCAGGCGATGCATTTGGAGGAGGTCGGAGCCTCCGGCACCTTCACCAGCACGCCGAAAGGGCATACCTCCTTGCATTTACCGCAGCCGGTGCATAGCTTTTTATTTATCATGTACACACCCTTGGGATTCTGGGTAATGGCGTTGGCTTCGCAGACCTTTGCGCATTTGCCGCACTGTACGCAGGTCACGGGCTTCGGCTCTCCGTTCTTCTCCACGATGCGGATACAAGCCTTATCCTGGTGGAATTCCTTATAAAACGCCTCGGAACAGGCCCGGACGCACTGGAGACACGCCATGCATTCCACGCCTTTTTTCACTGCCAGTCTTTTCATATGCCGCTCCTTTATGTGCTGAACTGGATCCCTTCGGCCGGAAGGCGTCCGGATCGTTTGTATTATATCTGACTTTTTTGCCATTATCAAGCCCCTGCCGCCGTATCCGATGTAACGGGGCTTTACGCCGGGTGAGTTTTGGTGTATCCTTACGTCGTACCGGAACAGTACACCCACTGACGATCAAGGAGGTTTTTCCTTTGAAACGCCCGATCTCAATTCTTCTGGCCGCTGTCCTTCTTCTTGGTCTGTTGGGCGGCTGCGGCGTTGTGGACTCCCAGGATGTGATAGAGCTTGCAGGCGAGGTACTGGAAGAAGCCCTTGCCCAGACCCCTGAACCGGAAGGCCTGATCCTGGAGACGAACACGCCTGCGCCGACGCCGAAGCCGACCGCTGCACCGACACCGGCAGAAACACCCGTACCCACAGCCGCATCCACACCCGCACCGACACCGGCGCCGACACCTCAGCCGACTCCCGTACCGACGCCTGCACAAACGCCGCAGCCTACGCCGGAGCCCTCCCCCACTTTGGCGGAGGACGGCAGCTATACCTCCAAGGAGGATGTGGCGCTGTATATCCACCTGTACGGGCATCTGCCGGATAACTTCATCACAAAGAAGGAAGCGCGGAGCCTTGGCTGGGAGGGCGGCTCCCTGGAGCCCTATGCCCCGGGCAAATGCATTGGCGGCGACTATTTTGGAAACTATGAAGGTCTTCTGCCGGAGAAGCAGGGCCGCAAGTATACGGAATGCGATATCGATACCCTCGGTGCCAGATCCCGTGGTGCCAAACGGATCATCTTCTCCAACGACGGCCTCATCTACTATACGGACGACCACTATGAAAGCTTTGAACTGCTTTACGGGGAGGAACAGAGATGAGAGAGGTGATCCTGGACGGGGCCAGCTGCAAAGACCGGAAAAAGGCCTGTGCAGCTCTGGCCATAAACTGCGGTTTTCCCGAGGAATGCGGGCATAACCTGGATGCGCTCCACGATCTGCTCACCGCCAGCTCGGAGGACATCCGGCTGACTATCCGGCATCCGGAGGACCTGGAGCAGGGTCTCGGGCAGGATTATGCCGGGCGTCTGCTGCGCATGCTTCGGGATTCAGCCAAAGAAAACGAGCATATCACCCTCCGCATCGAACGGACGGATAATGGGAAAGGACGGACAAACGACATGACTGTGGAAAACGCCAACGCCTTTGGCCACGAGCTGGAGCAGCGGCTTCTGCTGCGCTATTCCCCCATCGCGCTGAAGCTGCTGTATTCCGAGGAGGAGATCCCGGAGGGGACGATCCGTCCCGTACGGGACGAGGGGAACCGGCTGGCCATGTGTCAGGCCTTCGCCTTGGTGCGCCGGAACCGGAAAGCCTATACCATGCTGAAGGACGACCATTGGTGCGTCTGGCCTCTGGTCTCCTATAAGATCTGCCCCATGGAGGATGAAGACTATGTCTACATGGGCACCAAGTTCTTTATGAAGGATCCCCAGCGGGGCGTGAAATTCCTGAAGGAAGAATATCCTTTCCTGAAGGATAAAGCGCCGATTGGCTTTTCTATTGCGCCCCTGCGGAGCTGCACCTTCGTGCCGGATCTCGTGTGCATTTACTGCACCCCTGCCCAGATCCGCAGCCTGATGATGGCTACCAAGTACATTACCGGAGATATGCTGGACGTGACTCTGGATCCGGTGGACTCCTGCGTCCACTCCACCATTCCCGTACTCAACGGGAAGGATTTCAATATCACCTTCCCGGATCCCGGCGAATATGAGCGGGGATTGACGGACGAGAACGAGGTGATGTTCACTCTGCGGAGCGAACGGCTGGAAGAACTGGTGGAAAGCCTGAAGCGTTTCGACCAGATCGGCATGGGCTTCCAGAAGCTGCGGATGGAAATGAGCATGAATTTCCCCCGGCCCCCCTGCTACGAGGAAATGTTCAAGAAGTGGGGCTTGGCTACCGGTCCTTTTTGGGGACAGAAGGGACCCGCAAAGCCCATCGAATGACCGAAACAAAAACTCCCCCGGAACGGCAGCCTG
>JAEEGL016243245.1_pt1 | contig 10430 bp, 9 predicted proteins | sample 9134231 | NCBI WGS metagenome assembly JAEEGL01 (sample SAMN16246548, study PRJNA631951) | gut metagenome | biome: gut microbiome; feature: rumen; material: fiber-attached | host: Bos | place: Iran: Karaj | collected 2018-10 | reverse complement strand
CGCCGAGCTTGATGGAACCACGATCGAATATCGTCTCCCTGACAGCTGGATGGTAGGCGAAAACGTCCTGGTTCGCGAAGGCAATTCTCTTAGCTTTGTGCAGAAGGCTTCCGACATGGAGGACTGCGGCGGATACCTTTTCAGCCTGATGTTCTTTGAGGATAACTCCTACACGGATCTTCCGAGCATGCAGGTTGTGACGCAGGCAAATGGCAAGACCTTAGTTGCCATGTTCCCGACCGATGTCCAGTATAACGCTGATACGGCCGCCGAGTACCATGCTCTGTGGGAAGACGTCCCCGCGATCTTAGATACTATAAACGTTCGATAAGTTAAAAACTCAGCACGGCTATACGAAAAAGGATGGAAAATGACTGCTTGCAGGCATTTTTCCATCCTTTTTTCGTAGAGTTCGTGGTGGGGCCACCCACTTGCATGGGGTTTGGCACTATTCGGCCGGTTCCCCATGCATGTTTACGGCCGGGAGCTTCGTGGTGGGACCACCCACCACGAAAGTCCCAGGCATTAGCCGCTGAAAGCGGCGGGCAACGTGCGTTAGCACGGTGCGCCTGGGACCTGTGCTGTGCTTTTATATTTCAAGCACAGCTCTACAAAAAAAGGGATGGAAAATGACTGCTTGCAGGCATTTTTCCATCCCCTTTTTTGTAGAGGTCGTGGTGAGGCCACCCACCACGAAAGTCCCTTATAGAATTCTTTTCTTCTCCAGATACTGCTTCGCGAACGGGCAATCCGCCTTCACACGGCCGCCCTGCTTCCGGATTTGCAGCAAGGCCTCGTCCACAAGCTCCTCTGCCAGGTTGACAGAGAATAACGACTCGCAGACGTACGTCCTCTCTATGTTGTATAGCCCCTTCTCCTCCTCCGGAAAACGGATTTCCGCCAGAATTCTTCCGTATTCATCCTTGCTGTAAATGCTGTGCGGAAGATGGATGAAGCGCCTCAGCGGATGCGTGACAAACCTGCCATCCTCTTTCTCCACCTTGAGCACAAACGGGAAGCAATCCACGCGCGTTGCCAGGAAGAAGTCCGGCTGCGGATAGATTTCCTGGGTGTCTGGATTGAAGAAGTGCTGGCCGCCATCGGTCCGCAGGGAAGCCAGGCGGCTTTCCATGTCAAAATCTTCGTCCAGAAGAAGGCTCCGGATATACTCGGCGCAGAGCGTATCCTCTTTGTTAGGCGAAAGCCCGGCATTTCCCATGGCCACCAACGACACGATTTCCGGGTCCTGCGCCAAAATGTAATCCGCAATGGCTCTTGCATTCACGAGCGCACCGGTCAGGATCTCGGATGCCCCTGTTGCATTGACAATTCCCTGCGTGCCGGCGCTGGTCGTGTGCAGGATGGTTTTCCCCGTGAAATCCACTCCGGCCGCCTGCGAAGGGGAATTTCCATACTCACACCCCTCCACCCTGGCGCCGCCGCGCTCGCCAAACAGCACGCGATTTTCCGGGTCCTCCGCCTTTAAGGCAAAGGCCTCCTCCAGCGTGCCGATCGGGAAAACTTCTTCCGCGCCTTGCGCCACCAGGTAGCACTCCAGGCTGAATGCCCGGAACACGTCGATAATGACTGTCAGGCCTTCTGCTTTTTTGGCACCTTCCAGCATCTGTAATATCTGAACCTTCATCTATCTCTCCCTTAATCCAGAATAACATGGAAAAATGGCTGCGAACAGCCATTTTCCAACTTTTATTGCACAACTGTGTGTGATATTGCACAACCGTGCGGTGTAATAATCTTATCGTATAATCCCATTACTCATCAGGAAATCTCTCCACAGCGGATACGCCCGCGCGCGAAGATGGACATCATCCGCCGAGTGCTCCTCCATCAGATCTCCGTTTTCATCGCACACTACCGGGTTCATATCAATGTAGAAGATATCCCGGCCGTTTGCCAGCGATGCAATCGCCTCATTCTTATCCACGATATTGGCGTTGGTGAAAATCGAGTCGGTCTTGCTTCTGGAAGCCGTCACATGCATGATGCCCTGCAGGAAGATGATCGCATTCGGCTGCATCTGGCGGATCGTTTCCACGATATCCCGATACGCGTAATACACGTACTGGGTTTCATCACCCAATTCGTTGATACCCAGGGACAGGTACACTTTGGCATACGTCCTCTCGGAAAGAAGCTGACGAACGGTCATCTCCTGCTCCGTTCCGTCCACGCCGTGGAAAGGAACCGGCGTATCCATAATCGTGTACACATCCAGCTTCGACTTGGCGATGAAGGAGGTAAAGCTCTGCATGCCTCCGTACAGCCACAGACCTTCCGTACGGGAATCCCCGATAAAGATCGCGTCGTTAAAATAGTCCTCCGTCACGGGAGTCAGGTAATAGTAGACCCCATTCGGCGCGAACATACCGGACGTGTCATAGGTAAACTCCTGCCCTTCCGGCGTCAGATAAGTCGGATTGGTAGCGCCATAATCCACAGCATCCATGACCGGGCTGCACACCCCCGCCGGAAGCAGTCCCTCTTCCGTAAAAATCTCCTGGATTGGCGGCTGCGTTTCTCCCTGTCTGATTTTGGCTACCGTCGACAGACGGCTCTCATTTTTCTTGTTGGGACGTTTGCGGCCGACCGGCGGTACGCTCCACGGATATCGCCCGTTCTGAAGCCCGGAAAAAACCAGTTTCAGATAGGGTTCCTGGATCGGATCCAGCGTATATTCGCGGTAGGCTCCGTTTTGGCCGATGAAGCCAATCAGACTGAACAAGATGGTGCTTACCGCAACCAGAATGACCATCGAATACGATGTTTTTCTGCGTTTTCTTCTATGAATAGACATGCCCTGCATCCTCACTTTGCTTTGTTTTGTGGTGTGAAAGCCGACGGATTGCTTCGTTCCCTCCTACACCTTCGTTCGGCTTTCTTCTTGCCCCGAAAAGCAAACGCGTCGCGTCGCACTTCGTGCTCTCGCGCCGCTGCAACAAATTCGCCATTCGCTCCGCGAAGGCTTCGCTTCGCGTAGCTGTATGGCTCATTTGTTTGCGCGCTCGGATGCAATGGCATAAATCGAAGAGCAAGCTCTTCGCTTATGCCCTGCATCCTCACTTTGCTTTTCTAGAAGGTGAAGTACATAAACGGATTCCCCGCGCTCGTAACCGCCATATACACGCAGACCCATAAAAGCGCGATCAGAATGATGCGGATTGGGAGCTTCTTGCGCCAGGCTATGAGCGTATTGCTGATAGCCGGGATACATAAAAGCACCGAAGCCAGGAAAAACGGCCAGAACATCTTCAGGTACATCATGAAATCGCCCGGGTTCACCACGCCGCTCGCCGCTCCAAAGAACGGGAATAAGCGCGAAAAGTAGGTGCCCAGCTTGCCCAGATCCGAGATTGCGAAGATCACCCAGGTAAGGGGGATGAAAAACCAGACGTGCAGATGTCCCAAAATCGGGATGCGCTCCATCAGGTTTGCCACCACGAATTTCTCGTAGATGATGAGGAGACCCAGCACCAGGCCCCAGATCAGGAAGTTCACCGTGCCGCCATGCCACAGACCGGTTAAGGCCCAGACGATCAGCAGGTTGCGGATGGTCTTTCCGTCCCCTTCCCGGCTGCCGCCCAAGGGGATGTACACGTAATCGCGGAAGAAGCTTCCCAGCGTCGCGTGCCAGCGGCGGTAGAAATCCGCAATGCCATTGGCAGCGTACGGATCCAGGAAGTTGTGAATAAAGGGAAATCCCAGCATGCGCCCTAAGCCGGCCGCCATCAAAGAGTAGCCCCAGAAGTCGAAATACAGCTGGAACGAATAGCCAAACGCGCCAAGCCACGCAAGCGGCGTGGAAATACTTTCAAAGCCGATCTTGACAATCTCATTCCAAAGAATGCCGATGCGGTCCGCGATCAGCACCTTCATGGCCAGACCCATGATAAAGAAGGTAAGGCCGTCATCCAACAGCGTGACCGATACCTCATGCCCTCTTTTGGCGGAAAAGCGCCCCTCGCCGTACCGCATGATCGGGCCTTCCGCAATCTGCGGGAACATCGTAAAGTAGGCCGCCACCTGGATAAAGCCGGGGCGTCTGCGAAGCTTGCCGCGGTACAGATCCGCCTGGAAGGAAATCATCTTGAAAATATAGAAGCTGATACCGATCGGGAGGGTGAAGGACGGGATCGCGAGCGCCGCAATCTTACAGCCGACCAGCACGCCGATATCCAACACCAGCACCGCCAGGGTCAGCAGATCATCCTGATTGGCCAGAAAATAGTTAATAAGCGTCAGTCCCAGAAGCACCCACACAAAAATCGGCTCTCCGGAAGCATAGAAAACAAAACTGCCTCCAAACAGCACATAATCCCTGAAGCGGGCCGGCGTCAAATAATAGGCCAGCAGAAAAATGGGGAGGAAACGGAACATGAATTCCAGACCAGAGAATACAATCATAGCATCGGGAACCTTTCTGATTTTGACAATACGAAAATGTCCTGCCGGATGATCCGGCAGGACACCACTTTGTACTATTATAACATTTGCACCGCTTTTGTCAATTCTGAAACTGGCAGGATAGTATTCTCGGTTCACCGCCCGTCAAGTCCAGGACCATCCGCCTTACGGCATGTAGAAGCCAAACGGGTTGCCGCCAAAGAAATCTTCCGTGAAATTCTCGAATTCATCCATGGAGTCATCCGATCCGTTTCCCTGACCATTCTGTCCGCGGTTCTGACCCTGGTTTCCGCTCTGGTTATTCTGGTTCTGCTGGCTCGGCAGAGCTTCCTGCTGCCGTTCTCCGATCACAACCGTCAGCTCCAGATACTCGCCCTTGCGGTAGATCGTCAGCACCAGCTCATCGCCCACCTTGCCGTTCGTGATGGCGTTAGACAGCTCCTGCGTCGTGCTGATTTCCTTTCCATTCACCTTCGTGACGATATCGTCCACCTGAATGCCAGCTGCCTGTGCAGGGCTTTCTTCCATGACACTCGTGATGGCCACGCCGGCAGGGATACCGTATCTCATCATGTTCCGGGATACCACATCCACGCTCACGCCGATGTACGGCTTCACGATATAGCCTTTTTCAATGATGCTCATGATAATGTTGCGAACCGTGTTGACCGGGATCGCAAAGCCAATGTTATCGATGGAGGCAGTGCCGGAGAAACCGTTGCTGGAATACTTGGCGTTCGTGATACCGACCACTTCACCGTGCGTATTGAACAGCGCGCCGCCGGAGTTACCGGAGTTGATGGCGGCATCCGTCTGGATCAGGTTCATCATCGTACCGTTCTCCAGGGTGACGGAGCGGCCCAGGGCAGACACATAACCAACCGTCAGGGAGAAGGTCAGCTCGCCTAAAGGATTGCCGATGGCCATCACCTGATCGCCAACCGACAGACTGGAGGAGTCGCCCAGAACAACCGGCGACAGGCCCGTCGCGTCAATCTTTAACACCGCGATATCGTTGCTCTGATCATAGCCAACCAGCTTCGCGTCATACGTCGTTCCATCAAACATGGAAACCGTAATCTTGCTGGCGTCCTCAATGACATGGTAGTTGGTCAGCACATAGCCGTCCTCGGTCAGGATAAATCCGGATCCGGATGCGGCAGCCTGGGTCTGATAACCGAAATAGTTGGTCGTGATCTGCGTCGTGATACCGACCGTCGACTCAACGTTTCCTGCATAAATTTCCTTCGGCGTCATCTCGCGCGTGGTGTCTACATACGAAGTTTCCACCGCGGCGTTTAAGTTTCTGTTGGCAAAGAACAAGGTGGTGCTTCCGCTTCCTTTCCGGGCATTCGCGACAGCCACGCCGCCAACGCCGAGGATACTGCCTAAGAGTGCGAAGCACAGGGCAAACGCAACCATCTTTCTTCCGGTTTTTTTCTTCTTTCCGGGAGCTTCCGGAGCCGGCTGCTCTATCGTTTCGGAAGCCATTTCCTCTTCCATTCCCGTTCCTGTTCCCGCTTCCACGTACTCATCGTAATTTTCATATTCTTCGTTATACATTCTGATACCTTCTTTCTACATGACAGAGATGTCTAATGCTTCTTTTCTCATGTCCTTTTGCTCTTCCCTTTGGACATCCTTACGATACCATCTCTCGCTGAAAGGAAGCTGAAAAAGAAATGAAAGAATTGTAAAAGACCGGCGATCTCATGACTTGCGTCACGAAATACACCGGTCTGTTTCTGACCTGTCAATCAGCGCGATCCCGCACTGGCGGTATTTTAGCGGGATGATAACAGCTTTCATAGAGACTCTCTACATCTGCTTTCTTCACGCTTCTTCCCCGTCTGTCGGAACAAAAAACTCCGCGAACACTCTGTCACAGTTTTCACAGTAACCAGCCTTCAGGCATCGTCCCACAGGAAAACGGGCAAACACAAGAAAGGAGGGGGATGTGGTCTCCTCCATCTCCTCCTCCGGTACAAACTGCGGAACGGCGCCAGGCCTTAAACCACCCGGTCTGTACTCGCCCATCCGCAGAGCCTCGCCGCAGTAAGGGCAGCTTGCCGCCTTCATTTTTTATTCCGCCGGCTCAAAATTTTCCTTGCCTACGCCGCAATCCGGGCATACCCAATCTTCCGGGAGATCCTCAAACGCGACACCGTCATTCTCCGCCGGATCGTACACATACCCGCAGATCACACATACATACTTCATACTCTTATTACCTCCTCTGGTAAAATGATGTTGGGCCATAAGCTTTCTGGGCCCAGATGTTTCCCGGATTGCTGCTATCTCGCAATCTGGGTGCAGTCCCTTCATACGGGCTTTATCGGCTTCGAATGAATCCCATCACAAGAAGGGCGATCGCCACAATCCAGAAGAACGGGCTTGTCAGAAGCCAGATCAGAACGCGGAAAACCGCGCTGAACACAAAACTTAACAGCAGCAAAAGCAGGATGGCAGCAGCCGCACAGAACGCGATGACCATCCATTTTTTCAGATAGACGATTTTGCCGTTTATGTTGGCAGTAAACACCTCTCCGTCTGAACCAGTTTCCTCCCTATACTCCCGGTAAATCGGCCCGGTATCCGGTATTTCTTCGTACTCGTAGCTGACGGCATCGGCCGAAGTATCCCCCGACGCGGCCTCCCGGATGGAATTGGCAATCCAGGAAGGCTCCCCGAGCTCCTCTAAGACTTCTTCTTCGGTACGGCCTTTTCCGATCTCTTCTTCTATATAGGAAGCGTAATACTGAATATTTTCCTGGCGAATATCCGCAGGCGCGTCAAGCAGCGCCTCCTTCAGCCCATCCAGAAACTCATAGCGTGTCATGACTATCCCCTCACTATTTACTACAGTTCCCAACCGCTTTTAAGTGTACCATAGTCGACCGGATAAAACAATTCATAGTTTTAAAAAATTCTGCTTGACATTTCCGGTCTTCCGATGTATCATACCTTTTGTTGCAGGAAAGCAACGGGCGATAGTAGCTCAGCTGGATAGAGCACTTGGCTACGGACCAAGGTGTCGGGGGTTCGAATCCTCTCTGTCGCAGAAGAAAGCCGTGGAGATTTTTCTCCATGGCTTTTTTTTATGTAATCGCGTTCAGCTTTCATAGGCGGTGCATCAGCGACGCTAAAAAGGCAGGCAACGAACTATCCCGTTGCCTGCCTTTTTCTTTTCTTCTTTAGGCCTTCGCTCCGAAAGTGGCCCGCTTGCGCAGCTTCGAATCCAGGATTTTCTTCCGGATGCGCAGCGCCTTCGGCGTCACTTCCAAAAGTTCATCGTTTTCGATAAAGTCCATGCACTGCTCCAGGCTCATCGGCTTCACCGGGATCAGCTTCAACGCCTCGTCCGATCCGGAGGCACGTGTGTTGGACAGGTGCTTCATCTTGCAGACGTTCACTTCGATATCGCCCATCTTCGGGTTTTCTCCCACGACCATACCTGCGTATACCGGTTCGCCGGGCCCGATAAAGAGCGGGCCGCGCTCCTGCGCGTTGAACAGACCGTAGGTGATCGCCTCGCCCGTTTCAAACGCGATCAGCGAACCCTTGCCGCGGTAAGAAATATCGCCCTTGAACGGCGCATATCCATCGAAAATGGTGTTCATGACGCCATTTCCCTTGGTGTCCGTCAAAAACTCTCCGCGATATCCGATCAGGCCGCGGGACGGAATGGAAAACTCCAGACGCGTGCTGCTGCCGTGCAGCGGTGCCATGCCCTGCAGCTCGCCCTTTCGCAGGCTCAGCTTCTGAATGACGGCGCCGGAAAATTCCTCGGGAACGTCCACGTACACCAGCTCCATGGGCTCTAACTTGCGGCCCTTCTCGTCCGTTTTGTACAGAACCTCCGGCTTGCTGACCGCAAACTCATATCCCTCGCGGCGCATGTTCTCGATCAGAACGGACAGATGCAGCTCTCCGCGGCCGGAAACCTTGAAGCGGTCCATATCCTCCGTGTCCTCCACGCGAAGGCTGACGTCCGTGTTCAGCTCGCGGTAAAGGCGTGCGCGCAGATGACGGGAGGTGACGTACTTGCCCTCTCGTCCGGCAAACGGGCTGTCGTTGACCATAAAGTGCATGGCGATGGTCGGCTCGGAAATCTTCTGGAACGGAATGGCCTGCGGCTTTAAGACATCGCACAGGGTATCCCCGATGTGCAGATCCGCGATACCGGAGATGGCCACGATGGCGCCGATGTCCGCTTTCTCCACCTCGACCTTGGAAAGACCGTCAAACTCGTACAGCTTGCTGATCTTCACGCGGCGCAGCTTGTCCGGATCGTGATGGTTCACGATGGCCACTTCCTCGTTGACACGGATGGAACCGTTGTCCACCTTGCCGACGCCGATCCGGCCCACATATTCATTATAGTCGATCGTGCTGATCAGAACCTGAGCCGGTGCCTCCGGATCCCCTTCGGGTGCCGGAATGGATTCCAGGATCGTATCGAACAGAGGCTGCATATCCACGCCTTCTTCGTCCAGGCTCTTCTTCGCAAAGCCGCCCTTGGCGGAGGCAAAAACAAACGGGCAGTCCAGCTGTTCGGACGTAGCGTCCAGATCCATCAGGAGCTCTAAGACCTCGTCGATCACTTCCTGCGGACGCGCTTCCGGCCGGTCGATCTTGTTAATGCACACGATGACCGCCAGGTTCAGCTCCAGCGCCTTCTGAAGGACAAACCGCGTCTGCGGCATCGGTCCCTCAAACGCGTCTACCACCAGGATGACACCGTTTACCATCTTTAAGACACGCTCAACCTCTCCGCCGAAATCCGCATGCCCGGGGGTATCCACGATGTTAATCTTGGTTCCCTTATACATGACGGCGGTATTCTTGGAGAGAATGGTGATTCCGCGCTCACGCTCGATATCGTTCGAATCCATGACGCGCTCCTGCACCTCCTGATTCGCGCGGAACACGCCGCTCTGGCGCAGCAGCACGTCCACTAACGTCGTCTTGCCATGATCAACGTGAGCAATGATCGCGATATTTCTTACATCTTCCCGTTTTGTCTTCATCTTTTTAAGCACCTCTGTTTCGCCTATTTAACCCGTACATCATACCATCTCTTTTGCAAAAATCAAGAGAAGTTCCTGCAATTTCGGCACTTTGTGCTTTTCCAGGTTGATTTTTTGCTTCTTTTGGTGTAGAGTGGCAAGGATTATGTGTATGAGGTTAAAAGTATGAACACTTATCTGGATCTGTTTCTCACGTTCGCCCGGATCGGAGGGCTCACCTTCGGCGGCGGATACGCCATGCTGCCGATGCTGCAGAAGGAAGTGGTGGAAAGCCGCCACTGGGCCACTGAAGAAGAGCTGATGGACTACTATGCCATCGGCCAGTGCACCCCCGGCATCATCGCGGTCAACACCGCCACATTCGTCGGCCGCAAGGTCAAAGGCGATCTCGGCGGCATCTTTGCCACCCTGGGCGTGATCGCGCCGTCTCTTGTCATCATCACCGTCATCGCCGCCTTCCTGCAGAATTTTGCCGACTACGCAGTCGTAAAAGATGCCTTCGCCGGCATCCGCGTCTGTGTCTGCGTACTGATCTTTAACGCCGTTATAAAGCTGTGGAAAAAATCCGTGGTAGACAAGCCCACGCTGGTCATCTGTCTGGTGGTGCTCCTGGGGTCCGTCTTCCTGAATCTCTCCCCCATCCTGTTCGTCGTGCTGGCGGGCATCGCGGGAGCCGTGATCAAGTCGGTTCAGGCCAAGAATTCGCAGCGCACAAAATAACTTGCAAGGTGCCATGATACTCGCAGAGCATAATTCAATAGTCCTTGCTTTATAAGCTATCTAATCACAAGGAGGAACCATCATGCAACTCTTGCAGATGATGTGGGACTCTTTCAAAACCGGCCTTTTTGCCGTGGGCGGCGGCCTCGCCACCCTGCCCTTCTTACAGGACATCGGCCTTCGGACCGGCTGGTACTCAAATGAAGATCTGGCCAACATGGTGGCCGTCTCGGAATCCACCCCCGGCCCCATCGGCGT
>JAEEGL016174032.1_pt1 | contig 10430 bp, 11 predicted proteins | sample 9134231 | NCBI WGS metagenome assembly JAEEGL01 (sample SAMN16246548, study PRJNA631951) | gut metagenome | biome: gut microbiome; feature: rumen; material: fiber-attached | host: Bos | place: Iran: Karaj | collected 2018-10 | reverse complement strand
GTTTCTCTTGGGTAGTGAATGAAGAATCTACAAATCCAGTTCCCCGCGTCAGCCAAATGACAATAAGGCAGAGAAGGACGCATAGGCAAATGCCCAATCTTAGCTTGTTTTTATGTTTCATTGAGACCATTTAATACAATATATTAGTATGACAATTTGAAAGAGGTTCAAGCGTAACACATATAAAGGTTAGGCTGATACCAAGGAATCGGCTCGGCTTCTCATATATGCCCTTATTCAACTCCTGCAGGAGTGCTTGTATCCGTTCTTTCATATATTATAACTTATGCTTCTTCAACCAAATATACTTTTTTCCTTCTTCCCTATTAGAATCAAGGAAATCATTATCTTATCTACCACGTCTATTCACTTCAGAAGAGGCTCCTTCCAAAAGGTTTCACCATGATCGTCAGGGAATCCCCGTCTGGTTGTTATCTTCCATTTTGTTCTAATTTATATCTTGTTCATCATTCATTTGTTTTCTCCTTTGGTGCTGCGTTGGTTCTGGGATTCCATTCTTTCACCATATCCACCAGTCTTCCTATATCATTGCTATATTTCAGATGATAATATAAGGTATAGTCTATCCATTGGTCATCAATAAGAAAGCATTTCTCCAAAATACACATGCGAGTTCCGATGGACTGGCTTGAAAATATGAAATAGTCCTCTCCCTCTTCTAAACATATATTCATAGAATCAGAAAGATTTTCGACAGCCTCATGAATGTTCCATCCTTCGATGTTAGGTTCAACGAACATTATCAAAGAAATCTCCTTCTTATTCTCGTTGGGGTAATAGAAACGAGCTGTCCCATCTTCTGCCGTATCACATACCACGAAGAAGTCCGGATAGCAAACCTCCACATCGTAATCTGCATCTCGATACGTTTTCATTTCGGCACGTTCAATCAGATTCTTTAGATCAACCTCAGGGGAAAGAGTACTTTCTGTATCCTCTCTCTCTTCCTCTCGTTGGGAAGGACAGCTAACAGCCCATCCTAGACATAGCAGAATCAGTATGAGAAAAGCCAACTTCTTCATAGATCAAGATTATATTCTATCATGATATAATTCTTCTACTCTACACTTACATTCGAATTTCGAACCTGCACTTCCTGCTTACTGAAGTCTATAACCCAATCATGTTCAGACATGAAAGCGGTTCCTATGATGCCAGCTATAGTAAATCCAAGTTCTTCAGACAACATCTTGCCAGCAATATCATCTTCAAGCAACAGGAAACTCATATCATAGTCCATTCCATCAAAAGTCAGTTTACCTCCAACAGAGGAAACCTGCATAGGTTTTCCCTCGATTCCCCAGTGAGTCGTGCAACAGTCTATCTTATGCATACGCTGTTTAACCTGCTCATAAGCATAGCCGAACATCAAACTGTTGTTCGAGCCCGTATCCAGAAGAAAAATAGAGCCCTCCAAATCGCCTTCTTTAATCTTGATAAAAGGCATTCCCACTTTCGTTGTATCAGCATAAAAATTGATCTTATCCATGGCACTTGTTTTTATGTTTCACGCTGCAAAGATATAACACGGGTGCGAAATCAATGTTCGTGGAAGATAAAAAAAACGCAATGAGGGTTATTCCATCTGTGTGTAATCCTAACAAATCTCACTTGTAGAATAGTCTTCTTGGGAATAAAAACTTTTATCATCATACAAAACTTCAACAATATCACCACATTGTTCAGCAACACCAAGCAGTTCTCTTGAAAAATCGCTGTTAATATCTTTTATTTTAAGGTAGAGGGTATCAATTGCACGAGTAAATGCCATATAACACCAGAGTAATCCATATTTATTTTGTAATTGTTCGGGGGTGGACAGAAGAATACTATTAGAAGCTGAATATTTTTCAGCGTCCTTACTACGTCTTTTAATATCAAAGAAAGTGTCGATGTCCATACAGATAACATTCCACGATTCCATTCCTCTACAAGAATCATAAAAAATGAATCTTGTTTGGTTTTGTCCCGGCACATTAATTTTTGACTTGTCGTCAGAGAAACCCTTCCAAACATTTAGTCCGCATGGATCTATAAGTAATTCCCTATTAACATTTGATACGGAAATATCAAAGTTGTCATTTTCATCTACATTTAGTGTAGAGATGTTATTACCCGATACATATCCACGTTCTGGAAGCATCACCATAATGTTTTCATATGAAGAGCATCCATTAGCTTCACCAGACAATAAAAGCTCTGTTACAATATCTTTAGGGATAACATCACCTATATTTCTGCAATCAATTATCACACGTCCCAACCCATTTGATTCTGACATTGAGTTCATCTCAGATGCTAGGCCATAATATCTGACAAAAGCATTAATAAACTCAACTACATTCCTTTTTTGTCTATACGTTGTTCTTCCTTCTCTAGGATGGAAATAAGGTATTTGTCTTCCATTTATAACACTCCAATTTGTTTCTTCTCGATTGCGAATCAATTGATCTCTCCCACCACTAGCTACAATCAAATGTTCTGGTCCCCTCAAGGTTACAAGAATAGCTTTTTCCATTCGCAAACAATCCTGTGCTTCATCTATCATTATTGTATTAGACCACTTGGCTAGTCCCGTACTTCTATCCACTGCATCTTTGAGATATTCTTCATATGTAACTTCACCTTCTTTATTATCTAATTTTGTCATTTTTGACAATAATTCTCTCCGATCTTTGATGTTGAATTCATTGTAGAATTCTTCTGTCTTTGTTAATGCTTGATATATCATTTCAAGTGCTTTAGGATAATCCTGAATAAAAGCCTTAGAGCCAGCAGACCGGCTAAGTTGTTTTTTACGATCAATGAGATATGAGCTCTTAATAGTTTCTATGTCTTCATTTAACACATCTTGTTGCAAAAAATACTCATAAAACCGGAACACCTCAGGACGATCGGATCTTTCTGTAGGATAGTTTCCTAGTTCAGATTTATCATTTGGCCACTTTCCACAATCAGAATGAAAGTTTTTAAGATTTTCAAGCGCTATATTAACTCTGGATGTACACACTGACATAAGTTCATCTATTCTATCTTCTCCCATAATGGCAGTAACACCCAATCTCTTTCCGATTTGAAAAAAGAACTGATGTAAAGTTTTGATAGAAGAATTTGTTGATTTTACATCTGGTAAGTTACGTATACATTGATTCAAGTCGTGTACCAATAATTTGTTATAAGTCAGTAAACGCGCATGGTGTTTGTTTTTTACAATCTTATAAAAAACACGCAATAACGTCAATGTTTTCCCACTTCCAGGTTTACCTGATACAATGGTCAGCTGATGGCCTTGTTGTTCTATAATATCTTGAGTCGTTTTTATGCTCAGGTCTGTTATTTTATCGATTTTTTTCTTCGTTAGTATTCCATAATCATTTATCTCATTAGCCTTTTCAATTAATTTGTTTATCATAGACGATAATGACTCACTTTCTGACAATTTAAAATTATTGACTCCATTCTTGTTTGGCAACCGAGTTCTCTCGCAGGTGGCTTCAATAATTTGATTTAAGTATATCTTATCAGACAAAAAAACATAGTCGTCTCTATTACATGACTTACATTTTTCTGATTTGAAAGCATAAATAAAAGCACAATCATTAAACTGTGATTCTATGGTATCCTTTGCAAAATGGACAAATTCATTCCTTTCTTCGTCAAGAGCCTCTTTATAATTAAATTCAGCTTGATTTGAGATAAATGAGTCGTTGTTAATCATCTCAATACTATCATCTTCTATTTTTTTTATCCCTATAACAAGGCTATTCAAATAAATCCAGTTTCCATCTTTGTTTCTATATCGATAATAATTCCCCCTATAATATGGTATATTAATGAAGATTAGATAATCCGTTTTTCCATAGCTCGAACCAATAGCAGGGAAATCGCAAACTATACAGATTTCCGCCTCTTGAACACGGTTAAAGAGGTCTAGAAAACCCCTCTTCAGGTTTTCAACAGCTTGCCTTCTTTCTTTCTTTGTATTGACATCAAATATTGTTATTGCCATATACTGAAACTATTAATCAGATAATTGTGTCATTTGTTCAAAAAAGGGACAATCCCTAGTGTGACTCATTTTTACCTGAGAGACAGCAATATTGAGTCAAGTTAAAGATCTATTCTCGTAAATCAAATTCAATGGCAGATGACAATTTTATAAGATGCGACCTTATGTCATTTATTGAATTATACTTATATAGTTCATATAAAAATTTTTTATCACTATCTTGTGAAAAAATGACGGAACAACGATGTTCACCCTCGTTCCGAACTAGCCGCATTTTACTTAATGTAAGTTTAAATTTATCTTCAGGAAAAAGATAATTACATACAGCATTTAATTTATAAGCTATTGGAATTTGGCTTACATTTTTATCTTCCTCTTTTAGTTTATATTGAATTTTTTCCTCTTTATTATTTTCCTTCAAAAAAATCCACAAATCTTCAAAAATAGGATTTTTACTGACAAGATAATAGTTGATGATATTCTCTATCTGATAAAATGCATTAACACAAAACTCATAGAATCGTCGTTTCTCATCATGATCTGTTTTTAGTACAGCATTCTCCATTCGCAAATTATCTATTATGAGTTGGGCTCGTGTTCGTTCATCTTTCACAAAACCATACTCTAAACTTGCATTTGCTCTTATTTCTAGGACTTCTCTTATTATTTTAACATCTTTTGAAGTATTGCTACTAGCAAGAATACTATTTGCGGTAGGTCTAATGTCTAACGCCTTTCGCAATTCCATTCCAAACTCTGGTTCTTTTTCCGTGAATTTGACTATATACTGAATGGCTGTAAGATATTTTTCTTCCATAACTTAAGTATCTAGGAGTTCTTTTAAAAGAGTTATCAAAGTATCAATATCCACGTCTTTTCGTGGTGGAACATTATACTTGTTTTGTCTATGAATCAGCCAGAATGTCTTTTGGTCTGCACCTCGACATAAAGATATTGCGAGTTTTTCTTTATCTTCAATGTCCTCCTTCTTTAGTTTCGAATCAATCGATACATTTTGCTTTACACCTCCAGATTCAAAAATAGCATAAGGTTTGTTATTCTCCTTGTATAAAATATTAACAGGAGAATAAGAATTATCTTTCTCGAAATCCAAGAGCTTATGGGTTTTTATAAAAGTTGTTCCTTTAGAATTGGTGTTTTTCTCATTAATAGTCGAATTAACCAACTCTTGGAATCTTTTATGCAATTTACAATAAACTTGATCTGTTTCTCCTTTGACCATCTTCATGTAAAGCAATTTCCCTTCAATCACATTAATCAAATCTGGATTCCCCTTTTTTACATGCCCTTTATCGAACTTGTATTTGGGCAGGAACCTAGAATAGGCATCATCATAACCGTATTTTTCCCATATATGGAGAACTGTGCGAACCTCACGCATATATTTTTGGGGTACGTTTAGTTTTTCACTTATGACCACACCTGTTACTTCCTGTCTTTTTTTCGCTCCTTTCTTTTCTAAACGAGTCTTACCATCATTGATTGTAAAGCCTTGTTCTTTAATAATTCTTTTTAATTCAGTCCGGAAAGCTCCATTCTTGGCATAAACATAATGGCTGGAACTGAACGTTATATCATCAGCATAGCGAGTATATTTTACCCCAAAACGCTTTGAAAGCCCTCCAAGATAATGATCAAGCCTATCACAAACTATGTTTGTAAGAATAGGAGATGTGGGCGCCCCTTGCGGTAACACATAAACAAACTGTTTGTCAAGATCATGCGTTGCCTTTTCATCGGCATGCTCTCTTGGCATTCTCATAGCGCATAATCCTGCTATTAAATTTGCTATAGGTGCAGGAATACTGTATGGCTTTACTTGTAAACGTTTCCAGACTCTTGCCTGCTCCACACTTGGGAAGAAATCCTTTAGGTCAATATTGAAAATATAGTTTTGGCCTTTATGAACTTCTGCATTAGTTACAACAGAACGACCTTCAACAAAACCCATTGCATGTTCTGATGGGTGATAAATGGCTTTTAGTATTTCGTTCATCGCCTGGAGTAACATCATAAACGTTTGGTTATACGGTGTTGTAATCTGGCGGAAGCCTCCTGATTTCTTTTTAATCCTAAATTGGCGATAACGATGATGTGTGTGATTGGGGTTACAATAATAATTCAATTGCTTCATGGTAAATGGATGAAATTTAGAAACATCAAAGCCCATCTCACTCACCTCTTCTCTTTTAATGAGATTAAGGAGTGAAAGTAAGTCGTCTTTAGTTTGCATTTTAGATGCGATTTCTGCTATCTTATTTCTATCCATTTTTATTTATTTAAGCGGCCTTGACAACTGTCCACTGAAAATCCTTTTCTTTATGTAATGACTTTGTCATAAGACTATAACTCTAGACATTAGACTTCAGTCTATAGATAGCACTTGGGCTACAATAACACGGTAACGTACTAACTTTATCCCTGACATTCATTGATGCCAGTAGACTTCCCACAAAACGTGGGACGATTTCAAAATTCCATTTCAGTTTTCAGTATTGTCAAAGACCGCTTGTTTTTTTATTTCTGTTGTAAAGATACAAACTGATTACGAAATCAATGTTCGTATAAAAAAGAAATTTTCTTTTAAATTATTTATTAATCAATATTCCAGTATGCGTCAGGCTCCCCATCAAAGGCATCATAGATTTCCTCGTCGCTATAGCCCATCACATCTTGGGCATAGGATCCTGCATATTCACCATAGTGAGAACCATAGCTGCTATAAGAAGAATATGAATTCCTTATTCTCATGTCAGGTAAAGATGGGTTTAAATCACAGAAATAAACATCTGATGTTTCACCTGCTTTTTCAATCCTAGTTGAGTAGCGACTCTTGTCCAAGAAATTCCAGATATTATCGTAGATTAGAGGAAGGACTTCTTCACCTTTTTCATTGATTATGCCCCATTTGGCATATTTTTCAGGATGTTTAATTCTGTCATTATCGTAGAACTTTTGGATGTTTTCTTTGCCACAAATGACAATAGGATTATCCGATGTCAAGTCAATTATCATACTTTCTGCGAATCCAGCCCTTCCAAGTTCTTTGTTAGTGCGGACTCTTGCCAAGCCGGAGTCAAAACCATCAATCCAGCCATACTTACCAAAAGGAACTATAAAGTTCCCATCATTATCAATGACAGCCCACTGATATTTTTTATTTTCAACAACGTTTACGCTTCCGTAATTCACGTTCTTTATGAAATCGTTTTCTCCCATAGCTCTTTCTTTTCTGGTGCAAATTTACAACACTATCACGAAATCTACATTCGCATTTCAGAATATTTTTCATTCATCTCGTAAATTCTTTTCCTGACATCTGCTGCTACGGTACCATCTGAGCGCAGAACGAGGAGATCTTTTCCATAGGAACATAGCTCGCGGATGAGCTCAAAGTTGGGGATGCAATCCAGCGTGAAGAACATTCCTCCTTGCAGTTGAGGGTATTCCGAACGCAGCTTCTGATCTGCCTCACCTCTCTTTGGGGTATAGCTCCCATGGATGGGTTTGGTATCGACATAACCTTTCGAGGTATCGCTTACCCAACACAAGATATGCTCAATTGGACGGTCTTTGTAAAGGGTTACACCCACGATGTCCTCAAACCTTTCTGAGAGATCCTCTGTACATGCTGCATATTTCTTTTCAGGCAAAGCTTCCACATTATCTATTCTGTCGAGAGGAAAGTTGAGGATAGACATGTCGCTATCAGCTGCACCAAGCAGGAACCAACGGTCGTTATATTGTTTCAGCAGATAAGGATGGAAAACTATGGAGCGGATAGCCGCATCTGTAAATGTATGGTACGACAAACAAACAACCACTTTGTTGGAAATCATATCGAAAAGCGTGCCAAGCAAATTTGAATTCAGCAGATATGGATTGTTGCTGAAACTGATAATCTGCTTTCTGCCTTTTACTTCCAAGCTTGCCTTGAGTCTGTTGAGCCATTCGAAATGGTCAAGTCCTTTGAACTGACCGATGGTACTCAACATTTCGCGCAGAAGGTTGACTTCCTCGCGGCTAAGTTCTTCACGAAAGATCGAGAAACTGATTTTGCGATACCGGTATATGTTTTTCCCATTCTTCTTGAATATTTCAATGTCGGCACGGAATGGAGCATCCAGCAGGTCTTGAATATCGTACTCAATGGTGCGGCGCAAAACTGGTTTGAAACCATCATCCTTCAGCCTAGAGTTCACCTTCTCCACAAGGTCACTCATAGTATAATAGTGATGACGGTCAGAGAGCAGTCTGTCCAGATACTTGAGGCGTATCAATGCATTCTTGGTTTGAGGCATATCTTCTTTTTTTGCTGCAAAGGTAATAAGTCTGTGCGAAAACTATATTCGTGAACTTATTTTTCATGAAAATGAATGTTCATCGTACAAAGATAATGATATTTCTTAAAACATACAATACTGATCTCAATTCCTTTTTATAAAAAATGTATTTGGTGCTTCTGGAGTCATAGGAATCGGAGAAGTTGAGAAGGTTCTGAAGATATTATTGTTCTAGTGATATTAGCACTTAAAAAAGGAGAAAAAATAACAGTTACTATAAAGTAACAAAGAAATTTATTATCTTTGCAGAAAACAAAACGATTATGAAAAAAGTAATATATATATTAATAGCTATTCTTGTATTTGCTTGGATGGTAGACTACAACCACAGAACTGTTCAAAAACAATGGGTTACCTGGAAAATTTATGGCATGGCTGTCAGAGAGAGAGCATATGATGAAGGAAGAGTAAACGGTTGGAATGTAGAACAAACAGAAAAATATATCAACGAGCAATTAAGTCAGAAAGGTATTAAAAGGCCTAACTTCTGCTTGTATTGTTGGTATAAGAACAAAATTGACCAACAGAGATAATTATGGTAAAAAAAGTAAGAGAACGGTTAACCAAAGAAGTTGTTGTTACTCCTAAAGGTGTTTATAATCCAGGTGACCCTAATCATACGTCAGACGTATTAAATTCAGGCAAAAACTTTTGGAATGAAACCACTGGTAATTTAAAAAAGTGGTGGAATTCAGAAGGAAAATATTGGTATAATAATCCAAACGGACCACAAAAATAGGTTATTATGAAGAAGTTTTTATTAATATTCGTGACATGCTTAATCACAATAATTGTTTTTTTACAAGTGGCAGACTATATAAAGAAAAAAAGAGAACAGCAAAAATTAGATGCTATAACTATTGGTACACCTTATTATAAAATGACTCCAGAAGAGTTTGAAGCTGACTTAATGCGTGGTATTTCTGATGAGTATTATATAAAAAGTGAATCGATACTATCTCACAAAGATTCACTATATAATCAACACGTTGATTCCTTAGACTTAACACGTTGAGATGGAAAAGTTAACACGTCGATAATATAAATAAAAAGGGAGCTTTAAACTCCCTTTTCTTCTACACTTTATTAAACCTCTACTTTGCCAACCATGCTGCAAATATTACAGCCCCAATAACAAGAACCATTACACCTCAATTACTGGATTATCTTCAATCTATTGGTATAGATATACATAATAGAGAAGAAATGATTCAGTATCTCAAAGAGCATGGTAATAAAGCTATTCAGGAAGCTATAGACAATAATAATCAAAATAACTCGTTAAATATAATAGATGAGTCTATCAAAACAGGTAAGTGGAGTGATGAAGCATTAGAGGAATTAAATAATGAAGATTATGGCAAAATACTTAAACGGTTTTCACAAGAAGAACTCAGAGGAAGCAATGAGAATCTTATCCAAGCAGAAACCATTATCCAGAGAGGAGAAAGAGGCACAGACAGAAAAGATTCACAAAGCGATAGAGAAAGAGCTGAAGAACAAGAGCAGCAGTTAGAATCTTGGGCTAAAGCTAATAGTTTATGGTACAATGACTACACAGAAGCAAAAGATGGTAGTCTTGAAAGTGTAATAGAGGCTAATGGTTATCATCTTTCTGATAGATCAGGCTCTGAGTCATTGGTATTCTTTAGTGACAGTGATGATGTCATGAAAGCCATTGATGACTCTCATTATGGTAATATTAAAGGTGTTCTCGATAAATTAGTACTACATAATAGCAGTATTCCTGAAACAGCTATGGAAGTAGTTGGATTTGGAAGAGACAGGAGTGGTACCTTTAAGGTAATAGTCAAACAGAAATTCGTACAGGGAGAAAGACCTACTACTGACGATATTCTTGAGTTTATAGAGAAATTAGACCTCAAGAAAAAAGGGGCGCAGGAGGAAATGTCCGTGGATAGCCTCCATGCAGCCTAACCAAAATATCTTAGCGCAACGGAACTCATGTCCGAAAAAAGTGTTACCTTTGCACCATGGCAAAGAAACATTCATCATTTGACTACGAGACGTTGGTT
>JAEEGL016012170.1_pt1 | contig 10430 bp, 9 predicted proteins | sample 9134231 | NCBI WGS metagenome assembly JAEEGL01 (sample SAMN16246548, study PRJNA631951) | gut metagenome | biome: gut microbiome; feature: rumen; material: fiber-attached | host: Bos | place: Iran: Karaj | collected 2018-10 | reverse complement strand
GCCTTGGTGTTCCACCCGTCGAACAGGTAGCCGTACTTGACCAGGTTCCCAGTGTTGTCGCTTATGACAACCTCCTCCCCTTTGCTGATCTGTCCCTCAGGAGTATAGATTCCTGAGTCCGCCCCGTTGGCATTGTAGTTCACGGTGAAGATTTCGCTGACAGCGTTCTCACTGCCGCCGCCACCGCCGCAGCTTGTCGCAAAAATGATGATACTTGCAATTAAAAGGATTGAGATTACGGACCTGGACCTCATGGAAACCCCCATTTCATCGGTATTCTATATCAAGTCTACCCCCCCCCCGGCCAGTTTGTCAACTTTTATTTTATAATCAAGTATTTGACAACAGAAAACGCGCGTATTAAAATAATCACAGCATGAGCACAACGGTATTCTTTCTGGTTCTTCTGGCCGCGATAGCCCACGCCAGCTGGAACTTCTTATCCAAGAAAATCTCTGGCAACCTACCCATCTTCTGGCTGGGTTCCATGTGCATAAACATGGTACTGCTCCCCTTTACCATCGTGATCATCTACAGGAATGGCTTCAACTGGCACGGTGCCATACCTATCCTTATCTCGTCCTCGTTCCACTGCTGCTACTACATAACCCTGTTCAACTCCTACAAGTTCGGCGACATATCGGCGGCATACCCTATCTCCCGGGGCACCGGCGTGGCTCTGACTGCCCTTGTGGCCGTATTCGCGCTCCACGATTATGTCTCTGGCATCGGCTGGTGCGGTATCATCCTGATTGTATCAGGAATCCTTACAGTGGGCCTTTCCAACACCATGACCAAGGAGGATATAAAGAGCTGTCTCTTCGCCTTCCTATGCGGTATCACTATAGCTGGTTACTCGCTGGCAGACAGCCGGAGTGCGGGCTTCAATCATCCTGTGGTCAGCCTGAATGTGATGAGCATAACATCGCTTCTATTGGTATCTCCCATCGCCTTTCGAAAGGGTTTTGCCAAGACTGTGCGTGAGAACCTGGACCACCTTCTTTACGCCCCTATAATCGGGCTCGGATCTCTGGGAACATACCTGATAATAATGTTCGCATTCAGCCTGTCAAACCATGCAAGCTACATTGTGGCGCTGCGTGAATGCTCTGTAATTCTGGCTTCAATCCTGGGCTTTGTGGTACTGAAGGAAAAACCTACCAAGCAGAAGATAATAGGCATAATTCTTATAACCATCGGACTTGTTCTGATAAAGCTGGGCTGATGCGCAACATAAAAACCGCTGCTTTGCTGCTGTGCCTTTTACTGTTTGCCACACCTTCCCTGACCGCCGCAGAGATACCAGATCCAGTGACCACCCACTCAAACGAGGATGGCTACAACACCTACGGCTATATAAAATTCTCTGCATCGAAGAGGAAAATTGTCTCCGTATTATGGAACTTTGCCGACTACGAGAACTGGCTTCTAGACGGCCTTACCCGAGACGACCCCGAGGCCAAGAAGCTCACCTGCACTTTGAACCGCATGGAATACCTGGGCGAGGAGAATATGGTAAGGGTCTATTTCTCTCTCAATATCTGGCTGCTGAGGAACAAGGAGCACTCAGTCCTCTTCGATATTGTCCCGCTTGAGGGAGAAAACGGTGTAAAGATTGTCCTGCGCGAGGACAGCAGGAACGCCAAGATTCTGGAAAGCCTCTTCTACACCATAGCTATAAAGTTCAATGGGAAAGAGACGACTCTGGAGTATACAGGTCACTGCAAGCTGAAAGGACTGGCGGCCCGGTTCTTCACAATGAACCTATATAAGAAGAACGTTGAGTGGTACATCCGCACCTTTGCAAACAATTTCCTGAAAAAGCTTGAAGCTTAGTCCTGGCCTTTCTTTGCCAGAAGCGATTCGGCGTGTTCCAAGGAGATGGCGTCGCGCTTACCAGAGAGCATGCGGGCAATCTCGGCAGTACGCTCTTTGCCTGTGATGATATCTGCCACGGTATAAGTGCGCTCCCCCTCCACATGCTTTGACACCAGTATGTGGTTGTCGGCGTTCACTGCGATTGTGGCCAGATGTGTTATGCAGAGCACCTGCTTCTTGTCTGAAAGCTTTGAGAGATAGTGACCCAGCTGGACTGCAACCTCGCCGCCGATACCGGAATCGATCTCGTCGAACAGTATGGTGTCCACTGGATCGGTGCTTGCGAAGGCGCTCTTCACTGCCAGCATGATACGTGAGAGTTCGCCTCCCGATACCGCACTGCTGATAGGCCGTAAGGGCTCCCCTTTGTTGGGGGATATCATGAAGCTGATGGAGTCAATTCCTGTGGATGAGCATTCGGCATCCTCCACCGCGATATGGAAAACAGCCTTTGGCATTCCCAGCTGCTTGAGTATGGCCTCGATCTCTTTCTCCAGGCTCTGAGCCTCCTTTTTACGGGCTTTTGAGACTTTATGAGCGAGGGACATAACCTTCTCTTTAAGTTCGCCCTCCTGTTTGAGAAGCGCCTCTTTGCTGCCGCTGAAATCGGAGAGCTGGCTGTAGTTTTTCTTTGCCTCCTCGCCATAGGCAATGACTGCCTCGATGGTGGGGCCATACTTTTTCTTGAGACGTCTGATAAGGAAAAGCCTCTCCTGACACCGCTCAAGCTCGTCAGGATCGAAGGTGTCGCGGGCCATATATTCTTTAAGGCTCTGGGCAATATCCTCGACCTCGAAGTAGGATTCATCCAGGCGTTTGGCCAGTTCCTCCAGCTCCTGGTCTATGTGTGCCCCCTGCTCCAGTGCAAGGCGGGACTGCTTGAGGGACTGTACCGCGCTGCCGTTTCCCGACAGGAATGAGGAGGCTTCATCCACAAAATGGGACAGTTTGTCGTGACTGTTGAGTACGCGGATACGGTTATCAAGCTCTTCTTCCTCGCCAACTTTCAGGTCGGCTCGGGAAATCTCGTCCATAGCAAAGGCCAAAAGTTCAAGCTCCCGCTCCCGGTCGGATGCCGATTTCTCAAGCTCTGCTATGGTGCGTCGGCAAGATAAAAGCTCACTATACAGCCTCTTGAGCTCAGCCAGAGGATCCTCAAGGCCGGCACAGCTGTCTAAAAGGCGCATCTGGCTGACTGGATTAACCAGCGTGTACTGCTCGTGCTGCCCGTGGATATCCAGCATAAGGGAGGCAAACTCCTGAAGCTCGTCCCGTGTCACGCTGCTCTTCTGGATGGTTATGGTACCCCGGCCGTTCTTGCGCAGGGTACGCCGCACCAGTACAGAGCCGTCGTCGTCGGCAATGCCGTGCTCACCAAGCCAGGCCAAGACATCGGGATTCTGGGTGTAGAAGCTTCCGGTTATCTGGCACTCATCTGTGCCTGTGCGGACCATCTTGGCATCGCCCTTGCAGCCGCAGAGCATGGCTACAGAGGAGGCAATAATGGATTTACCGGCACCTGTCTCACCGGAAAGTATGTTGAGCCCCTCGGTGAAGCTGATGGTGCATTCATCCACCAGCGCAAAGTTCCGGAGAGCTATGGAATCAATCATCAGTCAGCTCCATGGAGACTCATCCGCTCCCTGAACTTGAAGAAGAACCGCTTGTCGCTGCCCGGCAGGGTGATTACCCGGACACTGCACATGCTTTTCTCGAACACTATCTTGTCGGTGTTCTTGATGGCAAAGGAGGTCTGTCCGTCCAGCACCAGGATTATATTGCTGTTCCTGCTGCCCAGGGATACGGTGATCTTCTTCTCCGGCGACACCACGATAGGCCGCACTATGAAGGAGTATGGACATATAGGAGTAAGGATGATGGTATCCATATCAGGGTATACGATAGGACCGCCTGCGGCTGATGAATAGGCTGTGGAACCGGTGGTTGTGGATACTATGAGGCCGTCGGCCATGTAGCGGCCAAGGTTCTCATCATCAACATCGACAGAAAGGCGCACTGTACGTGTGTCGGGGCAGTTGATTACACCCTCGTTCAGGACAAGGCCATGAGCCACAGTCTCGCCTCCCCTGATAACAGAGACATCCAGCATTGTGTGCTTGCGCACCGCATAATCGCCGTTGACAAAGCTTCCAAGGGCAGCTTTCCACTGGTCCTTCTCCACCTCAATCATAAAGCCGATGGTGCCGAAGTTGATGGCCAGTATTGGGATATCGTAAGGGGCTGCCTTCCTTGCAGAGGCAAGAACTGCGCCGTCACCCCCCAAAGTGATGATCAGGCAGTACTGGATACCCACCCTGTACTGATCCAGCTGGCTGTTGCGGATAATGGTGACAGAATAGCCCCGCTCCATCAGGTACTTCTCCATATCGATGGCGATGCGGCCTGAGCCTTCTTTGTTATAATTGCAAACTATAAGAACTTTTTTCAAATTGTTTTCCATAGCACCTGTCATTATTTTTTCCCTAATATGGTGAAGTTGTCAACATCTGTGCTGAAACATATACCGCTTCCGGGAGTGGCGAAGCAGTCCATAGCCTTTATGGCATCCATGATGGCAGCCGATTTCTCCTTCTCTGCTATAATCAGGAGAATCTCCTTCTCGGGAACTATGGTTATGCCGAAGAACTTCACATCCTCCTGCTTCCCTGTGCCACGGGCATTCATCACAGTACCTCCGTGGGCACCTGCGTTCCTTGCCGCAGCCATAACATCATCTGCAAAGCCTGAATTGACGATTACCGCAATCATCTCATGAGTGTGTCTGTCCATAGTATGTTCTCCTGTATTGAATATTTCCATCCTGTTTGAAGCCGCCATATATTTCATGATAGTGCCCACCTCGGTCACGGCGGCAAAGCCCGACAGCTTCTTATCTTCCAGGGCAGCCTTTTTCATTGCGTCAAGGATAGAATTTAGTACCATATCACCTGTGACGATGAGGACCACATCCTGGTCGCTCTCCCCTATGCCTAGTAGCTGCAGAAGAGCGTTGTCAGAGATGGAGCGGCACGGGATGATAGTGCCACCCCAGGCCCCAGCCCCCTTTGCGGCTTTAACCAAATCCTCGCCGGAATTACGCCCCACCAGGGCAAAGATAAGCTTATTTTCCATACTGCTTCTCCTTCATGCTGAACACAAGGCCCAGAATCTGAATAGTTATGAGAGGTGTCATGGCCACAAGAGCTATGACTCCAAAGGCATCCAGCACCGGATTTCCTCCGGAAGCCTTGGACGCCCCCAGCATAAATGACAATATAAAAGTTGAGGTCATTGGTCCCGATGCCACACCGCCCGAGTCAAAGGCAATGGCTGTGAAGAGCTTGGGGGTGAAGAATGTCAGGATCATTGCCAAGGCATAGCCCGGGATTATGAAGTACCATAGGCTTGCCCCCGAGAGCACCCGAAACATGGAAAGGCCTATTGAGATAGCAACTCCCATAGAAAGGGAGATCATCATGAACCGTTTGCGGATATGACCTCCGGAGATCTCCTCTATCTGACCGTTCAGAACCCAGACTGCCGGCTCAGCGCACACGACCACAGCACCAAGCAACAGCCCTATGGGCACAAGGATCCAGTTGCAGGAAAGGCCGCCGATTTCAGCGCCTATAATGCTTCCTACAGGCATAAAGCCCCCCTGCACCCCTGTCATAAAAAGGACCAGCCCCACAAAAGTGTAGATGAGTCCCAATATCATCCTGCGCACCTGGAACGGCGGCATGTGGATCAAAGTATACTGGAATATGATGAACATTGCGGCCATAGGCAGCAGCGACGACAGCATCTCTTTGGCCACCTCGGGCATTGCCGAGAGGAAGCCGGTGTACTCCACATGGGAGCCCGAGGCTGCGGCCGAGCCTGATGAACCGATAAAGATACCCAGAAGCAACACCGAGAGGATAGGTCCTATGGATGCTATTCCAGTAAGGCCGAAACTGGAGTCCCGATTGGCGGCACCTCCCTTGGAGGATGCAACGCCCACACCCAGGGCTATGATAAAGGGCACAGTCATAGGCCCGGTGGTAGCTCCCCCGGCGTCAAAGCCGATGGCCAGGAAGCTGGGGTCGGCAAGCCAGGCGCAGACAAAGACAATGCCGTAGAAAATAATCAGAAGCCAGCGGTATGAGATATTGAACACATTACGTAGAAGGCCCAGTACCACGAACAAGCCCACACCGGAAGCTATCATAAGGATAAACGGAATCTTGGAGACTGCCGGGTTCACCCCCGCCACCTGGGTTGCCAGTACCTGGACATCGGGCTCGGCCACAGTTATCAAGAAGCCTATGGCAAAGGCGGCACCCACCAGCAGGGCGAGATTGCGCTTTGCGGTAAGGGCGGCCCCCGCCTTCTGCCCTATGGGGCTTATGCCCAGGTCGGCACCCACCTGGAACAGGGTAAAACCGATAATGACAAGAAAAGCCCCCACCAGGAACCGCACCAAGGTGGCTGAACCCACCGGCGCTATAGTAAAGTTGAGAAGAAGCACTATGACAACAATAGGCACAACTGAGATACAGGTCTCTTTCAGCTTTACTACTATGTTCATACGGCGCTATCAGATTGTCTTAATAAAGATACGGCTGTTCCTTGAATAATTGTATGCAGTCCTCTTTTTCTCGGGCAGGTCGGAGACCACACCCTCCTCGAAGCCCATGCCAAGGAACCAGTCTGCGGTGCGGGTGGTAAGGACAAACACCTTCTTAAGGCCCATCTTCTTGGCCCGCTCGCACAGGAACTCGATCATCTTGGGGCCTACGCCCAGGTGGGAATAGCTGGAATCCACCGCAACAGCAGCAATCTCGCCCACTCCCTCGGGGTATATATGGAGGGCGCAGGAAGCATGTACCGCTCCGTCTATCTCGAACACGATGTAGTCGTTCAGCGCCTCCTCTATCATCTCCTCGGTCCGGGGCAGAAGTATGTTCTTGTCCACGAAAGGCTTCATGACACGGAGCACCTCGCCCACCTCGTCGTAGCGCATGGAGCGAATGCCGCTGTACTGGTTCGAGTAGACCATGGTGCCGGAACCCAGGTTCGAGAACACCTCCCGCAGCAGCACCCCATCGCTTAAGCCGTCCAGAATATGGACGCGGGAGACACCGGCCGCGCACGCACGGCGTGCCTTGTCCAGCAGGTCCAAGCCCGGCTTGCCGTCGTTGTCCTTAAGGAACTGCTGGACATCAAGCAAGCTCAGGTTGCTTATGCGGCCGGTGGTGGATACCACGGTGCCCTTGGGCAGCGCAAAGTCGGCTGCCATAAATGCGGGCCGGGATGTGACAAAGAAGAGCTTGTCAGCTCCCAGCCTTGATGCTGTCACCACGGCCAGGTCGTCGGAGAGAAGGTTGTAGGGCTTACCTATGGAACTCCACCCAACGCATGGAAGAATAGGAATAAAGCCGTCGTCCAGGATCTTGAGCAGCTCCTTGGTAAGAACCCGCTCTGCATAGCCGGTGTGCTGGTAGTCGGTGCCATCCACCACTCCGACGCCCCGGGCCCGCACCCAGTTGCCGATGACGGCTGGGCACTCGTATCCAGAAAGGCTGGTCATTATCCGGTTTGCCACATCAAAGGCAGCCATCTCCACGAATGGAATGGCATCCTGCCCTGTTATGCGCAGGCCGTCCCGCCACTCATTCTTTATGCTGTAGTCAGAGAGCACCTCGTCGATGCGCTCTTTGGCCCCGGGCACCAGCACAATGCGGATCCCGGCCTCGCGGAGCTTGACCACATCCCGTATAAGAAGCGGGAACTGAGGATTGTCTATGATGTCGCAGTCAATCTTTATGACAAAGCACTTGCCCTTGAACTGATGCAGGTAGTGGAACACCTCGCGGATAGTCTGGACCTGGAGCTGTCCCTGGTTTAATTCATTATTGTCCATAACTTTATCTTATAATGATTTATATATAATTGCAATAGAAAAAGCGCATTTTAATGCCATCCTTGTTTTAAAGCCCATTTTGAATAAATCTGTGCTTTTATTTAAGTTTGTTTTAAAAAGTACTTGATTTTCTTAGATTTTCAAAATATAATCCAAGTATGATTGGAAGAATTCAATACCTGAAAGAGCTTGCTCGGTACACGGACAAGCATGTTATCAAGGTGGTTACCGGCATCCGCGGATGCGGTAAATCAGTGATTCTGGAGCTGTTCCAGAAGGTGCTTCTGCAGAAGGGAATACCCGAGAACCGCATCATCTTTGTCCATCTGGACGAGAGCGCCTATGCCAAGCTTCTGGATGCAAAAAGCCTGGAGAATTATATAGTAGAAAAGCTCCAGGACGGGGTCATGAACTACATCTTCATCGACGATGCCTACAAGTGCTCAGGCTTCCAGAAGGTGCTCGCTACCCTCCTGGCAAAGGGCAATACCGATATCTACATCGCAGGCTCAAACTGGACTGCCATTACCCAGGACCTTGCCGAGTACCAGCTTATTCCTGTGCTTCCTTTTTCTTTCGCAGAATACATGGAAGCCCAGAAACAGAGCATGATCAAGGCTGTGGCAGACCAGACTCCGGAGCAGCATTTCATGGACTTTGCACGCTACGGCAACATCCCATTCACACTGCAGCTTTTCAAGAACTCAAGAAACATCAACCAGTATCTGCTGGGACTCTACAACACCATCATCGTGCAGGATATCGCCTCAATCCACCCTATCAAGGAGATCAAGGTGCTGGATGCGGCCATGAGCTATATGCTTACCCACTCTGGACTATCCTGCTCCTCCAAGAAGCTGGCTGATACCCTGACAGAGATGGGCTTCAAGACAACCCAGCCTACTGCCGAGAACTACCTGCAGTTCATGGAGGAATGCGGCCTTATCTACCGCGTGGGGCGCTACGATATTAAGGAGCGTGAGAACCTCAAGAGCCTGCCTACCTTCTTCGTGGCAGACATGGGCATGAGCAATATGCTCACCAAGAAGCCTGAGATGAATCCTATCCTCCGTAACCTTGTGTTCCTGGAACTGAAGCGGCAGCAGTACGACATCTGCGTGGGCAAGGTTGGCAACAACACCATCGATTTCGTGGCATCCAAGGGTGGCCAGACCTTCTACATCCAGGTGGAGGCTTTCGTAAAGGAAGAGAAAGTGCTTAACCGCAGGCTGCGCCCATTCAGACAGATACGGGACTTCTACCCGAGAGTGCTTATATCTCTGGACAAGACAACCGGCACATCAGAGTCTGGAATACGGTTCTGCAATGCGCTGGATTTCCTTCAGAACGGACAGCTGTAGGATAAAATGCGGAAACTGCTCTCTGCCGGCCTGCTGACCCTGCTCCTCTGCTCTCTTTTCTCCTGCGCCACCTACGAGAACACCAAACAGAGCTTCTCCAAGGTGTGTTCCCGGGATATAGCGGCAATAGGAATAAAGGACACCTACGAGCTTGAGCAGTTTTTTCTGGCCCAGAATCCCAAGGCCGACAAGGCCAAGGTACGGCGTCTGGCCGGATACTACGTGACAGAGGGACGGTTTGAGGGGATAAATTCGGATGTGGCTTTCGTGCAGATGTGCCTTGAGACCGGGTTCCTCCGCTTCGGCGGACTGGTTAAGCCCTGGTTCAACAACTTCTGCGGGCTGGGAGCCATGAACAAGGCCAACCCGGGCGAGAAATTCCCGTCCGAGGCCATCGGGGTGCGGGCCCATATACAGCACCTGCATGCTTTTGCCACCAAGGACAAGAAGCTGCGGAACAAACTGGTGGATCCCCGCTACAAGTATGTGCAGCCCAGAGGCAAGGCTCCCACTATATGGAAGCTTGCTGGGACCTGGGCCATGGATAAGAGTTACGGAAACAAACTTGATGCTCTGTTGAAGGAGCTCGAAAAATATTAAAGGGAGAAAAAAGTGAACGGATTAGATGCTTTTTTAAATGCGATTGATGATGTGGTATGGGGAATTCCTACCATTGTCCTGATTCTGGCAACCGGTCTTCTTATGACCATCGCTTGCCGCGGAATCCAGTTTACCAAGAGCAAGCTGGCCTTTAAGTCTATCTTCAAGAAGAATGAAGAGAACGGCTATGGAGAGCTTACCGGTTTTGCGGCTCTGTGTACTGCTCTTTCGGCAACAATCGGAACCGGTAACATCGTAGGTGTTGCAACCGCCATTGCAGCAGGCGGCCCTGGTGCCCTCTTCTGGATGTGGTTTGCAGCTATCCTGGGTACAGCAACCAAGTATGCAGAGTGTATGCTGGCAATCAAGTACCGCGAGGTTGACCCCAAGGACGGACATGTTCTCGGCGGACCATTCTATACAATAGAGAAAGGTATGGGAGCAAAATGGAAGTGGCTGGCAGTCCTGTTTGCAGTTTTCGGTGCAATGGCCGGAATGATGGGTATCGGTACCATGACTCAGATCAACGGTATCACCTCTGCCATCAACAATGTATTCGACCCCCAGAATGCCCATATTGCTTTTGAGTTCGCAGGCACATCATATTCATGGGCAACTGTTATCGGTGGCCTCTTTGTTACATTCTTCGCCGGCCTGGTAATCATCGGTGGCCTCAAGAGAATCTC
>JAEEGL015149614.1_pt1 | contig 10430 bp, 12 predicted proteins | sample 9134231 | NCBI WGS metagenome assembly JAEEGL01 (sample SAMN16246548, study PRJNA631951) | gut metagenome | biome: gut microbiome; feature: rumen; material: fiber-attached | host: Bos | place: Iran: Karaj | collected 2018-10 | reverse complement strand
TCCTCAGATATAATATATGAATTTGTAAAAAATGATCCAGTTGTTTTAACCTCTATCAAAATATCACCTATTTCACATAAACTATAATAATGCCCTTATTGGCATTTTTCTTATCATCATCAGTTAGATATTCTCTTCCTTTAAAGCTATGATAAATTGGATTAAATATATCTATATTATTTCCTTCAATATAATCCTTTATTTTATTCTGAGCCTTATATTCAGTAAGGACCTCTATAATATATGTTCTTATTATATGAGTTGAACCACTTTTCTCACCCTTACCTACTATTAAAGAGAGTAAATGCTCTTTACTTTTTCTAATATGATCTAGTGCTCTATCTAAATTATATAAGGCATCATTTCTATTTTGATTATAATTATGAAGATCAACTGTATACATAAACGCCATCCCTAAATAATTCGTATATAAAGCCCTTATTGGATACACCTATTATTTTCATATCAGATGTACCAATAGGTAAATCTATATGATAATTAGAATAATTAAGCTTTTTTTGTTCACTCTTTTTTATTCCCATTTTAAATGAATTACCTATTGCGATATGAGTTGCTAAGTTTTCATCTAACAAAGTTGAATAAAATATACTATCCTTAAAATTAGCTATACCAATTTCACCAACATAATTCATTGATTCGTCTAAATTTAAAGCGCTATCTAATCCCATTTGAGATACTACCTTTCCATCAACAAATTCTAAGCTAAATTTAGGTATAACTCTATCTTTAATAAATATTGGCTTACTTCCAACTAGCTTGCCATTTACACCAAGCTTATATGGTGATGTAAATATTTCTAAGGATGGAATATTTGCCTTAAATTCAATATTCTTTTTAGATTTTAATATTCCAGTATTAAATTTAAAATCCTTAGTTAATTCTAAGCTAAGATTAGTACCTAGGCCTGTAGTTATATTTAAATACTTTAAATTTAATCTATTTAGCTTTTCTACCTCATACTTTAAAGTATTTTCCATTCTAGATATTTCTATAATTTTTTCTAATAATTCAGATTGGGTAATACCAAGCATTGTTGCCCATTTTAAATTAGGAACTGAAACCATTGTTCTTTGAGATATATTATTATGGAAGTATTCCTTTAATTCTTCTGTTTGACTTTCAATATAATATTTATCTCGTGATAAAGTAAAAGGAGATGTAATTGTAATTCTTACAAACTCCTTTTTCATTAGTCCTAAATAAAAATCATCAGTGATGTGAGGATTATCCTCTCTTTTAGTATTTGTAATAGTTATATATACATCATGTGTATATGGTAATATTACCTTTAATAAAATATTTGCGAAGCTCTCACATTCAAATGGTGTTACTATTTCAACTACTTGATTCTTTTTTAAATTAATAGATTCGATTATATAATTTGCATAATCTGTATATAAATTATTCAATTTTAAATCTTTCTTTTACGTAAGTAACTATAACATTTACACAATTCTCAACACCAAGCTTTGAATTAATACATAAATCATAGTTTGAAGCCTTACCCCAATCCATATCTGTATAAAAGTTATAGTATGTTTTTCTTTTCTTATCACGCTTAGTTATAACAGACGATGCCTTTTCTATTTTTACACCATAGAATTCAACAGCTCTTTTAATCTTTTCTTCCATTGGTGCACAAATAAAAATATTACATACGTTTTCCATATCTCTTAAGACATAATCAGCACATCTTCCTACAATTACACAAGACTTTTCACTTGCGATTTTTTTAATTGCCTCAAATTGTGCTAAAAATACCTTTTGAGAAAGACTCATATCATAACTATACATTCCCGCAGCTGAAAAGAATCCATCTGTCTTTTCATCAAATGTTTCAAAAACCTTTGGTGAAATACCAGAGTCCTTGCATGCCTCATAAATTAGTTCATTATCATAAAAATCAATGCCTAATTTTTCCGCAACCATTCTTCCAATAAATCTACCGCCAGATCCATATTCACGACCTATTGTTATTACGTATTTCATATTATCATCGTCCTTCCGTGTTATTAATTATACCAAATAATAATTTTTAAAGCAAATTAGAATAATAAAAATGCCAGTAAACTATTAGTCTACTAGCATTTATTAATTAACTATTTTTCTTATAGATATAATATAATCCCTTTAATAACAAATCTGGATCATATGTTATTTCATGCTTTGAATAAGGAATAACTAGCTTAGCTAAGCCTCCAGTTGCAATAACCTTAACATCACCAATTTCTTCCTTTATTCTATCAATTAATCCATCAATCATTGATGCATTACCATAAATGATTCCTGAATTCATACAATCAATTGTATTTTTACCAATTAGATTTCTTGGCTTTTCTAAAGATATTGGTGGAAGCTGAGATGCATGAGATGATAATGAATCAAGTGATGTCTTAATTCCTGGAATAATCATACCACCAATATGGTTATTATTCTTATCAACAACTGAGATAGTTGTTGCTGTACCCATATCGATAATAATTGCAGGTGTTTCATATTCTTCTATTAAGCATACTGCATCACATACTCTATCAGCACCTAAAGATTTTGGATTGTCGATTTTAATATTAAGTCCAGTCTTTAAGCCTGGTCCAATAATAAATGGCTTTTTAGATAATAGTTTTTCCATAGCTATTTCAAGCTCATTTGTTAATTCAGGTACAACTGAAGATAAAATTGAACCCTCAAGCTTATTTATATCAATTGAATAAATTGATAGCATCAATTTTAATTGAATTAAAAAATCAACTGATGTTTTATTTCTATCTGTAGCTACTCTACCAGATGCTATAATATTTGTTTTTTCTAAAAATCCAACTACTATATTTGTATTTCCTATATCAACAGCAAGTATCATATTATAGCTCCTTTATCTCATCTAAAATTAATTTAGCTAAATTCTCTTTTGTATCAAGTGAAAGTAATTTATTACCATCACGTTTAATTAATGTGATTTCATTTGTGTCAGACTTAAAGCCTGTTTTTTCACCATTAATTGAGTTAGCACAAATCATATCAGCATTCTTCTTATTAAGCTTTAATGTAGAATTTTCAATTAAATCCTTTGTCTCCATACTAAAGCCAATAAGCTTTTGATTATCCTTCTTATTCTCACCAAGATATTTTAGGATATCTTGTGTTCTAGAAAGTTCAATTGTCATATCATTATCATTTTTCTTAATCTTATCATTTGAATAAGATTTTGGAGTGTAATCAGCAATAGCGGCAGACATAATGATATAATCTTGATTCTTATAATTATCCTTTACAGCCTCAAACATATCTAAAGCTGATTTAACATTAATTACATTAATTCCGTTTATTGCCTTAACATTAACATCACCTGAAATTAATGTGACATTAGCACCTCTTAAATAGGCATTATTCGCAATTGCATATCCCATTTTTCCAGATGAATGATTAGTAATATATCTTACTGGATCAATTGCCTCTTTTGTAGGACCTGCAGTAATTAAAACGTTCTTTCCTTCTAAGTCATGAGGAAATGCAATTTCAGCTAAGATTGAATCAATTAATACATCATCAGATGGAAGTCTTCCTTCGCCTAGATCTCCACATGCAAGAAAGCCTGATTCTGGTTTAATGATTTTAAATCCATATCCTTCTAGCTTCTTTAAATTATCCTTTAAAATAGGATTTTGATACATATTTGTATTCATCGCTGGGGCTACAAGCTTTGGGGCTTTACATGCAAATATTGTAGTTGTAAGCATATCATCACAAATACCATTTGCCATTTTACCGATGACATTCGCTGTAGCTGGTGCGACTAAAAATAAATCACACTTTTTAGCTAAAGATACATGCTCAACATTAAATTCAAAGTCTCTATCAAATGTATCAGTAATACATTTATTCTTAGTTAAAGTTTCAAATGTAATTGGATTTATAAAATTACAAGCATTCTTTGTCATAATTACATGTACATCTGCATGTAATTTAACAAGTTTTGATGCGATATTAGCCATCTTATAGGCTGATATTCCACCAGATACTCCAAGTACTACTGTTTTTCCCTTTAGCATAGAAATCACTCCTTTTTATTGATCAGATAATCTACCGTATTTTTCGTAATTTGACTTTCTTACTATCTTATTCTCATCATCAACAAATAATACTTGAGGGTGATGATTTTTAGCTTCCTCTTGGTTCATATTAGCATAAGCCATAATAATAACCTTATCACCAACATTTGAGCATAAAGCTGCGGCACCATTTAGGCAAATAATACCTGAATTAGGCTCACCCTTTATTGTATATGTTTCAAATCTTGAACCATTATTAATATCTACTACTTGTACCTTTTCATATTCATAGATACCTGATTCTTCAAGTAGTTTCTCATCAATTGTAATTGAACCAACATAATCAATATTAGCCTCAGTTACAGTTGCTCTATGAATTTTTGATTTTAACATTACGATATCCATAATTAATCCTCAACCTTAATAATAAAATTATCAATTAATCTAGTCTTACCAATATATACAGCTATAGCAACTAGTACTTCACCCTTAATAGTATCAATATATTGAATATTCTCATTATCAACTACTGATACATAATCAACCTTCGCAAGCTTTTCAGTATTTAATGAATCAGTAATACATTTAATTACCTTATTTGCATCTCTTTCGCCAGCTAGAATTAAATCCTTACCCTTAGCTAAAGACTTAGATAAGATAAGTGCAGCCTTTCTTTCTTCAGGATTTAAATAAGTATTTCTAGATGATTTAGCTAAGCCATCATCTTCTCTAATTATTGGACAACCAATAATTTCAATATCAAAATTTAAATCTCTTACGAAACGTTTAACAACAGCTAATTGTTGAGCATCCTTTTGACCAAAGTATGCTCTATCAGGAGTAATAATATTAAAGAATTTAGATAATACAGTACATACTCCACCAAAATGAACTGGACGCTTAGCACCACAAAGGTTTTCAGATACTTCTTTTGTATTAACTAAAGTTGTAAAGTGAGATGGATACATTTCACTAACCTCAGGATAGAATATTAAATCAGCACCAGCATCTGATACTAATTTCTTATCACGTTCGATATCTCTTGGGTATGATTCTAAATCCTCTGTTGGTCCGAATTGAATTGGATTTACGAAAATTGAAACAATAGTCTTATCATTCTCAGATACTGACTTTAAGATTAAAGACTTATGTCCTTCATGTAGGTAACCCATAGTAGGAACATATCCTACCTTATAGCCTTTACTCTTCCATTCCTTAACTATCTTTCTTACTTCATTTATTGTTCTAACTAATTCCATGTTATCTATTCTCCTCAAATTCCTTTATTGCACTTTCAAATTCTTCTTCATTAATTAAATATGTATGAGCCTTCTCAGGATAAGATAGGTTTTCAACCTCTTCCTTATACTTCTTAAATGCTTCAACTTCTACATCATGTAAATTTGCATATCTTTTTACAAATTTAGCAGGCTTATTATCAGAATATCCTGTCATATCTTGCCATACTAATACTTGGCAGTCGCAAGCATTTGATGCACCAATACCAATTGTTGATACATTTAAAATACTTGTAATATATCTTGCAAGCTTTTCAGGTACACATTCTAATGTAATTGCAAATACACCAGCTTCCTCTAAAGCTATACAATCCTTAATTAATTCTAATGCTTGATTCTTACTCTTACCTTGAACCTTATATCCACCAAATTGATTAACTGATTGTGGAGTTAAGCCAAGATGACCTACAACTGGAATTCCAGCATCAACTATAGCCTTGATTTGAGGTAAGAATTTTCTTCCTCCCTCAAGCTTAATTGCTTGACATCCAGTTTCTTTAATAATACGTCCAGCATTAGAAACTGCATCATATACGGATGTTTGATATGACATAAATGGCATATCAACTACAACAAATGCATTCTCAACACCTCTTACAACAGCCGCACCATGATGAATCATATCATCAACTGTAACCTTAAGTGTATCCTTATATCCAAGCATAACCATGCCAAGTGAATCACCAACTAGTATTGAATCAATACCAGCCTCATCAATATTCTTAGCAGTCATATAATCATATGCAGTAAGCATAGTCATTTTCTTTTTATTTTTGTTTTCTTTAAATGTATTAACAGTTACCATCATTATCCTCCAAAAGCTTAATTAATTTCTCATAATCATTATTCTTCTTATTCTTAGCCATATTTATTAGAATATAGCTTAAATAAATATAAATCTTTTTATCTTTATCAATTACATTTTCTAAATGAGCCTTAATTGTATCATAATCATTTCTTACAACAGGACCAGTAAGTGCATCAACAGGACCTTTATTTAAGATATTATTAATATTATTTTCAATTAATGGATTAAATATGCTTAAATCATCAATTCCAATTGATTTAAAAATATCTAAACCTTCATTAATAAGTCCACATACTAAGTTAGATATAAATACACATCCTAAGTGATATTTAGCCTTTTCATTTCTATCTATCACTTTTACATGATCAGGAAATAAAGCTTTAATATCATCAGTATATTTTTCATTTCCTTCTAATGTGAAATATACCTTATCTAAATTCTTATACGATTCATATTTAGAATTAAATGCATAAATAGGATGTAATGAATAACAATAATTATTATCATTTAATTCATTAAATTCTAAGGATGATTTAGATCCTGATGTATGAATTAGAATCTTATTATTAACTTTTAGCTTAATCAGTTCATTTACTACGTTTTTGATTTCATCATCATTAACAGTTAAAAAAAGAGCATCACAATCATAAATTAAATCAACTAATTTACTGTAACACTCAACATAACTAAAAGATGATAATTCCATCGCATCCTTAATATCCTTTGAATATATACCTACTACATTATGGTATTTATCATTAAGATACTTAGATAAGGAAAACGCAACAAATCCAGCACCAATAAATCCAATTCTCATATTCTTCTCCTAATATAATTTATTTCTAATATCATTTAGTTCTTCATTTTGGATTTAATATTAATTTTTTAGTCATTAGTTAAGTTTTACCCAAAGTAAATACTATCTAATCTTTTTACGCGACTATTATATACCTTTTATTTTAAAAATAAAAGTATTTTTTAAAAAAGAAAAAAGTAGACTATAAACAAGTCTACTCTGCTTTTATAGTACGATGATTATTTAAGAATTCATTTATTTCTTGTGTAGCTTTCTTAGCATCAACAAGATTATATACTTTTAAATCTTGTCCTCTTTCATTTGTAAGAACTAATGTATGTCCTTCACAATGAGCACTTCTAATGAAATTCAAATTACCATTAATTGCCATTGGCTTTGAACCTTTAACAGTAATTACATATCCATCAAAGCCTTTTTCATCAAACTTTAAGAATTGTTTCTTAAACTTGAAATATCTATATAAAAAGAATCCAGCCACAGCAAATTCAATTACATCTGTAGCAATTATATAATAGCTTTTTATTACTATTGCTGCTATAGTTATAGCTACCGCAATTACACCAAATATTATTGCTAAAACAACATTGATATTATAGTTCTTTTTAAATTCAAAATTAATCATGTTAAATCCTCCACAAACATTTTTATTCTATCAAAATTGTTTTGCACTTGCAACAAATATTTAACCTTTTTTTATATAAAAAAGAAAAGCTGTTAAGATTATTCTTAACAGTTTTCTTCAATCAAAAACTTTGATCTTAATATTCTTTTTATCATGCAATATCCATCAGAATGATAATAATCTATATTATATTTAACATAATTATTAGTTCATAAAAATATAGATACATAATATTTTAGGCAAAAAAACTCCTAAGAATATATCTTAAGAGTTCTATTAATTATTACATTTCTACGTTCATATCGTTAGTTGCTTTAGTATATTCACTACTAAAGTCACCTAATGATTGTAAACTATCTAGGTTTTGTCTAAAGCTCATCCAATAGTTATCATTATAGTATCTTGTTATACTTGCAATTCTTTCTTGATTTGAAGTACTTACATTATATAATTTATTATTCTTATATATTTGATGAATATTAGGATTCTCCTCAAGCTCATTATCAGAATGAACTCCCTCTACTCCTCTATCATATACCTCTGGTAAATAGATATCGAATGCGATAAGGTTATTATTTGAAAAATCATAATCTATTTCTAGATTAATATAAAATAAGCTATTTGTTGAGTAAGCTGTAAAGAAGCTTTTACCATAAATCTCAGCTGCTATTTTATTGTTTTCCTTATCCATCTTAGCTTTAAAATACATTTCATTATATTGGATAATATCATTTCCTTCCTTATAATGAGCAGTAAAGTAATGAGTGTTTTCGTCTACAGGATAATTACTATTCTTATATAATAATTCCATAAAATAAACGAATGTCTTAGTTCCAAGGATATTATGTGTATCATTTTCTTCTACCAAGTCCTCATCAGTAATAGTATATGATGTTAGTTGAACACCACTTTCTACCTTTAATGCATCATTAACTTGAGATAATGCATCAACATATATTCCTCTATCACCGGTTAATGTATTACTACAGCTACATAGTAAGAAAACCATAAATGATAATGCTATTAATAATTTCTTCATTTTTCTACCTCTTTCTTTCAATCAATTATATCATAAATGTTTAAAAATAAATATATATGTGCTATAATATAAAGAAACATAGACTATTTAAAATTTAAAAGAAAGGATTGTATTTTTTAATACATATGGGTACTCTATATGGACAATACATCAACCTTATTTTATGAAATACTTAGAAAAGCAAGTACTAATCCTGATAAAAATTTAATAAATAAATTAAATGATACAGAATACAAGAAAGATTTTTTAGAAGCACTTTCTGTTATTAATGATTTAGGCTATGATTTAATTGATTCTTCTTCAACTGATGACACTAATAATAAAATATCAAGAGCCCTAATAAGTGGATTCATTGGTATTTATTATGTAAATATAGTTACAGGAAGCTATTTAGGCTATACTCCATCTTGTACATATAAAGCACTTAAGATTGAAGAAAGTGGAACTGATTTCTTTAGTGATACACTTAAAAATATTGAAAGAGTCATATACTCAGCCGATAGAGAGTATATGAGGAAAAACTTCACTAAAGAAAACATAAATAAAGAGCTATCTAAAAATAAAATATTCAGTTTAGTTTATAGACTACTTATAGAAAATGAGCCAGTATATGTTATGCTTAAGGTATTTAAATTATCAGATGCTGATGAAAATATTGTTATTGGCATAAGTAATATCGATAAATTAAAGCGTCAAGAGCTAGAATATAAAAATAAGATGGAGGAAAATATTACTTATACTAATATTGCACTCGCACTTGCTAAAAACTTCTTTGACATTTATTATGTTAATACTGAGACTGATGATTATAAGGAATATAGAATTGATTCAGAACAACAAAAACTAATTCTAATAAGTGAAGGTCCTCACTTCTTTGATGCATCTAAAATAAATGCTAAAACTGAATTAGTAGCTGAGGATGTAGATAAATTCTTAAAGGCTATTGATAAAAAGAATCTACTTGCGGAGCTTAAAGAGAATAAAACATTCAGATTAACATATCGTCAAATATTTGATTCTGTTCCAGTATATGTAAGACTTACAGCACTAAATCTTATTCAAGATTCTTCTCATATCATTATTGCGATAAGTAATATTGATAAGGAAATTGAAAGAGAAAGAGAATATGAAAAGAATTTAGAGGCTGAAAAGATTATCGCAAGAACTGATGCTTTAACTAAAGCAAAGAATAAATATTCATATGGCGAAACGGAAAAGATAATTAATGCTCATATTAAATCTAATGCATCCTTAGAATTTTCTGTTGTTGTATGTGATATCAACTACCTAAAGCAAGTAAATGATTTATATGGACATGATGCTGGAGATAAATATATTATTGAGGCTAAAAATATTTTATCTAAGATATTTAAGAATACTACTATCTATAGAATAGGTGGAGATGAATTCTTACTTATTCTAGAGGGTACTGATTATTATAAGAGAGATCATTTAATGGAAACCTTAAACGAGAAAAACGAAAAGAATAGAAACACAAATAAAGTTACTATTGCTTGTGGTATTTCAGACTATATTAAAGATCAGGATCAAAATATTAATCAGGTCTTCTTACGAGCTGATAAGAATATGTATGAATATAAAAATAAATTTAAAAATCAAAAATGATTATGGAATAATCCATAATCTTTTTTTTGCATAAAAAAATTCTAATCTTAATTTAAAAGATTAGAACATTCTATTTCATCTACTTTCGCATTTATAACAATACCATTTCTTTTATTTGATGGTATTAGAGATTGAATTATCATAATAATTGAT